>Ga0265298_10009502_pt1 | contig 11576 bp, 7 predicted proteins | sample AusTroGonzalo_MG_3_FD_193486 | JGI IMG/M metagenome (GOLD analysis project Ga0265298, IMG submission 193486) | Bovine rumen microbial communities from tropical cattle in Woodstock, Queensland, Australia - Gonzalo_01 | ecosystem: Host-associated > Mammals > Digestive system > Stomach > Rumen ...
GAAGTCGGCCCGTACTATCTTGGCCGAATACCTCGCCTGCGGCATCGACCCCGAAAAGGCCACCATCTACATCCAGAGTGATGTGCCGGAGACGATAGAGTTGTACCTCTATTTCAACATGAACGCTTACATTGGCGAATTGGGCCGTGTGACGACCTTCAAGGAGAAGGCACGTCAACAACCCGACAATGTGAATGCCGGTCTGTTTACCTATCCAACCCTCATGGCAGCCGACATCCTGCAACATCGTGCCAAGTGGGTGCCCGTGGGCAAGGACCAAGAACAGAACATGGAGATGGCCCGCAAGTGCGCCCGCCGCTTTAACAACATTTACAAGGTCGAGTTCTTCCCGGAGCCGCAGAACTACTACTTCGGCGGCGATGCCATCAAGGTGCCGGGATTGGACGGTAGCGGCAAGATGGGCAAAAGCGACGGCAACTGCATCTACCTCTTCGAGGATGAAAAGACTATGCGCAAGAAAGTGATGCGCGCCGTCACCGACAGCGGCCCGACGGAGCCTAACAGCCCCAAGCCCGAGGTGATTCAGAACCTCTTCACGATGATGAACATCGTCAGTGAGCCAGAGACGGTGAAGTACTTCGACGAGAAGTGGAACGACTGCTCCATCCGTTACGGCGACATGAAAAAACAACTGGCTGATGACCTTGAAAAAGCCGTTGCCCCTATCCGTGAGCGCATTAAGGAATTCTCCTCCGACGAGGCCCGCCTCGACCGTATCGCCCGCATGGGTGCCGAAAAGGCCCGCGAAAGTGCAGCGAAGACGTTGAATGAGGTGCGTAAAATTATCGGTTTTAGACAATACTAACTTTGGCTTTTGGCCTTTGGCTGTTGGCATGTGCCCATAGCCAATGGCCAATAGCCAATAGCCAAAGAGACATGGGCGACTTCATCACATACGAAAAAATACCAGAACGCGCGGTCCTTATCGCCGTGGCCTCGAAACAACAAGGTCGCGAGCGCACCGATGAATATTTGGATGAACTAGCCTTCCTGCTTGAAACGGCTGGCGGCGTCCCCGTGGCACGTTTCGTGCAGGCCATGGATCACCCGAGCAGCGTCACCTATCTTGGTTCAGGCAAGTTGGAGGAGATTCACCAATACATCAAGGCGGAGAATATCGAGATTGCCGTCATTGACGACGAATTGAGTGCCACCCAAGCCCGCAACATGGAGCAGGCTTTGGAATGTCGTGTCCTCGACCGCACGAGCTTGATTCTCGACATTTTTGCCTCCAACGCCCACACAGCCCACGCCAAGGCACAGGTGGAATTGGCACAATACCAATACCTTCTGCCCCGTCTGACCCGAATGTGGACGCACTTGGAGCGTCAGCGTGGTGGTATCGGTATGCGTGGTCCTGGTGAGACCCAAATCGAGACCGACCGCCGCTTGATTTTGGACAGAATCTCATTGCTGAAGGAGAAACTGAAGGAAATCGACATGCAGAAGACCGTGCAGCGCAAGAACCGTGGGAAATTGGTGCGTGTGGCGCTCGTGGGTTATACCAATGTGGGCAAGTCCACTATCATGAACCTGTTGAGTAAGTCGGAAGTCTATACCGAGAACAAACTCTTTGCCACGCTCGATACGACTGTGCGCAAGGTGGTGGTGGAGAACCTGCCGTTCCTGTTGTCTGACACTGTTGGTTTCATCCGCAAACTGCCGCACCATCTCGTAGAGTCGTTCAAGTCTACTTTGGACGAAGTGCGCGAGTCGGACATTCTGTTGCATGTGGTCGACATCTCGCATCCCGACTTCGAGGCGCAGATGGAGGTGGTCAACCAGACCTTGGCCGAGTTGGGCTGTGCCGACAAGAAGACCATCGTTGTCTTCAACAAGACCGATGCCTACACCTGGGAGGAGAAAGACCCCGACGACCTGACGCCGCCCTCCAAGCGCAACGTCTCCTACGAGGAACTGAAAAAGACCTGGATGGCCAAGATGAACGACAACTGCATCTTCATCTCCGCCAAGAACCGCGACAACTATCAGGAGTTCCGCGATTTGCTCTACAAGGAAATCCGTGATATGCACGCCATTCGGTATCCATACGACAACTTTTTGTATTGACCATGTACCTTATCGACACACATTGTCACGTCTACGACCACCAATTCAGCCTCGACCGAAACGAGGCTATGCAACGCGCTTTGGATGCTGGTGTAAAAATGATGCTATTGCCCAACGTGGATGCCTCCACCATTGCGCCAATGCTTGAATTGCACGAGCAATACCCCGACTGCACCCGCGTGATGATGGGCTTGCAACCCGAGGAAGTCAAGGAAGACTATAAGGATGTGTTGGCTACGATGGAAAAAGAATTGGAACACGGTATCTACATTGGGGTAGGCGAGGTCGGCCTAGATTTCTATTGGGACGCGAGTTTTGAAAAAGAACAGTTGGATGCTTTCGAGACCCAATTAGATTGGGCCAAGCAACTCCGTCTGCCGCTCTCCATCCATTGTCGCAATGCCTTCGACAAGATGGTACGCATCCTTGAACACAAGCAGGACGGCGGTTTGCGTGGCATCATGCACTGCTTCACGGGGACGGAAGAAGAGGCCAAAGTCTACCTTGAATTAGGTTTTCATCTCGGGTTGGGTGGCGTGACGACCTACAAAAACTGTGGCGTAAAGGATTTTCTGCCCAATTTGCCGCTTGATAGAATCGTTTTGGAGACGGATGCGCCTTATTTGGCGCCCGTGCCTTGCCGCGGCAAACGCAATGAACCGGCATTTTTGGCCCATACGGCGCAGAAGATTGCGGATATTCTGCAAATTCCCGTTGAGGAATTGGCGTCGGTGACGACGGAAAATGTTCAATTATTATTTGTTGGTTTGTAGGGCTGTCACACCGTGGCAGCCGCATTTGACGGTTGGGGCTGCCGTAATACGACAGCTCTACAAACAGGAATACAAAAAGGTCGCCGACAGCGCCGGCGACCCGCCATTATGAAGATAAAAAAACAACTGTTGTTGTCGATTTTGAATGGGCATAAAAACACTGCTCGTATTCAATATTCAAATCGAAGTGCGAAAATAGGAAAGAAGTACATACCAAGCCCCGAAAAAATTCCTTTTCGGGGCCTGTTTTTTTCAACAATCGTTGTTGATAGGACGATTATGGTTTGATAGTCAATGGGATAGTTTCTCCATGGCAAAAGCATACGCTCCGACAGCTACAGCCGATGATGTGCCCAGTTGAGTGATACCCACACCGACGCGCTTGCTCGGGTCATACCACACCTCTTGGTCGCTGAACGGCACCTTGACCATCTTGCCTGACTTTTCGGTGAAACGCTTCACGTCCTGCGGGTCCATCAGGTTGAAAGCTTCAGTTTCCATGCGCGGAATGGTGCTGCCGTTCACCTGATAAGGCTCGTTCAGTTTGCGGATGAGCATAGGCATGAACACAGGCCAGGCTCCCGACAAGCCGCCACCAATGACGACCAGGCCGTCCGTGAAGCGGAATCCGTTGCCGATGACGTCAGCCAGTACGGTAGTCAGTTCGTCCCAAGCTTTCAAGGCGGCTTGTTGGTTGCCTTGGGCTTCGCCTTGTGCAATCTTGAAGATGTCGTAGGGTTGGGGAGCCTCGTCGAAAGCGATGCCAACTTCACGGGCATACACGCGCCGCACGGCGCGGATACTGACGCTGTCCTCGGCAATGGTGTCGGGGTAGAGGCAGTTGCGCGAGCACCAAATTTCGCCGCCCGCCGAGTTGTCGCCGTTGAGCAACACCTTATTAATAACGATGCCGCCACCAAAGCCCGTGCCCAGGGTCACGCCGAAGAGATTCTTGTAGCGTTTCGGGTTGCCTTGTTCCTCCAAAATACGGTTCACTTCGGGCAGCAACCCGCCGAGGGCCTCGCCGTAAACGAACAGGTCGCCGTCGTTGTTGATGAAGACGGGTACATGGAACTCATTCTCAAGCATCTGCTTCAGCGGCACGCCACCACGGAAGGTGGGCAGATTGGGCAGGTCGCCGATGATGCCGTTGGGGTAGTCGGCGGGGCCAGGGAAACAGAAGCTGATGGCCGCAGCCTTGGCGCCGCAGCGCACCTCGCACTCGTGGAAGCCCGTGATGAGCTTTTGCAGCACCTCCTCAAGGGTGGGTGCCGCCGAGGGGATGGTGAACGGCTCGATGATTTCGCGGGCGTCGCGCACCGCCGAGAACTTGAACCCCGTGCCGCCGGCGTCGAGGATGAAGATGATAGCGTCGTTATTCATGTTGCTTGTTTTTTAATGTCGGGTTGTAGAACTTCTCCACCCACAGCATCCACATGAGGAAGATGACGAGATAGAAAAACACCTTGAAGATATAGTCGTGGGCGAGGTGGAAGCTGTTGGGGAAAGGCACCTGCATCAGCAGTACGCCGCAGATACGGACGACGTTGGTCCACTCGATGATGACCAGTCCGGCAGGGATGTACCAGGCCTTGTGTTTCCATGGGCCAGGGAAAAGCAGCATGAGGAAGAGCCAGTGCGTCCATTGCTTGAGGCTGGCACACTCGGGGGCGATGATGACCTGCGCCCAGCCGCCGTTGACGTTGGGGGTGGCGATGAGGCGCTTGGCACTAACGGTGGTGATGTCGATGTGCAAAACGCGGTCGAGCACCCAGCATGACTGGCTGTAGACCAAGTCGACAGACCACACCATCAACTTGTTAACGGCTTTCCCGACAGGCCAGTAGCCCAAGGCTTGCCAGCCTAAATAGAGAAAATGGAAGCTGATAATCAACAAGAAAAACAGCCCCACGTTGACCGTGCTGCGGTTCTTCGGGTTGTTGCAATAGGCCTTGATGTCGGTGAGGGTCATTAATAAATGTTTTTAGGTCGCGAAAATACGGAATAAATAAATATCCTTACCTTTGCAGCAAATTTTTTGTTGCTATGGAAAACGACAGCATTGTAGGCGAAGTGACCAACGCTATCCAGGATACCACCGCCGTTAACGAGATGACAAAAGACCTCAAGACCTTAGTGACCACACCCGTTTCGGACTGGTTGCCACAACTGGTACACGATTATCTTATCCCATTGGGGCTCAAGATTATAGCTGCCATCGTTGTTTTTATTTTGGGCCGTTGGATTATCAAATTGGTCAAGAAATGGATGGCAAACGGCCTGATGAGCAAGCGCGGCGACGCCACCTTGCACTCGTTCCTGTCGAATCTGGTTTCCGTGCTGCTGTATTTCATTCTTATCATATTTATAATCAGTATTTTAGGAATAAATACATCTTCCTTGGTGGCATTGCTGGCCTCGGCGGGATTGGCCGTTGGCATGGCTTTGAGCGGCACCTTGCAGAACTTTGCGGGCGGCGTGATGATTATCCTCTTTCGTCCGTTCAAGGTCGGCGACTTCATCTCGGCGCAAGGCTTTGAGGGCAAGGTGAGCGAGATACAGATTTTCAATACGCACCTGCTCACTGTCGACAACAAGGAAGTCATCTTGCCCAACGGTTCTCTCTCGACGGGCGTGATGACCAACTTCTCGAAGCAGGGCACCCGTCGTGTCGACTGGGTCTTTTCCATGGCTTATGGCGATGACTATGACCGCGCCAAGGCTGTGCTGAAAGAGTTGTGCGCCGCCGACCCGAAAATCAAGGAAACGCCCGAGCCTTTCATCGAACTACTGAAACTCAACGACAGCTCTGTTGATCTTACTGTGCGTGCTTGGGTGGACTCCGCCGACTATTGGCCGGTCTTCTTTGCGATGAACGAAAGGGTCTATAAAGCCTTCGCCCAAGAGGGTTTGCACATACCTTTCCCACAGATGGATGTGCATTTGAAGCAGGAATGAGAGGGCTTTTAACCCCCAAATCTGGCCAAAAAACCGTTTTTGTATCATTTTGTCGTTTTTTTGAATTCCGTATTGCAAAATATTGTAACTTCGCAAGATAATTTTTTTAGTATGAAAAGGAATTTTATGTATGTAATGGCAACCATGGTGTTGCTGCTTACTTTGAGTTTTCCGCTGACCATGGCGGGACAAACAAGAGATGACGCTACTTGGGTGGTGGCTAACGATGTAACAGGGTTCGGTAACCAAGCTAATGTTAATGGGCACACTTTCAACTTGGTGGGAGATGGTGTCATAAGTGGCGTGTTTGCATTAGGTGCCAATTCTAATCACGCTTATCCTATTTATTATAACTACAATGTTACTTATCCGAGCATCAGGATGTACGCCGGCAACACTTTTACCATCACGCCAGCCAATAAGACGGGCATCTCAAAGATTGTATATTCTTTTGTTAAAGCTAATAATAGATATGCTTCAGCTTCGGTGATTTCTCCGACTGGAGGATCCTATAACAGTGGAGGAGAATCCCTCAGTAATACCGATGTCAGGGAGGACATTTGGACTGTTGAGAATCCTGTTGAGTCTTCAGTGGTGTTAAGGTTGGGCAATTTGGGGCAGCGCGGTTTGGTGCAAGTGACCATTACCTATGTAGTTCAAGGCTCGGGCCAAACGTATACTCTTACCTATGTTGCTAATGGTGGCACGGGTACGATGGAGCCCGAATCGTATGCCGAAGGTGCATCGGCCATGGTGAAGCCATGTAGTTTTATCCGTGATCACTATATGTTCGACAAATGGAATACGAATGAAAATGGCAATGGCACTACTTACTACCCTGGCGAGAATATCACCATGACAGTGGACAAAACCCTTTACGCCCAATGGATTGATATGAGTAGTGGCTTCGTCAGCGTGCTGAACACCACCAATGTGAATGAAGCCATTCAAGGCAATTCTGGTTGGTGCGATTGGAGGATCACAGAGCAAGTAGGACAATACACTTTTATTTATAAAGGCAAGTCGTTCCAGAATAACAATGCCATCCAAATCAATTCCAGCGTTGCTTCGGGTATCGTGACCAGCGTTTCGTCGGGTCTGGCTTCACAAGTAGTGGTGTCGTGGAATAGCTCTACCACTACAGGACATGTTCTTGACGTCTATGGTCGCAACTATCCATACGAATCGCCCGAAGATTTGTTTGGCACCAATTCAGGCACATACCTTGGTTCTATCGTAAATGGCACCAACACACTACTAGACATTGAAGGTGATTATGCCTATATTGGTGTCCGTTCGGCTAACGGGGCTGTCTTTATGGATGAAATTAGGATAGTATGGTCGGTCAGCAGCGACCAGCCTTTCATCCGCTTTTCTCCAGAAGCCGTCAATCTGGGCAATATCGTTAAGGATTCGGTATGTAGTGCGACCTTTTATGTCAGCCAGGGCTACCTTGGCGCGGGAATCGGCTTGAGTGCTTCCTATGGTTCGCTGGATACTACCGAGATAATCATGGAAGCTAATCCAACACCCATCACTTGGACATACACGCCTACAACGGCTGGCGTGTTGAAAGACACCGTCGTTGCTACATCGACGTGGGAGTTGGAAGGGAGAGAGAGTATTACAGTTACCGAAAAACTGGCAATCACGGCATTGGTGGTCGATTCTGAGGCTGGCGACTCGCTTTGGGTGGCCAAAAGAAATTATATCCAAAATCCCCAACAAAATACCACTGTCGTCATCAGTTTGGTGGGTGTTGAGGTGGTGGGTAAGTCAGGCAACTCCCTCTATTTGCAAGACGACAAAGCGGGCTTGCTGGTCTATGGCAGCGGATTGCCTGATTTGACTACGAGCGACAAGTTTACTGCTGGCTCACTGATAGGTGATTTTACCCTTTACCAAAATAGTATCATCGAACTGATTAATTTCGAGTTTAGTGGGGAGCAGCATACCCATGTTGAAACATTGACTACTGTTCATGCTTCCATTGCCAATTTGTTGGCGGACAACAGCCACACCTACGAATTCCGCTATGTGGAGCTCGATAGCGTCAATATCACTCACAGCAGTCCCACCTGGGGGGTGAAATTGGGGGAAAGTGAATTGTCTTTGTATGACAAATTCGCCACGGGTTATGCTATCATGACACCTCCGAATGTCGCACACAAATTCTCTGTAAAGGGTTTGTTCAACCTGTTTTATTCCAGCGGTTTAGGCAAGGAGATTGCCCCGACAACCCTCGGCGATTTCAGCACCGTGAAGAAGGCAACGGCACCCACCTTTAATCCGGTAGGCGGATTGTCCAATAATAATCCTGTTGCGACTACTTTAGTCACCATTAGTCCTGCCGATACCACGACTCTTCACTATTTTGTCTTAGACAACCGTGAAGACCTTACCGACACCAATGGTCCAGTAACCATCAATGTGAATGGAGACATTGGTATTCAGGCTTATGCTACCCGTGACTTCTATCCCAACTCCACTACCATTACCTATTATTATAAGCTGCCTGCAAATACCTATGCGGTGAACTTTAGCATTAATGGCGTTGTCTCTAACGAAAACACAGCTTATGTGAACCAACAACAGCCTACCTTGTTAGAGAACCAATGTCCTGCCGTGGACAACATCGATCCATACCTGTTTCGTGGCTGGTCGAGATCGGAGAGTAGTACAGAGGTCATCACCGATTGGCCTATCACAGAAATTACTGGCAGTATGACTTTGTATGCCGTCTATGCCGTGCCTTCGAGCTATGCCTATACTATACTCCCTCGTACCAGTCCCATCACAGCTGGCGAGTATGTCATTGTGAGTACGCAGAACGACAACAACAATCACTACACTTTGAAGAATGTACCGTCTAACGGTTCGCCTGTGGCTTACCTCCTCAGTGACCTTGGCATCTCGATAGATGGGGGCAAATTGATTGGCGACGACTTTAGTGAGGTGACATGGACCTTTACGGGTACACCCACAGACATGACGGTCACGTCAACAGCCGATCCAGCCCTTAGCCTGTATGTTTTCGATAATTCGACGGGAGTAAGAGTGGGCTATGCAGGCACCCATTCCCGTTCTTGGACTGTGTGTGAAGACAACGGTCACCTTGGTTTCTATAACCTAAAACACAACGAATACAGCCGTTATCTCACCTTATACTCTGGACAGGATTGGCGCTGCTATCTGATGAGCAATAATTTATACTATTCGCCGTTCAATCCTATGTTGACGCTTTTTAAGAAAACACCCATATTTAATGACACCGACCCTAGTTATACCCGTATTTTCAATGATGAGACAGCGACAACATCTGTCACCATCAACGGCCCGTCTGTCATCCCGAGTGGAAAATATATGGACATGGGAAACTTTTCCATTACCAACAATCTCACGGCCGACAAATTCCTCATCGAGGACGGCGCCACTTTCATACCTGCTATGGGTCAACAAGGTGTCAGGGCTACGGTTAAGAAAACGGTGGCAGGCTATGGCACCGATGTGGATGTGAAAACAGGCTGGTACTTATTGAGCTCGCCAGTGGGACAAGTGAATGCCAATGGTGGAATACAGCCAAGTGGCGGCGCATACGTGAGAGGTTTGTATGCAGGTGATGAAACGGACTACGATTTGTATATCTTCGATCAAGACCCATCCGACGGCAAGCCGTGGCGTAACAATAAAGCCACTGCTAACGGAACGATCTTCGGCCACTGGAACGGCATCCTTTATGCTTCACAAGTCGATAGGACGATAACTTACGCAGGAACATTAGTGACCAGCTGCAACAATGCTACGTTGGCCTTTAGTGGCAATGGCGAGTTCAAGGGCTGGAACCTCATCGGCAACCCTTTCACCTGTCCTGCCTACATCAGCCTTGAGAACTACTACAAACTTGAGGTCGTCGAACAAGACGGCGTGATGGTTTCAGAGTTGCAATTGAAGAGCAACGACACTCCCATTGAGGCTTTGGAGGGCGTCTTCGTGCAAGCTAATGCGGTAAATCAGGCATTCAGCTTTATGACTACCGCCCCACAAGGCAACGGCAGAGGCTTGTTGAGCTTGAAGGTGGTCAGCGGACGCGGTTCGGTCGTTGATCAGGCCATGGTGCGTTTCGGCAAAGGCCAAAAGCTCGACAAGTTCATGCTTCACGAGCAGGGCACCAAGCTCTACATCCCGCAAGGCGATAATGACTGCGCCATGGTGCATGTCAACAAAAAAGGCGAGACACCCGTCAATTTCCGTGTCGCCAGAAACGATGTCTACACCATCAGCGTGGAACCCAATGACGTGAAGTTAGACTACCTACACCTCATTGATAACCTTACTGGAGCCGACATTGACTTACTTGCCACACCGAGCTACAGTTTTGAGGCCAAGACAACGGACTATGAATGGAGATTTAGACTGGTGTTTGTTTGCGGGAACGATGGAGACGATAATAATGGCAACAATGCGATGTTTGCGGATGTTTACAATGGCGCCATTATCATGTTGGAAGATGTGGCCGGTGCGACCTTGCAAATCATTGACGCAATGGGCCGTGTTGTCTATTGTGAAGACGCAAAGTCATGGATTTCAACCACGAAAATGACCTCTGGCGTGTATGTGTTGCGCCTCATCAACGGAGAGAATGTCAAAACGCAGAAAATAATAATCAGATAACCCAATTATACAATGAAAAAAACAGTATTAACCATCGCAATCGTCTTAGGCCTTGGCCTGACTTTATTCGCTGACCCTGACGGCGGCGGCGTGTTCCAACGCGGCACCTCCCAAAAGGAATTCTACGGCTCAGGCTGGCGTGATGGTGACAGCCCGTTGCTTCCCGCCCTGCCCCAACACGGCCAGAGCGAAAACGCTGATGCTCCGCTCGGTACGGGCATCGCCCTGTTGACCGCCTTCGGCGCAGCCTATCTCGTCAACAAAAAGCGCAGAGAGGAATAAAATAAAGAGACGACATACAATGAAAAAAACATTCCGTTTGGCCACCGTCTTATTGGCGTTACTGGCCTTGACGAATTTTCGTCTTTGGGCACAAGCCCCAAGCGGCTACTATGATGCCGCCTCTGGCAAGACTGGAACCGAATTGCGTGCAGCCTTGCACGACATCATCGATGAGCATACCACCATATCTTACGCTAATATCCTGAATGCCTTCTGGAGTACTGACAATAAAGGTGATGGCTTGGTGTGGGATATGTATTCCGATGGTGCCACCTACACCTATCAATTGGGTGAACACAATTGCTCGGGCAGTTGCGATGCCGAGAATCAATGCTACAACCGAGAACATTCCTGGCCGCAGAGTTGGTTCAACCAAGCCAGCACCCCAACCACAGATCTGCATCATGTGTTTCCCACCGATTGCTATGTCAACCAGAAAAGGGGTAACAGTCCCTTTGGCGAGGTGCAAAATGCCTCATGGACTTCGCAAAACGGCTCGAAATTAGGGTCTTGCAAGTCATCGTTAGGCTATAACGGCACCGTCTTTGAGCCTATCGACGAATACAAGGGCGACTTTGCCCGCGCCATCATGTATATGAGCGTGCGCTACTACGGCGAGGACTCCGACTGGGGTACGAGCGGCATGACCAACAAGTCGGACATCAGAGACTGGGCCATTGCCATGTTGCTGAATTGGAACGAGCAAGACCCTGTCAGCCAGAAGGAAATCGACCGTAACAATGTCATCTACAACAACTATCAGCACAACCGTAACCCATTCATCGATAATCCCGAATATGC
>Ga0265298_10009503_pt1 | contig 11576 bp, 9 predicted proteins | sample AusTroGonzalo_MG_3_FD_193486 | JGI IMG/M metagenome (GOLD analysis project Ga0265298, IMG submission 193486) | Bovine rumen microbial communities from tropical cattle in Woodstock, Queensland, Australia - Gonzalo_01 | ecosystem: Host-associated > Mammals > Digestive system > Stomach > Rumen ...
TGGGTGAAGGCGGTGAGATCATGCTTTGGATCCCTGCCGACCTGGCCTATGGCGACCGCAACGTCGGTTCCGACATCGGCCCGAACGAGGCCCTCACCTTCAAGGTGGAACTCATCTCGGTCAGACCCTACGTGGAGCAGCCTGAAACCGAAGAGTAATCAGGATCAGAATGACAAGCCGGGGAGCAGAATCGCTGATTCTGCTCCCCGATCGTTTATCCGCAGTAATAGAACTTCCGGACCATCTCAGCCATCTTCTTGGGATCGTTGGTGGCTTCGTGGCGGATGTGCTGGTCTTTGAAGGCCTTGAGCTTGGCAATGGTGCCGTCGATGAGGCTGGGGGAGAAGATGCCGTCTTTCTCATAGAGGGCACGGTTCTTCTCGAGGCAGAGGGCCGACTCGTGGCAGGAGGCGGGGAGCTGCTCCAGCGAACGGAGGAGCGCCTCGTTTTTCTTGTCGTGGATGTTCACGTCGACATAGGTCTTTTCGGCGACTTCCAGGGCGTCGGGCATCTCGAAGCCCGTGCGGGCCGCCGTCACCAGGCCGGCGAGCATGTCGTAGATGTCGGCACTGCCGTCGCCGGAACGCATCTCCACGGTCTGCTTGTCGGGAACGACGAAATCTTTCGGATCCTCCAGCGGATTGGCGAGGGCGCACATGCTGTGGCCGACACTCCAGCCCAGCGGCACGCGCACGAGCACCGAACGGTTGCGGTCGCCCCAGCAGACGCTGGTTGGAGCTTCCTGATGCGGCACCAGCCGGAAATAGGAGGTCGGGTTGGTGTTGCCGAAGGCGGTCAGCGACGAAGCGAACTTCATGTAGCCCGCGATGGCACGGCGGGCATCGTCGGAGAGCGAACCGTCCTTGATCATCACCGAACGGTCGCCCTTCATCATCCGGGTGTGGAAATGCAGGCCGCTGCCGGCCTTGCCCGTGGTGATCTTCGGGGCAAAAGTGATGTCGAGGCCGTATTCATAGGCCAGGGCCCGCAGGATCCATTTGGCCATCAGCAGCTGGTCGGCCGCCGATTCCACGGGATTGACCAGGAACTCGATCTCGTTCTGCTCGTAGATCTTCCCGTCGAGGGTGAAGTTGCCCACCTCGCAGTGGCCGTACTTGATCTGTCCGCCCACTTCGGCGATGCAGCGGATGGCGTCGGCACGGAACGCCTCGAACTTGGCAAACGGCGTGGATTCGTGGTAACCGTGCTGGTCTTCGGCCGGGAAGCGGTCGTCATCGTCGGCAACGATGTAGAACTCCAGCTCGCCCATGGCTTCGAAACGATAGCCAGTGCGCTCCTGGAAGGCCTTGTGGGCCTTGCGGAGCGTGAACTCAGGCGCACTCTCGAGCGGAAGGCCGTCCTTGGTGAAATAGCTGCAGAGGAAGCCCACGGTAGGAATCTCCTGGAAGGGATCGACATAGGCGGTGCTGAAACGCGGAATCACATAGAGGTCGCTGCTGTCGGCGGCGATGTAGGGGAAGAGGCTGGAGCCGTCGACCCGCTCGCCGTAGGAAAGGATGGTGTCGAGGTACTGCCGGTTGGTGACCGGGAAGTTGAGGGTCTTCAGGCGCCCGTCGGCCGCCACATAGCGGAAGTTGACGATGCGGACCTCGTGACGGACGATGTAGTCTTCGAGGTCTTTCTTGGTGAAGTCCTTCGGTTCCTTTCCGATGGCCTGGACCAGTGGATTGATGTTATATTCGCAGAATTGGCTCATGATTGCTTATAATTTGTTACAAATTTATACAAAGATAAGCGAAAAAATCGAAAATTCGTATCTTTGCGGCACAAGCAAGCTCCATGGGGTCCTTCAAACGCGTCCTGTCCTATGCCCGGCCGCTGCGCCGTTACTGGCCCGGCTACCTGTTGCTCTCGATCCTGTCGGTGGTCTTCGGCGTGGTCAACTATGGCCTGCTGGGTCCGCTGCTGACTGTCTTGTTTGACAATGAGGCGGCTGCGGCCGCCTGCCCGCGGCCCGAGTTCTCCCTGTCGATCTCGTTCTTTACCGACTGGTTCCGCTGGCTGCTTTCTTCCGTCATCGCCAAGGGCGGGATGATGCGCGGCCTGCTGCTGGTCTGCGGTGCCATCGTCCTGAGCTGCCTGCTGGCCAACCTGTGCCGCTACCTGTCGCAGCGCATCGTGGTGAGCCTGGAAACCCGGACCATGAAGAACATCCGGCACGACCTTTTCCGCAAGATCGCCTCGCTGCCGGTGGGCTGGTTCACCGAACGGCGGAAGGGTGACATCCTGTCGAGCATCTCCAACGACGTGAACGAAGTCCAGAATACGGTAGCGGGCAGTCTCCACGTGTTTTTCCGGGAGCCGCTGCTGGTGGCCGGCTTCCTGGCCATGCTGTTCTACATGTCGCCGCGCCTGACCCTGGTGTCGCTGGTGGCGCTGCCCGTGTCGGCCTTCCTGGTCACCCGCCTGACCCGTGCCCTGCGCGCAGGGAGCGTCGAGACGCAAAACCTCATGGGACGCATCGTGAGCCATTTCGAAGAAGCCATTTCGGGCGCGCGCATCATCAAGGCCTTCTCGGCACAGAACTATGTGGAGAAGTCTTTCGACCGGGACAACGAGCGGCACCGCCAGGTCATCCGGCAGGTGCGCAACCGCCAGGAGATGGCCTCTCCCGTGTCGGAATTCCTGGGCATCAGCATCGCCGCCACCGTGCTGTTCTACGGTGGCTGGCTCAACTACCACGGCAACCTGGGGATGACCTGGCAGCAGTTCATCGTCTATATCATGTTCTACTGGAAGGTGCTGGAGCCGGGCAAGGCGCTCTCCAAATCGTATGCGGCCCTGCAGAAGGGACTGGTTTCGGCCGACCGCATCTTCCGCATCCTCGATACGCCCGTGGGGATTGAAGACGGGCCCCGTCCCGTGGAGGAATTCCGGCAGGAGATCCGGTTCGACCATGTGAGCTTCGCCTATGGGGAGGAAGCGGTGCTCCGCGACGTGAACCTGACCATCCCCAAAGGGAAAGTGGTGGCCATCGTGGGGCCTTCCGGTGCCGGCAAGTCGACCCTGGCCGACCTGCTGCCACGCTTCTATGACGTCCGGAAAGGCGCCGTCCGCATCGACGGCACCGACATCCGCCAGCTGCGGCTCGGGGACCTGGTGTCGTTGATGGGCATCGTACCCCAGGACACCATCCTCTTCAACGATACGGTTTCCAACAACATCGCCTTCGGTCGCGAAGACGTCGGTCCCGAAACCATCCGCGACGCGGCCCGCATCGCTGGTGCCGACGCTTTCATCGAACAGCTGCCGCTGGGCTACGACACCCCCGTGGGTGACCGCGGCGCCCTGCTTTCCGGCGGCCAGCGCCAGCGCATCGCCATCGCCCGCGCCGTGCTCAAGAATCCGCCCATCCTGATTCTCGACGAGGCCACTTCGGCCCTCGATGCCGAAAGCGAACGTCTCGTCCAGAGCGCCCTCGACCGCCTGATGGCGGGCCGGACCGTGCTTGTCATCGCGCACCGCCTGTCGACGGTCCGCCACGCCGACCGCATCTATGTGGTGCAGGACGGGCGCATCGTCGAGGAAGGAAATCACGAAGAATTGGTTGCAAATGCCGGCCTTTATTCGCATCTTTGCAGTTTGCAGGCATTTTCATAACATACGCTTATGGCAAAGAAACCCTCCAGGAAACGCTCCCTCAACGTCCTCTTTGAAGAATCGTTCAAGAAGAACTGGGACCGTCCCGCCCTTTCGAACTACAACCAGACAACCTTATATTATAAAGATGTAGCCCGCAAGATTGCCGAGCTGCATCTCTTTTTCGAAGCCTGCGGCCTCAAGCCGGGTGACCGGGTGGCCGTCTGTTCGAAGAATCAGGCCAACTGGGGCGTGGCCTACCTGGCCGCGATGACCTACGGGGCCGTGGTGGTGCCCATCCTCCATGAATTCCAGCCCGCCAACCTTCGGCATCTGGTGTCCCACTCCGAGTCGCGCATCTTTTTCGTGGGCGACACCATCTGGAGCGGTCTTTCTGAAATGGACCTCCCCGGCGTGGAGGTGGTGATCAACCTCAACGTCTTCCAGGTGGTCCGCTCCCTCAATCCCGTGGCATCCGCGGCGATGGAGGGGATGGAAGCCCGGATGAAGGAACGCTATCCGAACGGATTCTCCGCTGCCGACATCCACTATTTCGTGGATTCGCCCAACGAACTGGCACTCATCAGCTACACCTCCGGTACCTCCGGCTTCTCGAAGGGCGTGATGATTCCTTACCGGGCGCTGGTGTCGAACATCCAGTTCGCCCATGAGGCCGAACCGCAGATGGACTGCAATTCCCGGATGGTGTCGATGCTGCCGACGGCACATATGTACGGCATGATCTTCGAGTTTCTCTTCGAAATGACCCTCGGCGCCCACGTGTTCTTCCTGACGCGCCTCCCCAGCCCGAAAGTGATCCTGGAAGCGATGGCATCGGTCAAGCCCGATACCATCATCGCCGTGCCGATGATCATCGAGAAGATCTACAAGAGCATGCTGCTGCCCTTCATCAGCAAGAAACGCATCAAGCTGATGCTCAACATGCCGGTGCTCGACAAGATGGTCAAGAACAAGATCCGCGAAAACCTGGTGCAGGCCTTCGGTGGCAAGTTCGGCGAAGTCATCATCGGCGGCGCTCCGTTCAACCGGGAGGCGGAAGCTTTCTTCAAGCGTATCAACTTCCCCTTCACCATCGGCTACGGCATGACCGAATGCGCCCCCATCATCACCTATGTTCACTGGGACAAGACCAAGCTCTATTCCTGCGGCAAGGCGGCGCCCCGGATGCGCATCAAGATCGATTCCGAAGATCCCAAGAAGATTCCCGGAGAAGTGCTGGTCAAGGGAGAAAACGTATTTCTGGGCTACTACAAAAACGAAATGGCGACCAAGGAAGCGTTTGTGGACGGCTGGTTCCGGACCGGCGACATGGGCGTGGTCGACGGAGACGGCTACCTTTATCTGCGCGGCCGCTGCAAGAGCATGATTCTGGGCCCTTCCGGGCAGAACATCTACCCAGAGGAGATCGAGAGCATCCTCAACAACATGCCCTATGTGGTGGAATCGCTGGTCATCGAAGACGACTTCAAGCTGGTGGCCCTGGTCTACCCCGATTTCGAACAGGCGGAAGAAGACGGCCTGGACCGCGAGCAGCTGCAGGAGAAGCTCACTGAGGACATGGCGCTGGCCAACCTGGAGCTCGACCAGTATTGCAAGCTGAGCCGGGTGGAGATCGTGGACCAGGAGTTCGAGAAGACCCCCAAGCGCAGCATCAAGCGCTATCTGTATCAAAGAGGAGTAAACGCATAACGGAATGGAAGACAAAGACAGGAAATTCGACAGGCGTTACCTGGAGATGGCAGAAGTGTGGGCGAAGAATTCGTACTGCACGCGCCGGCAGGTGGGCGCTCTCCTGGTCAAGGACCGGATGATCATATCGGACGGATACAATGGCACGCCCGCGGGCTTCGAGAATGTGTGCGAAGACGAAAACGGGGTGACCAAGCCCTATGTGCTGCACGCTGAGGCCAACGCCATCACGAAGGTGGCCAAGAGCCACAACAGCAGCGAGGGTGCGACCCTTTATATTACCGACTCTCCCTGCATGGAGTGCGCCAAGCTGATTATCCAGGCTGGCATCAAAAGGGTGGTCTACGCCCGGGAATACCGGATCATCGATGGTGTGGACCTGTTGCGCAGGGTAGGCATCGAGGTTGAAAAAATAGAACCGTAATGGAAGAAAAGACGAAGAAGACCCTGACCACCATCGGATGGTGGGTGGTCCTGGTATTGCTTGTAGTGCTGATCGTCCGGCTCTGGACCGGCGGCCGCAAGAATGAGGTAAGGATTCCGGAAGGCGACTGGGCCAAGCTGATGCTGGTGCTCGAGACCGTGAACCGCGATTATGTCGATCCCATCGACCAGAAATCGGTGACCGAGGAAATCCTGCCCGGTATCATGGCGCAGCTCGACCCGCATTCGGTGTATCTGCCGCCCATGGAGCTGCAGGAGGCGGAAGAAGACCTCCAGGGAGGTTTCGACGGCATCGGTATCCAGTTTTCCGTGCCCAATGACACCGCTGTGGTGTCGCACGTGATCGTGGGCGGTCCTTCCGAGAAGGCCGGCCTGCTCTCGGGCGACCGCATCATCCAGGTCGACGACAAGGTAATTGCTGGTACGCACACTCCCCAGGATTCGATGGTGCGGCTGATGAAGGGGAAGCGCGGCACGAAGGTGGACATCCACGTGCAGCGTGAAGGCGTGGCCGATCCCATCGTCTTCACCATTACACGCGGGACCATCCCCGTCAACAGCGTGGACGTGGCCTTTATGCTCGACGATACCACCGGTTTCATCAAGCTTTCGAAATTCTCCCGCACCACCTATCTGGAGTTCCTCAAGGCAGCGCTGGCCCTCCGGGAGCAGGGGATGCGGCGGCTGGTCTTCGACCTGCGCGACAACACGGGCGGTTATCTCGACCAGGCGCTGATGCTCTCCAATGAATTCCTCGAGAAGGGCGACCTGATCGTCTATATGGAAGGCCGCAACCGGCCCCGCAACGACGTCTATGCCGACGGCCGGGGCAGTTGCCGCGACATTGCACTGGCCGTGCTGATCAACGAAGGCTCGGCTTCTTCCAGCGAGATTTTCGCCGGTGCCATGCAGGACAACGACCGGGCCACGCTCTACGGCCTGCGTTCCTTCGGCAAGGGTCTGGTGCAGGAACCGCTCTTCTTCAACGACGGGTCGGGTATCCGGCTCACGGTGGCGCGCTACCACACGCCGTCGGGCCGCTGTATCCAGAAGCCTTATAGTGACGATTATGGCTACGACATCTACGAGCGCTATCTCCATGGCGAGATGACGAGCGTCGACAGCATCAAGGTCAACGACTCGCTGAAGTTCGAGACCCGGGGCGGACGCACCGTCTACGGCGGGGGCGGCATCATCCCCGACGTGTTCGTGCCCCTCGACACCACGCGCTACACCGAGTATCTGGGCCAGTGCAACCGGCAGAGCCTCCAGGCCAAGTTTGCCAACCAGGTAGCCGACCGCAACCGGGCCCGCCTGCGCGAGATCCACGACCTGCCCACGCTCAACCGTTTCCTCGACGGGCTGAACCTCAAGCGGGATTTCATCGCCTTCACGACGGCAGCCGGCGTGGTGCCCACCGATGAGGAGTGGGCTATTTCAGGCGACCTGATCCTGGTCCAGCTGCGGGCGCTCATCGGTCGTAACACGCCGATGAACGACGAGGCGTTCTACCCGATCTACCTGACGACCGACAACGTGGTTGCGGCTGCCATGAACAACGGATAAGATGAAACTTTTTTGGATTTTGTCCGTATAATTATTGTTTTCTCGCATAAAATCTAAAAAATGAAACTTTCTCAATTCGGTTTTGAACTTCCGCAGGATCTGATAGCCAAATATCCTTCCCCGGAACGGGATGAATGCCGCCTGATGGTGGTCCACAAGGATACGGGTGAGATCGAACACCGGATTTTCAAGGATATCATCGAATATGCGGCGCCGCACGACCTCTTCGTTTTCAACGATGCGAAGGTGTTTCCGGCGCGGATGAGCGGCAACAAGGAGAAGACGGGCGCTGAAATCGACGTCTTCCTGCTCCGCGAGCTGAACCGCGAGCAGCGGCTCTGGGACGTGCTGGTCGACCCCGCCCGCAAGATCCGCATCGGCAACAAGCTCTATTTCGGCGAGAACGACAGCCTCGTGGCCGAGGTCATCGACAATACCACTTCCCGGGGGCGCACGCTGCGCTTCCTCTTCGACGGTACCTACGACGAGTTCCGCCAGACCCTCTATCAGATGGGCTCGCTGCCTGTTCCGAAGTGGATTCGTCCCCACGCGGAAGAGATTGACAAAGAGCGCTTCCAGACCATTTTTGCTACGAAGGAAGGTGCGGTGGCCTGTCCGGCTGCCGGCCTGCATTTCAGCAAGATTCTCTTCAAGAAAATGGAGATCCATGACATCGAGCGTGCCTTCCTGACGCTGTACATGGGCAACGCCCATTTCCACAACGTGGACGTGGAAGACCTGTCGAAGCACAAGATGGATTCGGAGCAGTACTCGATTTCCGAGGAGACGGCTGCGCAGGTCAATGCGGCCAAGGGCCGTGGCAGCAAGGTGTTTGCGGTGGGCATCACGGTAGTGCGGGCGCTGGAGACCTATGTGACGACCAAGAAGGAGATCCGCGCTTTCGACGGCTGGACCAACAAGTTCATCTTCCCGCCGTACCAGTTCTCGATTCCCGACGCGATGGTTACCAACTTCCACCTGCCCTACAGCACGATGCTGATGAACGCCGCTGCCTTCGGCGGCTACGACCACGTGATGAACGCCTACAAAGTCGCCATCGACGAAAAATATCAGTTCGGCACCTATGGCGATGCCATGTTAATTATTTGATTTAAATCAATATTTCTTCCCGAGAAGGATATTGCTTTTCTGCGGGCGCCCTGACGGTCGGACTTCGTATCTTGCGGCAAAAAAGATATGGAGTCCGACCGCCTCGTTTATCTGTGTGCGCTGAGCAAAGTCTTTGCGTACCGCTGCGCCATCGGCCGTCAGCTGATGGACGCCTTCGGCGGCCCGGAGGCCCTTTTCAAGACCCCGCGCCGCGACCTTTCCGAACTGCTCCATCATGGAGAACCCCTGCTCGACCAGCTCTTCGACCCCGCCCTGCTCGACTGGGCCGCCGACGAAGTGTCCTGGGCCCGCAGCTATGACATCCACCTGCTGGGCTGCGACGATCCCGCCTATCCCCGCCGCCTGACCGCCTGCACCGATGCCCCGCTGATGCTCTACTATAAGGGAACGGCCGACCTGAACGCCGACCGGTCCCTGGCTGTCGTAGGCACGCGCAAGGCCAGCTGGTATGGCCGCGAAAGCTGTCGAAGAATCGTGGGCCGCCTGGGTGAATTGCGGGAAAAACCGCTGATCGTCAGTGGAATGGCCCTGGGAATCGATGGCAGTGCCCATGCGGCCGCGCTGGAAGCCGGTTTGCCCACCATCGGCGTGCTGCCCGGTGGGCTCGACGAAATCTATCCCCGCCAGCACCGCGAACTGGCCCGCCGGACCCTGGCGTCCGGCGCCCTGGTCACCGACTTTGCCCGTGGTACCCAGCCCGTCGCCCACACCTTCCTGCGCCGCAACCGGATCATCGCCGGCATGGCCGACGCCACCCTGCTGGTGGAATCTTTCAACAAGGGCGGCGGCCTGATCACCGCTTCGCTGGCAGCCTCCTACCAGCGAGAGGTCTTTGCCGTGCCGGGCCGCATGACGGATGCTTCTTTCGAAGGTTGCAACCAACTCATCGCCCGGCGCGAAGCCACGCTCGTGGCCGATGCCGACGCCATCCCCCTGGCCATGGGCTGGATCTCCGCCCGGCAGCAGAAGGCCCGGGTTTCGCTGTTCCGGCCCGACGACCCGCCGGAGCGGCGTGAAGTCCTGCGCTGCCTGCAGGACCGCGCCCCACTGGCCGCCGAAGAGCTGGCCGCCTGCACGCATCTCGACGCTCGCGTGGTGAACCTGCTGCTGCTCGAGCTCGAAATGGAGGGCCGCGTAGTGGCCGACGGAAACAAATTTTTCTTAACTTTGTAAGAATGTTGACCGATACCCACTGCCACCTTTACGACGAAGCTTTCCGCGACGATTTCGACGCGGTGCTCTCCCGTGCCCGGGAGGCGGGCGTGGAAGCGTGCGTGATGCCAGGCATCGACCGCGCCAGCTACGACGACCTGGTGGCCGTCGCCGATGCGCTGCCCGGCTTCGCCTTTCCCTGCATCGGCCTGCATCCGACCTCGGTGGGGGAGGACTGGCAGCAGGAACTCGATTTCGTGAAGCAGCATCTCGACGGGCGGCGCTGGTATGCCGTCGGTGAGATCGGTCTCGATGAATATTGGTCGAAAGACCATGTGAAACAGCAGATGCGCGTGCTTGCCGAACAGGTCTGCATGGCCGCGGAGCGCGATATGCCGGTCATCATCCATCTGCGGGAGGCCACCGACGATTTCCTGCGGGTGATGGAAGAACTCCGGGGCGTGGCGTTCCGGGGCGTGATGCATGCCTGGTCGGGCAGCTACGAGATGTATCGCCGGTTGCTCGGGATGGCCGATTTCAAGTTCGGCATCGGCGGCGTGGTGACCTACAAGAACGCCGGCGTGGCCGTCGCGCTCGAGAAGATGTCGCTCGACGACATCGTGCTCGAGACCGACTGCCCCTGGCTGACCCCCGTGCCTTACCGTGGGAAGCGCAATGAACCCGCGTATGTACGGCTGGTGGCCGAGAAAGTGGCACAGATCAAAGGACTGACGCCCGCGGAAGTGGCCGCCGTGACGACGGCAAGCGCGCGCAGGCTCTTCAATTTATAGACACGATGGACCGAAAGATTCTCCTTATCTACACGGGCGGCACCATCGGGATGAAGATCGATCCCGAAACGCAGCTGCTCAAACCCTTCGACTTTACCCAGATCACCCGGGAGGTTCCCGAACTCAAGAAGTTCGGCTACCTCATCGATTCCCTTTCGTTCGACCCGGTCATCGACTCTTCGGACGTGAATCCGGCCTTCTGGATCAAGCTGGCCGGCATCATCAAGGCCAATTACGATTTCTACGACGGATTCGTGGTGCTCCATGGCACCGATACGATGGCCTATTCCGCGTCGGCGATGAGCTTCATGCTGGAAAACGTGGAGAAACCCGTGATCTTCACAGGCAGCCAGCTGCCCATCGGCATGCTCCGTACCGACGGCAAGGAGAACCTGATCTCCTCCATCCAGCTGGCGGCCGAGCAGGACGAAGCGGGACATCCGCATATCTGCGAGGTGTGCATCTATTTCGACAGCCAGCTCTTCCGCGGCAACCGCACCTCCAAGTACAGCGCCGAGAATTTCAGCGCCTTCCGTTCACCCAACTATCCGACCCTGGCCGAGGTGGGTATCCATGTCCGCTACAACGACGCCGCCATCTACCATCCCCGCCGCTGGGGGCGGCCGTTGCGCCTGCATACGGAACTCGACACCCGGGTGGCTGTGCTGAAGATCTTCCCGGGCATCACCGAGCCCCTGGTCAAGGCCGTCCTTTCGACGCCCGGACTGCGGGCGGTGGTCCTGGAGACCTACGGCTCCGGCAATTCGCTGTCGGATCCCTGGTTTCTGGCCGCGCTGGCCGGATTTACCCGCGCCGGCGGCGTGATCGTCAACGTCACCCAGTGCCAGGCGGGGGCGGTGGATATGTGCGCTTATGCCAACGGGGATATCCTCAAGCAGGCCGGATTGGTGAGCGGAAAAGACATCACCACGGAAGCCGCTGTGACAAAATTATTTGTTCTCTTGGGTCAATACGCTGACAATAAGAAAGTTATCGAAAAATTCGAAATCGGGGTGAGTGGAGAAATTTCTTAGGATATAGTGATACTTTCCAAAAAAATTATTAAATTGCAAAGAATTTTCGGGGGAATATACCCCCAAAAATCCGGTTAAAAGACTATAACTATTTAAATTACAGTGTTTAATATTTAATTAAAAAACCTATGAAAAAAATTTTCATGTT
>Ga0265298_10009504_pt1 | contig 11574 bp, 6 predicted proteins | sample AusTroGonzalo_MG_3_FD_193486 | JGI IMG/M metagenome (GOLD analysis project Ga0265298, IMG submission 193486) | Bovine rumen microbial communities from tropical cattle in Woodstock, Queensland, Australia - Gonzalo_01 | ecosystem: Host-associated > Mammals > Digestive system > Stomach > Rumen ...
ACAGTTACCTTCACCTTAATATTCACAGGTTCAGGGTTCTGAGCCATCAAGCCCAGAGTCACCGTCATCAGTAATATCAGTACAACAAGTTTTTTCATATTCGTAGTTTTAGGTCTTTTCTCACTATTCGCTATTCACTATCGTAAGATATAGCTTATGCTCACACCTATTCGAGTCGGCAACAGCACATAGCCACTGGCATTGGGGCGTTGCTCACCATCGAAGATATAGTCCACATCATACTGGTCGCCCACGAAGTACTCCTTCTGTTTATATCGGATAAAACCGAAACCTGCATGAAAGTCAATATTCAGTCGTGGCTTCAGGGGCAACACATAGCCAAAGGTCAGTCCCAGGCCCAATGCCGTACCGTCATAAACCTTGCCCTTCCATGTGATATCATAAGTAGCACCGACTGCGCCAATACCGATAAACTCACGGTACATCGGACGTCCCGAGAAGAAGAATCGGTATTCGGGCTGCAAGGCATAAATCTTGGCATCCTTGCCCAGTGGTTTAACGGCAAAAAGGCCGTGCAAACCCAGTGTGCTACGCTCGCCCACCACCAGTTCAGCACCGATATTGGGAGTCAGAGTGGCAAGCCAAAGACCATCAATATTGGCCGCTAACATCTGTGCACGGCTGTTCACCGTCCACATCGTGGCTACCACCACAGCTAACAACAGTCTTTTCATCATTGGTAATTATATCACTTTCAAATTGCAAATATAAACATTTTCCCTGAAACCACCAAATCTTTAACAAAAAAACAGCCCGCAAATACAGCTAACCCGACTCTGAGACAGGCTGATACAGCTCCGTACTAGCTGTACTGGCGCGCGAGATAGCTGTAGTAGCAACGCTAAAGTAACTATCTAGCACTCCTAAAGTAACTGTTTTGCTTACTCAAACAGCTACTTTTCGAGATTCACATTATTTAACGCGACGCCGTAGAGCAAAAACTTGCATAACATGTACCCTTGTACCATGACTCCCTTCAAACCTCGATAAATAAAGGGCTCATGCCATGGTACATGTTGTCCCAACTTGTACCATACATCTCACCACTTCAGACATGTATAGTACAACTATGGTACATGTTCGTTGAACATGTACCATACCTCAAACGCCGATACACAAAGGGATTGCCGGCAGTCATGGTACAAGGGTACATGTCTTCGCAAAAACTCTTTTAGGAGAAAAACAGGAATTACTTCACGAAGATTTTCTTACCGTCCTTCACATAGAGGCCCTGCCGTGGCGTCTTCACGCGCTGACCATTCAGATTATAGTAGCAGCCATCCCCTGCGGGTGCAAGCATATTGACATCAAAGATGGCAGTAGTTCCGCCCTCAGAGCCAATGGTCAGCTCACCAACAGTACGGTCGAAAAGGTCTGCCTTGAAATAAGCACGGAAGGCGCCACAGCCATCCGACAATACGAACCTATCACCAGCACCATTGATGGTATAAATATCGTGCGTTTCGTCAGCTGAAGTGCTACCCATAAAACGATAATTATTACCAACCACCGATGGCTTATAATTTGATGCTCCTATCGTTACGTTCTGTCCGATAAACTTGATAACCTTACCACTTAAATCATGACCTACGAAGCTGCTACCAGGGAACGCAACAATATAAGGTGTATTTGCCTGCATCGTAGTACCAGGCACATAGTCAAAACCTACGCTCGATGCGCCATCGCTAACAAACTCCTTCAGCCAGAACTGCTTTCCAGTATCACTTCCGCTTTCAAACCAATGAATAGGCACACCATCAGCCGTTACTGAGCTAACTTCAAAGGGCAGCATGATGGTATTCCATCCGCCAGTGCCGTTAGCACCCACCGTAAAGGTATATGTAAATTCTATATTCTCAGCCGTAAACGCTACTGGCGATGAGAAATTCTTACCATCGGTCAGTTTAAGCGTCGCAGCAGAATAGCTGTCTGTGCTCTCATCATAGCGAATAATATTAGAGGATATACCTGTTGGTACATCTGCACCTTCATCTATGATATACAGACAGTTCGGATTAGGATTACTACCATGCGTAACTTCCGTGAGTGTTGTTCCTACAAGATTTACACTCGATGCATCATCTGAGACTTCATAAGTATTGCCAGGTATCGTCACCACCTCATTGCCTTCTGCATCACGACTAATGATAGCAGGAGTACAGGCAAGATTATTCGAATATGTCTCTTGCTGCGTAGAACCTATTTTGTAACTAGAAACCAACTGATAACTCTCTCCATAAGCTAAACCAGCTTTCTCAAAAGGTATATTGATGCTACTATTAGCTGGTACCAAATAGCTCTTGGTAGAAGTCGAAATTCGGACACCATTGTGATATAAATAAACAGAAATCTTTCCACGATAGGCTTCCTCTGTATTATTCGTATATGTCACATTGGCTTTGAGGGTATTTCCATAGAATTTATTCCCCTCACAATTCTCGATATTATGTACACAACCCAGTTCAACATCGTTGTTTAAATCAACATTTGAAAGCACATCAATGTAATAATAAACATCATCAATATATCTGATGTATCCTGGAGTTTCCGATTGATGGTATATCTTAATTCTATACTGTCCTGAGTAATCGGGAACAAACGACACTTTACATTCTTTTGTTGTATTAGCTGGTATTAAAAAAGTATTGCCGGCGTTACCTACGTTCGAATAAGAATCTCCACTTTTATAATATATATTGAAAGCAATATCACCATCGTAGTCAACATCTGTTTTCCTATTTCGGACATTGATTGTAACTTCGGCCTTTTCTCTTCGAACAGGACACTCTGGTAATGACACTCCAGTAATCTCCAAACTAATTCCCCTGGGAGTAATATCCAACGATGTCCCATCCTCTGTCGGTTTCTGAATACCAATAGTTGCATCCTGACCATAGCAATATCCGTCTGTCGAATTGCTGCCACCAATACCCTGTTGGTCAGGATCCAATGCAGAGAGTTTGAAATAGTTGTCGCTAAGACCAGCCCATCCCCAATTGATGTGGAAGAAATCTGCATTATCATAGCCGTCCACCACAAACTCATGACCACCACCCGTTGATGAAGCACCATAGATAACAGGGCGTCCTTGCTCCAGCTCATTGTACATCATGTTTACCCAGTCATCATACGAATAGGAGCTACGACTAAGGCACTTCGTCGTTTCAGTGTTATAGCCAAAATAATCTTTCAAGGCAGTTGCTACTCTATAAGAATAAGCACCTGACGATGGGCCATAATTCATCTTCACAGAAACACCGCAATAGTGCATTAGTTGCGCTATGGCAGTAGCTTCAGCATCAGAATATCCACTACTGTACACATCCAGCATATTGTCCCAGTCAATCGTCGACTCAGCGGGGATTGCATCCTGGAAGATACTATAAGTGGTACTGGTATAAGAAGGAATCTCAGTTGTTGTTTTTTCAGGCCATTTGTGGTAGTACATTACCTGAGCCATTGCGGTAGCCACGCAACCAGTAACACTTTTATAATATTTACCCTGTGACTGATATTCAGGACATAGTATATTGTATGGATTTGCCTGACTCCATCTAGACGTTAGCATAGGAAGAATCGGTGCCTTAAAAGAACGTTCCTCAGATGTCTCATCATTTACAGTACCAGTTCCATGCTGCTGCGCCCAAGCTATCTCGTCGGCATAGCCCTGCAGCCAGGCGCGCATATTGCCTGGAATGTTTTGCAAATCCAGCGTTCCACTATTGCTATAACCCAAAATTGGGAATGCTCGGTCATCATTCGATACAATGACAAAGCCCTTATCATTAGCTACATTGAATACATACAGATTACTCACCACGCCAGCAGCCTGCAACTGAGGAACTTCCGCAGCACGGTGCTGCCCACCCTGACGAATAGCCTTCTCTTGCAGGAACTGTGTAGCCTGCCGAAGAGCTTCCTCAGGTGTCACATTGCCGGCCACAACCCAAAGGCTGACGGTCCATGCAACGATGGTGAGTAGTACTTTCTTCATGTTGCTAAGTATTAATTACCAGGATCAAGACCTGGGTCTGATTGATCTCCGGCATTCAATTCGACCTCTCCGCCCTCTGATTGGATAGGAATCGACAGATAGACATTATATATCTTAGCTGCCTCAAAGGAGCCATTAGATGGCAAAGTAACCATCTTCGGAGTCATCTCATACACTGTACCCTTTTCGTTGACTGTCAACTTCACAAAAGGATTCTTAGGAATATCCAGACCAGCAGCAATAATGGCATCCATCATAGCTGTAGTAGGAATCATGGCATAGCCAACATAAGTAGGTGTAGTGCTACCCTGAATATATGGTACGTTAATGGCGCCATTAGCATAAGCCAAGGCTTCTGTATCTGTTCCATCACCATTCTCGTGCCAAACATTCAGTTCGTTGGTTAGCGTGAAGTTTGTATAGGTCAGCTTTCCTTCATTAGATGGATTATCTCTATCAGCTACTGTCAAAGTCCAGTTCATGGGAATACCGACTATCTTAATTCCCTTTAGCTGCAATTGGTTGGCAGCAAAGCTCAGCGTATTATACTTTGAATCCACACATTTTACATAAAAGCGCAACTGTGTCAGACTATGCGATAATCCCAAAGCCGGGTTATCGTTGACTTCATTGGAGAAATATTCAGCATTAAAGCCATTTTCCGTATCGCCAGTCGTTGGTACAGCCTTCGTCCATAACACATCCTGTGTACCATCCAACGCAAAATCAACAGTTACCTTTTTAGGTGCTACTGTTACATTCGAGTTTTGTCTTGGATAGTAGGCATAGAAGTGGTAGTTATACCAACTTGCATCAGGATAATAGTAATGTTTCTTTGTTGGTGTGCTTCCCAGCGTAGCAGGGTCAACGAAATACACCTCACTGACACTCTTCTTGACGACCTGTGCTGGCTGATTGGGAGTCATTAAGTAGGTCAGATTGGCTGACGACATAGTCCAGTCAATATCATTCTCAGCCACAGGGCCAGGACTTGCCAAAGCCGCCTGAGGTTTCTGTGCCAAGCAGAATACGCCCAGATACTTGCCTGCAGGTGTCGTAAACATTCCTGCATCAGAATTCAGTGGGCTACGTGTCACCGACATGGCACTTCTGCTAAAGGAAAAGCCCAGCTGAATAGGCACCTCACTATCCTTATTTGCATCCGCAAGGATAGCAGCCTTGCTCTCTGGAGACTGCTCATAGCCTACAGCCATGTCATTCTCCATAGAACAGGCGGTAAATAGTGCGACGCCCATCATGTATAATATGAATAGACCTTTCCTCATCTATTGTTTTTAGTTAAGCAAGTCCGAAATACGAAACTTTCGGACTTGCCCGTTAGTTTATCACTTCATGGGGAATAGCCCCATCTTTTGATTCATTGTTGGCATTATAGGTTAATCCAAATTGATATCCTCACCATTCGTCCAAGCATCGAGCGTAGCAAGAGCATGAATCTCAGAAGGTGCATAGAATGTCAGGTTGACATTATACTTGTATCCTGCCAAGAATCCGCCAGTTGGTGGAGTCAAGACGTACTGCAGTTGCTCAGTAGTCGTTCCACCATCCTTGTCGTACTCAACTTCTACGAAAAGCTTATAATCTTCAAGTGTCGTAGCATCCAAGAGCGTTGGAGGCAACATCAAGTAGCCCATCGCCTTCGTATCAGTATCAGAAGCAGTAGAAGCAATCATCAATGGATTATCTGGAGTATCGTTTCCATCCTGATCAAAGCGATCAACATCAGCACCCGAAAGTTTGATATTGAGAGCTTTGGTGGCAGAAGTACCGAAACTCATCAGTACACCATTTCTTGCTTCATTCTTCTTACTTGCAACAATTAGTTGAAGTTTGTACAAGACATTAGATATCCATACCCTCTTCACCTTAAAGTGCTTGCTACTAAGCACTGCGGCATCATCTGCAGAAGCAGCCTTCGCATTAAACGAAAACTGAGTCAGCTTATGCTCAAAGCGGAACATCGGGTAATAGTTAGCGATATCGTCACCAGGATCCAGGCTCGCTTTCTTCTTACGGAAATACTTAGCACAATAGGGCAGTGCATCAGTGAAGCTTTCATCGGTAGAAATACCTGAAGCCCAAATGATATCCTGACTGCCGTCTATCTCAAAATACTTCTCCACCACCTGATTCGCTGTATATGAAAGCGTCGTGTTTCCAGCCGCATCTTGCTCGTCCTGCCTAGGATAATAGGCATAGAAGTTATAGCGAACCCAGTCGTTCATTGGATAGAACCACGTTTCAGGGGTCTCTGTTCCATTAGCGAAGTCGGTCTGATTCAAGAATGTCACACTGCTCTGAGTGCCACTAGTAGTCACCTTTGCAGGGATATTACTCATCTTGATAATCAGATCACGATATTCATCAGTAATAGTCCATTTTATATCACTGAGTTGAGTGACAGAAGAAGGAGCACCGGTTTGTTTTTCCTTTGCCAAACAGAAGACACCTAAGTATTTCCCATTCTCTGTTTCAAACAGACCATTTGGATCAGGATTCAATGGTGCACGAGTCACATTGAAGTTTGAGTGCGAGCCTGTTCCAATGGTGATGGGAATTTCACTGTCCGATATAGCTTCCGCAAGTAATGCGGCCTCACGCTCCTTCTCTAGTCTTGCCATCTCTTCAGCGTCAAGACCATCGTCAGTAGAGCATGCTGCGAACAGCGCCATAGTTGTCATGCCAAGGATGAATATGTATTTATTCATTCTGTCTGTTTTTACGTTCATATTCTACTTCTTTGTCTGTGCAGAGGGCACTATCGCCCTCTGGCATCAGACATCAGAAGTCATTATCTTTTGAAGTCTCCCCGCTTTGCGGTTGACTTCTCTCTCGTCAAGCGACGGAATTAGTCCTCACCGACCTCAAGATTACCACCATCATTCCAAGGAGTGATAACGGCAACAACATCAATGCGCTCAAGACCGTAAACAGTCAGGATTACATTGTAAGAGGTATTCTGCAAGAAGCCTCCATTTGGAGCATTGATTACGAGGTCGTAGCTCTGTTCCTTCTCTGTAGTTACTAATGGAGTATTCCAATTTGTAGGAACATTCTGAACAACAGTAACCTTCATCTTCAAACTTGTTGCACTACCAGCTGCGGCTATTGTAGGATCTTGATTAGCTGTATAAGCGCCAGGAGAAAGGATAATAGACTCACCAACACGCTTCTGAGGATAACGAGTTGCATCAGTCTTAGTGTCATCAATACCAGGAGCTGTAGCAGTTAAAGCTACTAAATTCTCATTCTCAGTATTGGCAACAATTGTATACTTAGCCTTACCCTGTGCAGAAAGTGTTGCATAAACGGCTGCATCAATCTGAGCTATAGCAGCTGCTTTGGCAGCTGTAAGTGCAGCTGGCGTCATAGTAGTATAGCCCTCAATATCAGCATCCTCAATAGTTACACCATCATTCTGATTATACAGAACAGGGCGCTCCATCAGTGTCAACCAACGAACGGCCTCGTCTGGCTGGTTAGCATCCCAAGTAATCTTTGCATCATCTGTCAAGTCACCTGTCCATGCTACAGCCATGCTACCCTTTGTATTCTCTGACAATACCTGAATAGACTTAACCTTCACCGCATTGGCAACATTCTGACCAGCAGGAACAGCTGCTACAGCTTCTTGAGTAACTTCAGAACTTACATACTTAGTATTGCCAACGAAGAAAACGGTAGTACCAGTAGCAGTAGCAGCATCCTGAGTGGCTGTTACTTCAGCGTCATCAGCAGCAACAACCTCATTACCAGTTACGTCATAGAGATCAGTAGTTGTATAAACAGCATCAGCGTTTCCGACACCTGTGCAAGCTTGAGTAACATTTACATTGACATACTTGGTATCAGCTGTTACATAGAAGACGTTATCGCCTAATGTTGTCAACTCGGCAGCGGCAGCATTCAAAGCTGCATCATCAGCTACAGTAGTCTCATTACCAGTAATGGTGTAGAGAGTGGTCTCATTGTGTACAGCAGGAGTTCCTGCAGTACCAGCTACATATCCAGCAGCAGCATCGTTACCAGCCTTTACGCTGAACTGCAGACGAGTCAGCAAGTGCTTAAAGGTCAGCGTAGGATCAACGCCCTTACGAGCAGATTTTGCTGAATAGTAATCATCAGGAGAAGTCAACATTCCAGCCTGTGTTGTTGTCAAAGCAGCCTTAGTTGACATCAGGTCCTGAGTACCATTAATAGTAAACGGAACAGTCCATTTATCATTGTCAGAATCATCTACTACACCAGTAGCATCGTCACCATGATAGCCGAAGAAGTCGAAGTTACCAACAGAAGGATAATAATTGATAGTACCATCCTCTATCATAGCCTGACCCTCAGCCAATTCAGCCGTAGCGCCCATTCCTGTGATAAGGTTTTCTGCAGAACCTGGAGTAATCATTTCTGTATTATTGTACAGATACTGATTAGTTCCAATATCAGTCAAATTCAGTGTAGTAGCATGGTTGTCATCCTTGGTAAACATGAAGACGTTAATCTTCTGTCCACGCCATACGTTAGTGCTTGTACCAACACCACCTACAGTACCTGTACCTCTGGTAGCCATAGCACCAGGAGTAGCCAAGTTCAGGCGAATTTCCTGACGCTCATCTACGTTAGGATTCTGAGCACCTTCATTTGCGAAATCATCGCTGCTCGAGCAACTTGCAAACAGACCTGCTGTTGCGACAGCTGCGAAAATGAAATACTTTTTCATAATCAATTGTTTTAAAAGTTAATAATAAAGTGAATTAATAATTGTTTTCTAAGTTAATATCGTTGTTAAATGATTTATTCCATGTTAAAGTCATCTTCACCCACAGTGATATCGTCATCGCCTTGCTGCCATGCATCGATATTGGCATAGACTCTAATCTGTGAGAGGCCATAGACCACCAGCGTAACGGTATAGTAGAAACCTTTCCTGAAGATGTATCGTTTCTGACCTGTCTCCTGGTAGTATTTCTCATCGAGATAGAAACGCTCGCGATTGGGGTTGGCCTTCACGAGGTCTGCTGCACTAATCGTATAGTGAGAGGTGAACTTACGCTGATCAGGCTCACCAAGTTTGTAAGTGGATTTGATATAGATGTCAATGACATCACTCTCAGGCATCAGCATGTCATCACCCAAAACAAGGGGATCACCACGCTGACTAAGATCCTTCTTGCCAATAGGTTTACCTGTCTCATCGTAAATCCAGAAGCTGTTGTCCCAATAGACGCGCCAAATCATGTCGTCTGTCAATTCATCTACGTTGCCTGCTTCCGGTGTATAGATACTGGTATCATGGATAACAGAGGGCCTCAGGTACTGAGTACCACTGGCCTCATCCTTGACAATCTCCGGTTTCTCGTGTACATAGATATCACCCTCCTGATCTTGATAAGGATAGAAACCAACCAAGGATGTATCGCGATGAGCCACTACAAAGTCACCCTTATTGTGGCAGTGTACATAGATAGCATCGATGGTGGTGTTGCTGGCAGACTCGTCACCAGGCAGAGCCTGGAAGCGAACGCGTGACAACTGGTGACGCATACTAACTACGGGGTCAATACCACGGTGGGCTGCAAAAGTACAGTAAGCGCCGATATTCAGGAGCATGGAGCGCTCTGACTCGGTAAGTTTCTCTTTGTCTTTCTTATCCTTTTCAAAGTGGTAGATAGCCGTCTCCAACGGAGGAGCATAGCCACACATAATATCCTGTGAGCCATCGACCTCGAAATCTTTATAGTAGATGCGGTCATCAACGCGTTGTGGAGTACCCCACTTGATGGCTGTCTGATCTTCAGTAATCTGGTCAGCAATACTGTAGGCAAAGAAGTTGTAGCCCACATTACCATGCGTACCATAATAGATCTTAGTGCGGTCACCAAACTGGTCTTTCTCTGTCTCTAAGTTGAAGAGACCGCTTTCTTCCTCGTTATCAGCCTCTAAAGTGGCACCCATACCGATGTTGAAGTCATAGCCATCAATAAGGCAGTCTTGGAAATGCTCGTCCCATGTAGCACCAGGAGCAACATGTTCTGTAGCATAGCGGTAATACGTGAAATCGGTGGGCTGTGTCACATGGTCAAGCGGATTCACACCTTGCTGTGTCCATGCCTTGTCGCGGAAGGCATAGACATAGAAGTGGGTATTCTTGTATTTCAGGTCCATGCGTACCTTATCGTCACCAGTCAGAGGATCATCCACCAAATCCTCGTCATTCTCAACCTGGAAAGCACCTACGCCACGCGTCATGTCATCGTATCCTCTGGCAGCAGCGCTGGCAGACAGTGAGAAGAAACTCTGCTCGTTGACAAAAACGCGCACAGGAGTATCCGACGAATCATCGTTATCGGGTGACTCGCCATTCTCAAAGGCGTCGGGATTATCAAATTCGAGGCCAGGGTACGACTCAGAGCTACATGCTATGAGCATCATAGCAGTAGTAATGGTCAGCAGTCCTATGTATAGTATTCTTCTCATTCTATTTCTTTATGTATCAACGACAATGTCGTCCTTACCAGCTTGTATCCATACTTCCATACCGCCATCTTCGGAAGGCAGCACAGTATCCTCATCAATAATGAGATCGGCATCAATCTCCAACTGTCCCTTGCGCTTACGGAGGCGTGCCCAGTTGCTGTCATCAACAGCCTCATAGAGGCGCGCACGCTCAAGAGCATTATGGAGGTTAACCTTCACGCGGATAGTCTTTTTGTTCTTTATGCGAATCATTAGCTGCAGGATGCCAGGACCACGCAAGCGTCCTGGATCAGGTGAATTAACGAGTGTCAGCACGTCGATATTACCATGACATACCATCGGCTGCTCATTGTCCTCACTGTCAGTAAGTGCATTACCATTCTCATCCTGAAGGTCGCAAGTGAACATCATCTTCGCAGTATTCTCAGTATCAATCAGACCCGAAGAGAGGTTGACACGATAAGGAATACCCGAGATACCACCATAGACACCCTCAATCTGGAAGCGATTCTTATTATTCTCATCATCTCCATCATTATACTTCTTACGAAGATGGAACCGGATGTCGATATTCTGCGTCAAAATGACGGGTTTGAACTGGAACTGCTGCTGAACACCGCGACTGATAGTCACTGGGGCTATCGTATCGTAGTAAACAGGTATCATATCGGGCTGCAGATAGTTAGCATCGCCACCATATATATTATAGTCTGTCCAACCAGCAATGGCGCCACGCAGCTTATCCGACTTACTGGAATAGCGTTTATACTCCACACAGATGTCACCGAGTGTAGTACCGCTCTCCACATTATCTACATAATTCAACAACTGGCTATAATCAAACTCCGTAGTATCACAGTTAATGGCAATCATCTTAAACATGCCTGCCTGAATCTTGAAGAGGTCAGTAGGTGTATCATAACCAGGAACAGGATTAGCATCGGGAGCTGCAGGTGAATCAGTTGGGGTGTCATCACCATCATCGGAACCAGAACCATCATCGGTATCAGCACCATCACCACTACCAGTATCGCTACCATCATCAGCGCCAGAACCGTCAGTAC
>Ga0265298_10009505_pt1 | contig 11574 bp, 9 predicted proteins | sample AusTroGonzalo_MG_3_FD_193486 | JGI IMG/M metagenome (GOLD analysis project Ga0265298, IMG submission 193486) | Bovine rumen microbial communities from tropical cattle in Woodstock, Queensland, Australia - Gonzalo_01 | ecosystem: Host-associated > Mammals > Digestive system > Stomach > Rumen ...
GCCGACGCGGACCTGACGCCGTATCTTCAGGCGGACGGATCCCTTTGCATCCTATGCTTGGCGGAAGCATTCGGATACGAATCCGCTGATTCGCTTGATTAAGGGAGTATTCTTATCAGGAAACTAAGGTTCTGCCGAAGGGAGGGACAGGATTGACGATATATTTTGCTCCAATGGAAGGCATCACAGACGGAATCCTGCGCCAGACCCACAACAGAATCTTCGGAGGAATTGACGTATACTGCCTGCCTTTTCACAAGCTGACACAGTCTTTGTCCCTGCTGACACGGGAGATCAGGGATATCGCTCCGGAGGAAAACGAGGGCCTGCATGTCCTGCCCCAGGCGCTGACCCGGGATCCGGAACAGTTATCCGCCTGGCTGTATTATGTCAGTGAATGCGGTTATCCCTGCGCGGACCTGAATCTTGGATGTCCGTCTCCGACAGTGACAAAGCGGGGACGGGGCAGCGGCATGCTTTGCGATTTGGACGATCTGCGGTCATTCCTGGACCGACTGTTTTCAAACACGCTGCCCGTATCGCTCTCCGTCAAAACCCGTATCGGATATGAAAGCCCGGAGGAATGGCCGGCCCTGGCAGAACTGCTTGCCGGATATCCCTTTGCCCATGTTGCCATTCATGTCCGAACGACAAAGGAACAGTACACCGGGGCGACGCATCCGGAAGCTTTTGAATTTGCGCTGCAAAAGGGGGTGCCGCATCCGGTTTACAACGGAGATCTGCGTACGCCGGAGGATGTTCAGGCACTGGTTTCGCGTTGCCCGGGAACCGAATCTGTCATGATCGGCCGCGGTCTGCTGGCGGATCCGGCGCTGGCGCGCCGTATACGGGGAGGCAAAGAAGCCGGTGAAGAAGAACTGAGAACCTGGTATAACGCCCTGTATGAAGGCTGGAGGAATCGGTTCGGTGAAACGATTGCCCTCGGAAGAATCAAGAAACTGATGGAATGGCCCAGCGGGGGCGATATCAGACGGAAGAGACTGCTGCGCAGAGCAGGCAATATCGAAAGCTGTATCAACGCCGTCATCGGGGAGTGAGAAGTGTATGGCTTTTATACAAAGATTTGTTAATCTACCCGCCGTCCATTCTGGTGGAAAGTGAGGAGAATGAAAATGGATAAGCCCATTGTTAGCGAACGATTTGACCTGAATGATATCCGAAAAATCAGGGACTACAATTCTGCTTGTCATGCCAATATGACGCAGGCCGAGATCATTGAGGACACAAGGAAAGAAGCTTCCGGTCTGTTGGAAAGCCTGATCAGGAGAAACACCAGAAAAACGATCACGATTCTTTCCAATGGCCAGAAAACCGTTTATGAACCGACTCGCGCCTGTGTCATGGCGGAAGAAACAGCATTTGCGAAAGAATGAAGCGGACCGGAAAACAAAGCACTGAAAAAAGGCAGGAAACGAAATGAGCAATTCGCCAATTGGAAGATCAGAGATTATAAAGTTTATTACGAGCACTACAAATGTTGCTGCCATTTATCAAAACCAAATTATCACTCTTCCCATTCCCCTCCCGCCTCTCGCCGAACAAAAGCGCATCGTAGCCAAAATGGAAGAACTCCTGCCGCTGTGCGAAAAGCTGAAATCATAAAACCGGATCGTCGTTTTGTTTTACATGTCAAGTAAATCGCTGTGGCTTCCGGTTCTTGCGGCGACAAGTATCAGTTGCTGATGATCAACCGTATAAATCAGCAGCCAATCCGGCTGAACATGACATTCGCGAAATCCGGAATAATTACCGCCCAACGGATGGTCGAGATATTTTTTATCCAGGACTTTTTCAGCAAGAAGATCGTTAATCACATCTTCCAGGAGAGTCATATTCTTGCCCTGCTTCTTCATGCGTTTGTAGTCTTTTTTGAATCTTGTGGTAGATTGGAGCGTAAGCATTATTCTTTATCCAACTCCTCAAACAGTTCCCGGGCGGAACTGTAAGATTTGGCAGAGACTTTTCCTTCGAGAATATCTCTGGCTTCCTGCATGGCTTCTTCTGTTTCCCGATTGAAACGCGGAAGTCGTACTTCAAAGGGCAATCCGCCAACAAGAAGGGAGTTTTCAAAGAAAATATTCACAGCTTCCGGAAGAGATAAACCGAGTCTTCCGTACAGATTAGTCAGCGCTTCTTTCTTTTTACGATTCATTCGCATATTAAAGTTGGTGTCTTTTATTGCAACATTTGACATAGCGATCACCTCCGTTCGATCTCTATTTTAACATAGCAGATAAAACAAAACAAGCAAATGTTTTACATTTGTATGCAATATGTTTCACAATGGCAAAAGTAGATGGAATCCTGCCACTGTGCGAAAAGCTGAAATCATACGAGGGACGCGGTCAGTAGTGATTGAATCCGATGTGAATTCCGGATATAATGAGAATGTTGGCAATAGAAAGCTTTGCTGATTGACATAGCGAACAGACAGGCAGTGACTGATTTGCTTAAAACGATGGATGATGACCGGCCGAAAATGACACAAACGGGCCGGCGGAAAGGAAAAGAAGGATGCTTCCCGCAGCGTTAAATAACAGGGTCAGTCAGTCTTTCGCCGCGTCCGCTTGCTTTTGAAAGTTTCCGGGAACTTGTAGTCGCCTTCGTCGAAATACAGCCGCCGATATTCCTGAGCAATCTTCAGAGCTTCTTTGAGATAGTAGTACACCATGCCCAGATCAATCCCCAACTCTTCGCTGATTTCCTTCGGTTCAAGCTCCTGAACGTTCAGCATGTATACCTTCACGTACAGGTCATTTTTCGGGCAGCGCTTCCGGATGTAGGCCGCGATCAGATCCGGCAGATCCGAATATTCCGCCTGAATGAATCCGACTTCTTCCCGGAGGTGGTTGGATTGTGCCTTCAGGGTTTTCCCTCCGCGGGTTGCGTGGTTGGTTTCCGCCCTTTCGAATTCCACTTTCTGCTTCTTTTCCTGATCTTCTTTGCGCTGCGCCTTGTGCAGATTGTTTAACCACCTGACCTGCCCGTATGCGGCAACCCGGTCAGTGGTCTCAAAAAAACGAACTTTCATGGGCTTTCCGCCAAACCAGGAGACGATTACGTAGGGATCGATTTCGTCCAGGGTGGAATCCTCGATCACTTCGAGCGGAGCGCTGAAGACGACTTCACCTTTTTCGTTCAACCGGCTGTGAAAGGGATAGTTAGGGTCTGCTTTTGTCTGTGAGTTACGAGATGCGAAGTTTTTCATGTGCTTGTCTCCTTTTCTGAAGGGGACAAGCTCCATGTGTGCCAGTTAACATCTGTGGCCACCTTCCTCGGGTTGTCCCCGGTTGTGGTGGCCAGCAAGAACACCTTTGCTGGCTTCCTGGTTTGTAATAAGTAGCCTGAAACTCTGGGTGTCGAGCTGCTTAAGGCATTTGCAACTGCCTTTTCAGCCTTGCTCCAGGCGGGCTTAACGTCATACCCCGGCGTTTGTGAAGGATTCTGAGGGTTTTCAAAACTTCGTAGTTTTCACTCGATTCTGATTTCGAGGAACCGATGGAATTAAAAATCAGTTTGTGATATAATCATTGTCAAGGTGCGGTTCCGTTGATTTCTCTTGGGAACATGGACAGCTTAACAGACCCGCCCGGATAAGACGGTCAAGATAAGGTAAGACAAGGCAAGATAAGGCAAGAGGGTTCAAACAATGACTTTTTCAGAATTCGCTATGAAGATCGGTAACGTGTTAAAAGGCAAGACAAAACAGGCTGTTTTTGTCGAGACACTTTTTGAACATATTATTCCGGAAGATCAGTTTTGCCTGATTGAGGATTTGAGTGACAGCACCTGGAAAGGCTATTATCAGGGGAATCCGATCAATGAAATAGCGAGAACGATTGTCGGCGTTGCAGACCCTATGTGCTTTAAAAGCTTTATAGATGACCAGGATGATTTGCCGGTCGAAAAACTATGCGCCGAATTCCTGGAAGATCTCCCGGATATTTACCCGATGAATGCCGGAGAAATGTTAGGCAATTTGTTTGATCAGATCATCCGGGAAGCTGCTGCTGATTCTAATAAGAAAAATTATGTAAAGTACACTGAATCAGAGAAAACTTTTAGTAGCAGTGGTTATGTTGTAAAGCAGGAGGATGGCAGTTACGTTACCTTATCATCGCTTAAAGTGTCGCCTCATGATCCTTTTCGTATATATATAGACAAAGCGGTTTCAGAATATTCTATGAAAAAGACCCTTCTATACCTTGAGAAGAAGCGTCCGTTTTACAGCATGTATGTTTGCAATGATCTCCGGTTGAAAAGAAGTATGAGTGGCAGTGGATTTCGTAATAACCGGAATGATGGTGATGTGACAATACCTATGCTGGCTAAATATTCAAAATGTAATATTATCCAGGGAACAGGCGGTATTGGTAAGACAATGTTTATGACACATCTGTTCCTTTCCTCCGCTGAAGAATACAAGTCCGGTGGAAAACTGCCGGTTTTGTGTCTGCTGAAGGATTATAAAAAAACTTATCCGGATTTGCTGACGTTTGTTCTCGATACGGTCAATGAATATGCTCCTGAAGTAATCCGCGAAGATCTGATTGAAAAACTTGAACAAAACCAGCTTATTCTTTTGCTGGATGGTCTGGATGAAATAAAATCGCAACTGAAGGAATCCTTTGATGATAATTTAAGCACTTTCGTCAAAAGATATTCCGACTGCATTGTTGTTTTAACATCCAGACCGATTTCCGATTTTGTTTCTTATTCGGCTTTTAATGTATATGATATCCAGCCACTTCGTAAGGAGCAGTCCATTGCCTTAATCAGAAAGCTCGAGTTTTGGGACGAGAAGGCAAAAATGAACTTTATCGCGGATTTGGATAAACGTCTTTATTCATCCCATCAGGAGTTTGCCAGCAATCCGCTTCTGCTGACGATTATGCTGATGACTTATACGAATTATGGAGACATTCCGGCGAAAATGCATGCTTTCTATGCAAAAGCTTATGATACGATGGCTCGTGCCCATGACAAAACGAAAGATTCTTTCCAGCGTGTCCTTTATACGAAATTAGACCCGGAAAGATTTGCAGACTATTTCGCTGCCTTCTGTGCAAGGACGTTTGTAAAGGAACAAATTGAATTTACAAGAGATGAATTTGCGCAGTATATGAAAAAAGCAATCGCTGAAATTCCCAGGGAGGAAGACGATGAGGGCGCTACCCTGACGGCTTCGGCATTCCTTCGGGATCTGACGGACAACATGTGCATTATGTACCGTGAAGGTGAAAGATATCATTTCATTCATCGCTCGTTCCAGGAGTATTTTGCTGCTGTGTATTTTATGAAAGATGAGGATTTACTGTTAAAAGTAGGGGAGCATTTTGAAGAAAATGGTGGTTTGTTCTGTCGCCGCGTTCTTGATATGATGTTTGAAATGAATGCGGACAGGGTGGAACGGAAAATCTTCCATCCATATTTACGGAAGTTATTTGTTGGCTGCGGAGCGACGACGAAGCAAGGCAGATATTGGGGCTTTTTGCGGGAAGTGTACCCCATCTTCTATTAAAACGAAGGTGATTTTGATGATCCGGATGTTACTAAACCGCATTCCTTTTTATATAATGTCATTCTCGATCATAAGAAATTGAGTGAATATGATAACCTGGATGATTTTTATGATTGGCCCGATGATATAAGTGATTTTATTAAAACACAATGGGTTGAAGTTTATACCGATTATTATAGTGAGGAAAATATTAACGAAGCAAGAGTACTGGACGAAATTGAAGAATATGGTGCTGATATGATAGCAGTCAGGAAAGAAAGAGTATCCGATGAGTATACGAGGGTGTTCGGCGAGCCAATCGAGGTAGGAACTACATATGAATTTGTTGTCGAAGACATTCTCGATGATGAATTAAGGTACTTGCAGTTAATAAATATCGTGCAGGATAAATCATTTCCCCTCTTTGTTGAGTACAAAAAAGTGGTGCAATATTATTCGAAACTGGAAGAACGAGTAAAGAAAAGAAGTAAGTCAGGACTTTTCAATGACTGATAGGGAGGAACGTTTCAGCGTGGCAAAGAATACGCGAAACAGAAGAAACCGGACACGGTGTTTGTACCTGTACCTTGTCCTTGTCCTTCTGCTGAATGTGGGTGCGGCGCGCGCCGACGGGGTAAGCACCGTGGATCCGGTCGATCAGCCTGAAAACTTCTCCGCGGTGTTGTATGACAACACCAACGGCCTGCCCACCTCTGAAGCCAACGCCATCGTGCAGACCTCGGAGGGCTTCATCTGGATCGGCAGCTACGGCGGACTGATCCGCTACGACGGCAACACCTTCGTGCGCATGGATTCCACCAGCGGCATCACCAGCATCAAGTGCCTGTATGTGGACAGCCGGGATCGCCTGTGGATCGGCACCAATGACAACGGCGTCGCGGTGTTGGAGCGGGGCGAGCTGCGCAAGTGGGGCAAGCTGGACGGCATGCTGTCGGCGCACACCCGCGCCATCACGGGAGACGAGAGCGACACGATCTACGTCGCCACGACCTGCGGCATCGCGGTAATCGACCCGGAGGGAAACCTGCGGATGATGGAGGATGAGGCCATCGCCGAGGCGAACATGCGCGATTTGCGAATGGGAAACGACGGGATCATCTATGGCCTGACAAATTTCGGCGATCTGATGAAGATCAGGGACGGCAAGCTGATCAGCTTCCTCAGCGCGGAGGAAAGCCCCGTGCAGGGCGTGGCGTCCATGCTCCCAGATCCTGCGGAGCCGGGTAAGCTCTGGTTTGAGGGCGGCGACTTCGGGTTCTATCATGCGACCTACGGGGACAACCTCACCGACCTGGAGCCGATCGACATTCAGCCTCTGAGTTCCGTGCAGCAGATGGAATACATCGATGGCAGGGTATGGATCTGCGCCTCTCATGGTATCGGTGTGCTGATGGACGGCGGCATTCAGGTCCTGGAGGGCCTGCCGATGAACAACTCCATTGGCCACGTGATGCGGGATTACCTGGGCAACCTCTGGTTCACCTCCACGCGCCAGGGCGTGATGAAGGTGGTGCCCAACCAGTTTTCCGACCTGTTTGAGCGATACGGTCTGCCCACGCAGGTGGTGAATTCCACCTGTATGTGCGAGGGCAAGCTGTTCGTCGCGACGGACGCCGGGCTGACCGTCATCGACGAAAACGACCCGGTCACCAGCCTTCCGCTGACCAAGGCCGTGACCAACACCGGCGCGGCGTTTGAGGCGGATGTGGAGACGGACGACCTGATCAAGCTGCTGGACGGCTGCCGGATCCGCTCCATCATCCGCGACAGCCAGGATCGGCTGTGGATCTCCACCTGGCGCAAGTACGGGCTGCTGCGCTACGCAAAGGGCGAGCTGACCGTGTTTGCCCAGGGCGACGGCCCGCTGTCCAACAGCATGCGTGCTGTCTGCGAACGCAAGGACGGCACGATCCTCGTGGCGCTCACCGGCGGTGTAAACGTCATCGACGGCGACAGCATCGTCGCCTCCTACGGCGAGGCAGACGGCATTGTCAACACTGAGAGTCTGACCGTCGAGGAGGGCGCGAACGGAGACATCGTCCTCGGCTCCAACGGCGGCGGAATCTACATTATCAATGAATCCGGCGTGAGGAACATCAACGTCGAGGACGGGCTGCCCTCTGACATCGTGATGCGCCTCAAGCGAGACCCGAAGCGGGATTTGATCTGGATCGTCACCAGCAGCGCCATCGCTTACATGACGCCGGACTATCAGGTGACGACGGTTCAGAAGTTTCCCTACAGCAACAACTTCGATCTCTTCGAGAACAGCAAGGGCGACATGTGGGTGCTCTCAAGCAACGGCATCTACGTGACGCCGGTCGAGGAACTGATCGCCAACGGAGAAATCAACCCCGTCTACTACAGCATCGCCAACGGCCTGCCCTGCATCACCACGGCGAATTCATACAGCGAGTTGACCGAAGAGGGTGACCTGTACATCGCCGGAACCACCGGCATCTGCAAGGTCAACATTGAGGAGCCCTTTGAGAATGTTGACGATTTGAAGGCGACGGCCCCGTTTGTGGAGGTGGATGGCCAGACGCTGTACCCCAACGCGGACGGAGCGTTCACGATCCCTTCAAACACCCAGAAGTTGACGGTTTACAGCTATGTGTTCAACTATTCGCTGAGCGATCCCCAGGTGAGTTACCGCCTGGAGGGCTTCGAGCACAACGGCACGACAGTCAACCGCAGCGATATGGTGCCCGTGGACTACACCAACCTGCGCGGAGGCACGTATCATTTCACGATGCAGCTGAAGGACTCCATGGGCCGGGGCGACCGGGAGGTGTCCGTGCTGATCGTCAAGGAGAAGGCCTTCTACGAGCAGGCATGGTTCTACATCCTTGTGGGGTTCGCTGCGGCGGTCGTGATCGCACTGCTGGTGCGAGCATATGTCCGCAGGAAGATGAGCGCGCTGGAGGCCAGGCACCGGGAGGAGGCCAAGCGGGAGCGGATCGAGAACGAGCTGCAGCTGGCGACGAACATCCAGGCTTCCGTGCTGCCCCATACCTTCCCGGCTTTTCCGGATCGTAACGAATTTGACATCTACGCCAGCATGACGCCTGCGAAAGAAGTTGGTGGCGATTTCTACGACTTCTTCCTGATAGACGACGATCACCTCGGCCTTGTCATGGCGGATGTGTCCGGCAAGGGCGTGCCTGCCGCTCTGTTCATGATGGTCTCGCGGGCGCTGATCAGGGCCCATCTGCAGAACGGCGAGAGTCCCGCCAAGGCGCTGGGGAACGCCAACGAGCAGCTGTGCGAGGGCAACGAAGCGGAGCTGTTCGTCACCGTGTGGGCAGCCGTGCTTGAGATCAGTACGGGCAAGGGTGTCGCCGCCAACGCCGGTCACGAGCATCCCGCGCTGCGCAGGGCGAACGGGGCCTATGAGCTTCAAATATACCGCCATTCGCCGGCCGTCGCTACCATGGAGGGCATGCGGTTCCGGGAGCACGACTTCCAGCTCAACCCCGGCGACAGCCTGTTCGTCTACACGGACGGCGTGGCCGAGGCCACCAACGCCGAAAACGAGCTCTTCGGCAGCGAGCGCATGCTCGACGCCCTGAACGTCAATCCCGAAGCGGAGCCCGAAGCGGTGCTTTCAAACGTCATGCAAGGCATCGATGCCTTCGTGGCGAACGCGGAGCAGTTCGACGACATCACCATGCTATGCCTGAAATACAACGGTCCCGCCGGCCGGGAGGCTTAAGGAAATGCTGCCCATATTGTGCGGCATTTCCTTAAGCGCGTGTGAGAAGGAAGTAATGATATGAAAGGCTTTTGCGAGAAGAAGTTCAGCTCCATGCTGATATCCGGCACGTTCACCAAAGCGGTGATGTATCTGATGCTGCTCAGCGACAGCATCAGTCCTTCCCTGTACTACGATCCACAGCCGCTCCAAACCCAAGAGGTTTTCAGCGCCGAAAAGCGCGGAGAGGTTGATAATCAGAAAGGAGAGTTTCCCAGTGAAGCACAAATTCAAGCCATTGCTCTTGTTTCTTCTGACTGCGGTGTTGTTTACCGCAGCCTTGCCGGCTGCGGCGGAAGGGGATGTCCCCAAAAGACCGACTGTGCTGCTCATCCTCGACGGCTTCGGTCTGAGCGATCAGACGGAGCACAACGCCATCGCGCTGGCGGACACGCCGGTGCTGAACCGGTTAATGAAGGAATGCCCCTTCGTCAAAGGCGAGGCCAGCGGCCTGGCCGTGGGGCTTCCTGAGGGGCAGATGGGCAACTCCGAGGTGGGCCACCTGAACATCGGCGCCGGGCGCGTCGTATACCAGGACCTGGTCCGGATCACCAACGCCATCGAGGACGGCAGCTTCTTCGAAAACAAAGCGCTGCTCGCGGCGATCAACAACGCGAAGGAAAGAGGGACGGGCCTGCACATCCTCGGCCTGGTCTCCGACGGCGGCGTACACAGCCACAATGCCCATCTCTACGCCCTGCTGGAGCTGGCCAGGCGCGAGGGCCTCGATAAGGTCTACGTCCACTGCTTTACGGACGGCAGGGATACGCTCCCGGAATCCGGCATCGATTACATACGCCAGCTGGAGGACGAGATGGCGCGAATCGGCTGTGGCCAGATCGCCACGGTTGGCGGCCGGTATTACGGCATGGACAGGGACAACCGCTGGGACCGTGTGCAGCTGGCCTACCGGGCGCTGACTCTCGGCGAGGGCGAGACGGCGAGCTCCGCCGCGGAGGCGGTGACCCAGTCCTACGCGAAGGGAGAGACGGACGAGTTCATACGTCCCACGGTGGTGATCAAGGACGGCGCGCCGGTGGCCACTGTCGGCGACGGGGATTCCGTCATCTTCTTCAACTTCCGCTCGGATCGCGCCAGGGAGCTGACCCGTGCCTTCTGCTGCGATGACTTCGACGGCTTTGACCGTGGCCCCCGCAAGCAGGTGACCTACGTGTGCTTTACAGACTATGACGGGACGATCCCCAACAAGGCGGTTGCCTTTGACAAGGTCACCTTCGTCAACACCCTCGGCGAGTGGCTCGCAGCCAACGGATTGAAGCAGGCCCGGATCGCAGAGACGGAGAAGTACGCCCACGTGACCTTCTTCTTCAACGGCGGCGTGGAGGCGCCCAACGAGGGCGAGGACCGGTTCATGATTCCCTCCCAGCAGGTGGCGACCTATGACCTCGCGCCGGAGATGAGCGCCAACGCTATCTGCGACACCCTGGTCGAGAAAATCCATTCCGGCGAGTACGACATGATCATCACGAACTTCGCCAACTCGGATATGGTGGGGCACACCGGCGTGGAGGCGGCCACCGTCGAAGCCGTCACTTTCCTGGATCAGTGCATCGGGCGGGTAGTGGACGCCGTGGAGGCGGTGGACGGCCAACTCTTCATCTGTGCGGACCACGGCAACGCCGAGGCGATGGTGGACGCGGCGACCGGGGAACCACTGACGTCCCACACCACCAATCCCGTTCCCTTCATACTGGTGAATTACGACCCGGCCTACACACTCAGGGATGGCGGCTGCCTGGCCGATGTCGCGCCCACGCTGCTTGAAATGATGGGATTGGAAAAGCCGGAGGAGATGACGGGCGAATCGCTGCTGATCAGAAAATCGGGGATGTAGATATGGGACATCCGCTCCCAGCAGCCCGATGCACCAACGTCATCCAATAATCAGGATGGCCTTTTCGACAAATCCAAAGTACTTTCTTTCGAGAATGAGGTGCGACTTCATCAGGGCCAAAGGAATTCTCAGGGCTCCAATCCTTTGCCATTTCCGGAAACACATCCATGAAAGAACGCAAGCCCTGAATATTTTCGTTCTCTGAACCGTTCGCAACCTCATCTGCATATCGCCAAATACAGTTCCCAGCCATCGTATATATCCCGCTACACGCCGAACTAATAGAGGAATGCGGCATGCCCGTTAACATAGCAGCAGCACGTATGCTATCATACTCAGCAATGAACTTCCCTGCTCTGGTATACTGGCGAACCGTGCGTTTTTTCATACCATTTTTACCACCTGTGTTTACATATTTACACA
>Ga0265298_10009507_pt1 | contig 11573 bp, 20 predicted proteins | sample AusTroGonzalo_MG_3_FD_193486 | JGI IMG/M metagenome (GOLD analysis project Ga0265298, IMG submission 193486) | Bovine rumen microbial communities from tropical cattle in Woodstock, Queensland, Australia - Gonzalo_01 | ecosystem: Host-associated > Mammals > Digestive system > Stomach > Rumen ...
TAGCAGACCAGCAAGCGCAGACCAGCACGAAGAACAATACCGTTAACCAGAGCCGCACGAACGCATAATGACACGCCAAGAAACGGTAACGGATGCCCTTGCGAAAGCCGGGAGGAATGTCAAAAGCCGTATTCGGGAGGCGGTGTTTGACATCCTTGACCTCGTATGGGCGGAAAGGAGCGATAAGTTTGCCTTCGCGGACAATGAAGATATTGACGCGGAGGTAAACCGCATCCTGCAACTCCTTTCGGACGGATTCTTGGAGGATGCAATTGAAGCCGCCAAAGACCTCCTAAAAGCCGTTGGGGATGATGCGTGGGAAGATGACGCTCTTGAGTATGCGAATGGGGAAATAGATGGAGAATCCACCATATTCCGCTTCGATATGGAGGCATCGCACCTCAAGGAGCTTCTTGAGGGGTGGATTATCGTGTCGGTGGTCTACGGATTGTCGAAATGGCAGGTGTGGACGAACCTGCAAGCGTATCTCGCAAACCCCACGGCATCGGAACTCTGGAGGGGTGCTGGTCTCGGCGCGTTGAAGTGGGGCAAGGGCTATATGAATAACATCGTTGAGGGTGTCAAGCGGATTCAGCGCGATTTTATGAACCGTGCATACCAATACGCAGAGTTGAGACGATTTGAGGAGGAAGGCGCGATTGGCTACACCGTCCATCGCGGCAGCACTTTCAATTGCCCTCTCTGTGATTCATATCTGGGGAAGGTTTACCCGCTCGACCAGATAATCCTTCCTTTGCACCCGAACTGCGTCTGTTGGACTGAACCCGTTTTCATCAATGAGTGAGATTCGCGTAGACATCAAGCCGCTATCGGTTAACGATGCGTGGAAGGGACGGAGATTCAAGACAGATGAGTACAAGTCCTATGAGCGGGCGATGCTCTTTATGCTTCCGAAAATAAAGCTGCCGGAGCCGCCGTTCCAAGTGTACTACGAGTTTGGCTTCTCCAACACGCAAGCCGACTACGACAACCCCTGCAAGCCTCTGGGGGACATCTTGCAGAAGAAATACGGGTTTAACGACAAGGAGATTTACTTCGTCACAATCCGCAAGGTTATTGTCAAGAAGGGAAAGGAGTACGCAAAAATCCGCATCGAACACTATGATGGCCCAACGCGGATGAGTTAATTTGGTTATTCGATATATTGATGCTATCTTTGCATCAACTTATGGAAACATAAGGCATATAATTAGTGAGCATCGCCCTTTCGTTGTGAAACGCCGGGGCGATTTTTCTACCATCGGATGCGCGTCAGTTCTGCGCGTGAACCGTCCGGCTGTGGAACCCAGCAGATATGCTCTTGGTATGGAGAACCAAAGAAATCCGCCATATCAAAGTGAATCTCGAACCTATCCGGCGATAGGAATCCATTAAAACCTTTGGGCGGCATCACCTCTCCGATTCTTGGAAGTGAACGTCACGGACGATGGTGTTGCACTCTGGGCATTTGATATACAATCCCGCATCCTCGCTCCCGTGCGACCACTCGCGCACCGCCTCGGTCTCAAGAAATGAGAAGGTGCAACCGCAATTGGGGCATACCGCCACAAGTTTGGGCGTGTTACCGTGCTTGATTATCTCCATCTTCGGCTTTGTTTTTGATTTCTTCCTCGAACTGCGCCATTTCCTTCATTTCACCCTCTACCTTCTGCTGCTCATCCTCGGTGGGTTCACCCTTCGGCATACCGTAGGCTTCTGGATGGCGTTTCATACAATCCTCGCAAGCGAGATAGGCGGTCTCAAGGAACTCACCATCGGGGATGGTGGCCATCAATGCCCAGAGGACGGAGAGATAGTTGGCCATTCCCTTGCGGCATCCATCCTCGCCCTTGCGGACTTCTTCGAGGGTCTGGAAGATGAATTGCCCGATGGGAATATCCTTTCTGGCGCGGAATGAGAAAACGGCGTTGAGGTCAGCAACCTTAACGTGTTCTTTCTCCTCCTTGATGAAGAAGTTGCCTATGCGGACTTCACCCTTCTCCAAAATCGGCTTGTTATTCTTGATTTTCATAGCCTATCGGATTCTTACGGTGGGGACGGGGCCAACGAGCGTACCCCACGATTCGCCGCCGGGTACGGCCTCGCCACGGGCATTGAGGATGGAGATACACTTGGATTTCCAGACCATAAAACCCGTGAGGCGCGACTTAAGACGCTTGGTCTGGACGCGGCGTTCCTTGACATACTCCTCGTAGGACATCTTCGGAGGACGCTCGTTGAGGATAGTGCCGAAATGACCAGCGTTGTAGAGGCGCGGGTGCTTGTCGGCGGGCTGCTCTTGTTTCTTTTTCTTTGCCATATTCGTTAGATTTGATATACACGATAAAAGATTTCACGGCTGCGGTGCATAGCCACGCCGTATCGGTTCATTTCGCGGGTTATCGCGGTCGGAGAAATATCGCCGATGCCAAGCGAAATCTCGCGCTGCGAGACTTTGACGGAAGGCTGGCCCTCGTAGGTCGGATAGACGCTCAAGCCACGGGAGGCCAGATATGTTCTCACGGGGCATTGGCGGGCATCAATCACGTTCCGTAGTTCACGCCCGTAACTCTCAACGGCTTCGGACGGAGAAAACTCGCCACCCTGCCGGATGAGGCGGTTGCGCCCCTCGATTACCCAATTGAAGATGCCGGGGAGGTCGGATTTTACGATTTTCGCCACCAGATGCTTGTCTTGGCGTTGCGGAGGAATCGTTATGTCGAAGCGGATTGGGATGAGGCGGCGGAAGAAGGCATCGGTGATGTCGTTGAATCTCGGCATTTCGTTCATCGCAAAGCAGAGAGGCGGACACTTCACCTTCTCCGCGTCACCGTAGATTTTGCGGCCAGCTACATCCTGCCCGGAGGCCAGAGCCTTCAACGATGAATCGAAGCTGGAGGTCTGGCGCATATCCGGGGCGAAGTTGAGGCGTTTCCCCTTGACATAGGGAATCATCTTCTCGGATGAAAGCTGCTGGGAATCGAAGGTGGAAACGTTATCGTCGCCCAGAACCTTCTTCATCACCTCGAAGATGACACTCTTTCCGTTCGCTCCGCTTCCTATGAGCAGGAGAAACTTCTCGACCGACATTACGCTGCGGTCGAGATAGCACATCCCGAAAAACTCCTGCAAGACGAGGCGCACCGATTGGTCTGGCAGAACCTCCGCAAGAAACGCATCCCACATCGGACACTTGGCGTAGCAGTCGAAAGCATACGACATCCGCTCTGTCACGTTCCTTCTGGGGTTGAAACCGCCAAATTCGAGGCCGCGAACCTCCAGAATACCGTTGGTGAAGCAGAGCAGGAAGGGATTGCGGGCATAAGACCTCTCGGAGACAACGGAGAGCGGCATTTCGCCCATCCTGCGGACATCCGTGGGAGATAGACCCAAATCAACGAGAACGTTGCTCAAATCCGCCAGAACGGAGGACTTTTCGGCCTTAACGTGGCACATTCCATCGAAATGGTGGAAGTCACCGTCAATGTAGCAGAGGGATGAGGCGCGGAGAGCTTCGCGCACCAGAAGGGTGATGGCATCAACACGGTCGTTTGCGCCTTTCACGGACTTCGCGGATTCGATTTCCTGCGTCCTCTGCGAAAGAAGCGAACGTAACTCGGTGTCGAATGTTGCCATAGGGATTAAAAGGAAGAAAGGCCCGCGACCGTGGAAACATCACGGAGGCTTTGGCGAGGTTCAAGGCAAAGACCTCCCGCCCGGCGAAGGCGAAGGCTACAATTTGTATTGAGGGCAGGAGACATCGGTTGACTTTCGTAAATCCCAAATGTTACGAATGATTGTCGTTGGCTTTTCAAAGCCGACCCCCTAAAGTGGCAGGGGTTAGTAAAGGGATGCCCCACGGGTGCGTACACCGCAGTTTCAGTCAAGACATCAGTCTGGCGGTTAGCCCTTCTTCCCATAAGGTTTAGTTCTGCTTGTTGATGCTTTCGTAGATGGCCTTGTATCGGTTCGGGATGATGATACGCAGACCTTCGAGTTCCTTGATTCTGGCGAGACGCACCTTCTCGTCCTCAAGGCGCAGTTCCTCCAGCTTGCGCGAATACTCGGCATACTTGGCGCGATACTGCGCGTCCTTCATTTCCTCGTCATCGCGGATGGCCATTTCGATGGTATGCTTCATACCGTTCAATTCGGCCTCGCTCTTTCGATGCTCCGCTTGCAGGGCCTCCATCATAGCCGTAATGTCCGAGAGCGGCAGAACGACCTCGCGCTGGAGGATGAGGGTGTCGCGGCCAGCGAACTGCCCACCCTGCCCAATCTGGGTCGGCTGGGATTCGCAGCGGATGGCCTCGCGGCGGGCCTCGTCAAGAATACCCTTCGGATGGATGGCCCAGCCATAGGTGGCGGCACGGGCCTCAAGGGACAGATAACGCTCGCGGTCGCCCGTGTTCATCTTGGCGATGACCTCCTCCTTCGTGATGGTAGCCTCCGGCGTGGGCATCTTGAGGTCGGCAAGCTCCTTCGACTTGTAGTTCTTGATTTCCTCACGCAGAACTTCCTTCGTGGTGATGGCTTCGCGCAGGAAGGCGATGAAACCTTTGAGGGCGGCAATCTTATCAAGGGAGATAATGATGTCCTCAACGCGCTTGATGTTCGCCTTCTTAACGACATTCGTGGTGTCGCTGCCGACAATCTGCACTCTCGCGGTTACAAAGCCAACGGATGCGATTTCCTCCTCAATGGCTTCGTAGCGCATCTTGGCAATGTTGGCAATGTGGTTGGCAGAGGTCTCGGTCAAGCCGGAAGTGCCGAAATAGGCTTCCGGGATTGGTGAAAATTCGTGAATCATATCTTTTGACATTATTGATTTCAAATTAAACGCGGTAACGCTCGCGGCCTCGCGCAATTCCTCGAAAGCCCTGCTCAACGACTTCGCAGTTTCTTCGGTTATACCATTAATTGCCCGGTCTATCATTCGTTCACCTCCTCGAACCAGACGAATTTACCGTCACTCCTTTCCGAACGGGTGCATTGCAGACGCGGCGGACAATGACCGCCAAAGAAAGCACAACCCAGACAAGCGTTGCGGGGGATGACATTCGGGCGGCGGATACATCTGTATTTCTTGCCGCGCAGGACTATCGTTTCCCCGATGGGGACAAAGACATTGGCGTAGTGGAAGGGCTGGTCTCCTTTCATAACGGCAACAAAGTTAAACAAATGAGCAACAAAGCGCAATTATTTTTTGTATGGGAAGGAAAAAGCGTTACCTTTGTGATGCGGGATGGAGCAGCGGTAGCTCATTAGGCTCATATCCTAAAGGTCGTAGGTTCAAATCCTGCTCCCGCAACAAACACCTTCTTTTTTGGTAGTCGGCCATCTAATCGCCAAGCGAGACGGGTGGCCGATTTCTTTGAAACAAAAGTGAAACAAAGTGGTGCGATTCGTTGCTCTTTATTGCCCATTGTGATACCTTTGCGATGGGAGAACAGATAGAGATTAACGGAGAAATCCGCTAAAAGCCTTGTGACAATCCTCTGTTCTCCCCGTCACGAGGCTTTATTTTTTACCAAAATGAAGGGGATTATTTACAGAGCAACAAACCAATTCAACGGCAAGGTCTATATCGGACAGACCATTGCTGGGCTTGCAAGGCGGAGGTCGCAGCATTTGAAGGATGCGAAAGCAGACCACACCAACGAATTTCACCGCGCACTATACCAATACCCGGAATCCTTCGATTGGGAGATTTTGGACGAGTTCTCTGGCGAGCCGGAGGCCGTGATTCATTGGCTCAACGTAGCGGAGGAATACCACATCATCAAGCACAATTCCACGAATCCAGAGAGAGGCTACAACTCCACGGGCGGCGGGTATTCATCGGACAAGTTCGCTGGGCATATCGCAAGGCGGGCGAAGGCCCTATCTGGTCAGTCGAAGCGAATCTTGCAATATGACACGGATGGAAATTTTGTGAGAGAGTTTGAATCGCTCAACGCGGTAGCCGCCTCCCTTGAAATCGACAAAGTACAATCCCGCGTCCTGCTATCTGGTCTGCACTATGGCTATCAATGGCGGGAGAAGATGAGCGAGATATTCCCAAAGAAGATACGCGCCTATCGGATGCCGATGAAGCGGATGGTGGGGATAGCGGTTTATGATTCCAATGGTAATTTCATTGGCAAGTTCAAGAACGAGGGAGAGGCACATATCCGCTTTGGATGCAATGGCGTGGTAAGGGATGTGATTTGCGACATCAATACTACGGGAGCGGGGTTGCGAGGATTCTATTTCTTCCGATTGGGCGATTCCGAGCCGCCGGAGAGAATCAACATCAATGTCAAGCGCAGGGAAGGGCCAAAGCAGAATCCGCAGAGACAGATGGTGTCGGCATACACCATCAAGGGTGAGTACGTTGAGACCTTCGAGAGTATGTCGCTCGCTTGCCTCAAGACGGGGGCATCACACGAGACGATGCGAAGGTACTGCGAATCACCCCTGCCGATTGCCATACCAGCGCGGAGCAACACAAAATACGTTTGGCGTTATGGCGATGGTGACGACAAGGGCAACATCGAAGTAGTGATTGAAACCAGAAAAGATTACATAAAGAGAATGGAACACAGAATCATCCAATACTCGCTCGATGGCGAGTTCATCAAAGTGTGGGACAACGCAAACCAAGCGGCAGAGGCGGGCGCGGATTCTCAAGGCATCATCCGCAAGATTCTCAAGGGCGGTCAACCGAAGGGGTCAAACTACATCTGGAGGTTCTTCACACCGAAGTACCCCAAGCACATCAACCCAAACGAAGTTTCCACAAGGAGCGATGATGCGATAGCCGAACTCGACTACACGGGAAAGACCATCGCAACGTTTAGCTCGCCTTCGGATGCGGCTGAAAAGACGGGCCTCTCGCAGTCGTACATCTGCAACATCCTCGCAGGGAGAATTAAGCATCCAAGTAGGCGTTTTGAGCGCATCGGAAGCAAAAAGTCGTAGATTTTAAGGGGCAAACTCGCAAAAGTCGTAGATGAGGTGGTCTCGGAACTTCCTCTCAAACAATGCGTTACAAAGGAATCTACGAGTTTCGTAAGTTTTTTTTCACTCTTTACATATATATTTATTTTTCTTTTCTTCGCGTAAAGTTCCGAAAAAAAGTAACGAAAGTCGTATATTCCTTTGCAAGACCTTTTGATTCAGCAATTTACAAGGACAAGTCAACTACGACTTTGTTGCGACTTTTGCTGAAAATCTACGACTTTCATCCAGCTTACTTTATTTGGATAAAAAAATAAAAATTTTTTATTGAGAGATTGGGTCGTAAAATTGTGCGGAAAGGGTGAGACTTATGTTGATGGGTTTGGGGTCTACCCCTTGCCCGTTTCCCGTCCTGCGTAATAATATATACTATATTGTTGCGTTTTCGGCCTTCTTTCGGTCTTGTTTTGCCTTCTCGCGCTGGTATAAAATGCAATCCCGGCAATTCAACGGCAAATACGCCCTTACTTGCTTGCCCTCCTTTGCTGCTTGCCTATCGTCTCGCTGCCCTGCAATTATGATTTTTAACGCATCGAGTTTCGCGTCTGGGTCTTTGGCATTATTTATAAGGTCGTTTAATAGCTTTTTTTGCTCGGTCGGGTTCGTGTAATCGGCGCGGCTTTTGCTTCGTCCGGGCTGGCTTTCACTTTCTCCGCCTTCCTCCTCTTTTCTCGCTTCCTCTCTTTCGGCCTCCCATCTTTGCCGCTGGGCTTGTTCAATTACATACATTTCGCGCCGTTGGTTTTCTATCTCGGTCTGTATCTTTTGGCTATTCTTCCATTTTGATACATAATGAATTGTACTTTTTTCAGTCTTGCACAAATCGCCGCCGGAAATAATGTATAACATCCTCCAATCGTCAAACCTTCCGAAAACGTGCAATCTTACTGCGGCTTTCTCTCTCGGTGTTATGTCTGCATTTTGCAAAGTTGCCATAAATAACCTATTTACTGAACCACCCACAAAGATATGGCGTTTTTGCCCGTCCACCCAAATTTATATATTTCCGTGTCCGTTTTTGACGCTCCACCCAAATAGCCGCCTTTCGCCTCCTTCCTCGTCCGGCTCCGTCTCTGCTGGTGCTGGTTCTGGTGGTCTCTGGTGCTGGTATCAAAGTGGGATAAATCAGTATTTCGGTAGGACTTTTTCGGCAATCTTCAATAAATTGCAATTTTTTTCAACTTTTTTCAATTTAGGGGTACAACATAACAATATATTTCTTATATTTGTATTGGGATTCGGTGCGAACCTCTCCCGGACGCTCTTTGACATTTTGAAAAATCAGATAGGCAAAAACTCTTTCGTCCCTCTGGCGTGGGGTCTCAAATAAAACGCTAAACCTTTGCAGGTTTTATCCTTTGGCGGTTTGATAGTGGTTGCCACTTGACGCAAATACGGAATAAATCGCAAGCGGCCCAAAGGGGCTGCGCTCCTCTGGCCTTCCGTCCTTCGCTGGGCGGTTGGTCTCAACTCACTAATTTTTTACGCCTTATGAAAACTAAAACGGGAATTGTTCACACGGTTACAAAGGTAGCCGGGAACAGAAAAATTGTTGTTGAAATCCGATTAGATGACGATTGCAAAAACGGCCATTGTGATTTTTCGTTAACCTCAACAGTTTACGAAAGAACCAAGGGGAACCGCTGGCAAGATGTAAGCGGCGGATGTAATCACGAAGAAATACTAAAATGGTTTCCAGACTTCGCCGATTTTGCCCGGCTTCACCTTTGCGATGTTCACGGCTCGCCGATGTACGCCGTTGAAAATGGGTTGTATTTCTTAAAAGAAAAAGGCTTTGAGGCTTGCGCCGAATACCTGCGAATCACTCCAGAACTTGCCGCAAAACTTCTGCCGGATGACGCTAATTTTTCGCGTTATATCCTGCAAACTTCGGGCGTTTTTGATATGTGGCAAGACGAAGCAAACAAAGCAATTGCACACCTTGAAAGCCTTTCCGGGGATAAGTTCGTAAACCCTTACACGGACGCAACCGAACGCCGGAATTGTTCGCCTCTGTCGGAAAACGAAGTAACAATAATTGAAAGCCTTATAAAATCGGGTTTCTATACTTCCGAAGCAATCCAGAAACGGAACGAAGAAAAGCAGAAAGCAGAACGCGACAAGAAACGGAACGCGATAATTGAAAGATTCGATAAAGATATTAACCAAGCGAAGCAAAGCAAAGCGGTATATCTTGCAATCTTCGATATAATGGGGACAACCGAAAACGTGATATTTTACAACCATTCAAATACGGTTTGTTTGAATTGGCAAGGATACGGCAAAAAGTGGGAACGCCACCAATTTACGCAACTTGTCGAAGCCGCTAAAAAATCCGATGTTTTGGGCGGCTTGCGGTTTGAACTCAAATAGAAAACACTTCCGGCCCGGTTTGCTGGTGACGGCTTCCGGGCTTCCATTCCTCTAATTTACTGCCCTATGTCTTTAGCTATTCTTGCGCGGCTCTGCCCGGAATCGGCGTATTTGAATATACGCAAAAATTGGTGTAATTCAATTATAGAAATCTCTTGCGGTTTGGTAGACGCTCCCGGCGTTCGCTTTGTCGGATATTCGGAGAAAGAAGCCGTTAAACGCTACCGGGAAAAATTCGGATTGCAAGGTGTCCGCCTTCGCCGGGTGTCTTGGTAGCATTTCCGCCTCTGCCGGGCTTGCGTCCGGCTCTGGTGCAAACTTCTAATTTTTTGCCTTATGAGAACAAAAGTAATTTTTCGCAAAGAAAGCAACGGCGAAATTTTGGCCGTATTTCCTCACGAAGCCAACGAACCGGGCGAAATTGTATGTTACGCGCATATTGGGCAACATAGCTGCTGCGCGTGGGAATACATACGGGCTGAAACGGTACGGGCTACCGCCGCCGAATCCGCCGCCCTTCTGGATGAACTTTTCCGAATCGGTTATAATGACTTGGAAATACTTTCGAGGTTGCCAGCCCGGAAGTTTTGCGCCTAACGGTTTGCCGCTCTTGGCCGGGCGGCTTGCCACAACTCACTAAAAACTATCTGCCTTATGAAACGAATCGTAATAACCCCATCTGCCGGGAAAAAGGTCTTTGTAGTAACTACCATCAATGAGGGAAAAATCGAAGTCGCAACCGATGAGAAAACGGACGAGGATTTGGAAAACGAAGTGGACGATTTTTGGGACTTGGCGAAAATAACCGCTCTTGAGGTTGCCGAATCCTTCCGCACTTCGGACGGTTTCCAGATTGTCGCACGGGTGGCATAATTCACGGGCTTGGCCGCTTGGCGGCGGTCTGGCTCTCAAACTCACTAATTATTTTGCCTTATGAAAAATTTTGCTCTTAAAATCGGTCTGGTGCTTGGTAACGCACTTTTGAACACGGAAAAACGAATCTTTTGGCACACGGGCTACAAACTCCCGTTGCTGCGAAAATTCCACGCTTGGCAGTCAAACAAACGAAAGGCGGAATTGGCTGCACAAAACGCATAACGCTATGGTCAAATTATTCTTAATTGCAATGTTGTTCCAACTCCCGGTTATCGCTCTGGCGGTGATAAAATCCCGGCAGGAGCGAAAAGAAAGGGAGGGGGACGAAAAGAAAGAAAGGGGGCGGGGGCTATTTCTCGAAATCCTCTGCAAATGCTACCAGAAAGCAAAGGGACGGGGGCTATCGGGAGGGTATGACAACTCTCTGGCCTTTTGCGCTCTTGCGGAATGTATCAACAGACTACGGAGGGGGGACGAAGTGGAAATAGGGACTGCGGCTCTGGCGTTGGAAATGCTGGGTCTGGGACTTGTGGAAACGGAGGACGGGGGGATTGAGGTAGTCGAAATCGAACCGGGGGCTGGGGAGTGAAATCTCCATCCCTTGCCAATCACTAATTAAAACTATCTGCCTTATGAAAAAGTTATCCTACAAAACAGTATTTCGGTGGATGCAAGGTGCCACAATGCAGGGAGTATTAAACGAAGAAGAAGGGAGTATGGATTCTCTTGAGGATGCCGAGGGGTTCGTGTGGTTTGCTCTGGTGGACGAAGTGGACGGGCGCAAATGTGTTTACTTCTCCACAAGTCTAAATCCTGTCCCCTTCGCTACGGGGCGAATGACGAAAACGGGCAAGCCCAGAATTTCGTGGAACTAAAAACAAAAGCCGGGGCGGTGTTCTTGACCGACTGCCGCCTCACCAACTCACAAATTATTGCCTTATGGAATATATCGGAAAATTCTACACGATTCTTTACAAGTACGACAAGAATCAAAAAGAGTGGTACGACCTCGAAATGGACTACACGCCGGAAGAAGTCGAAAAGGAATTGAGACGGATGCGGCGCAGCTACCCGGAAATGAGGTTTAGAAAGAAATGCACCTACTTCGGCCCTATTCAGCGATTAAGCGTTGCCCGGAGCTAACAGACGGGCGGGGCGGTATAGTCGCCGCCTCGCTCTCAAAATCACTAATTTATTGCCTTATGAAAACAGACATTAACGGTTGTAGCACTTGCCCGGCTGGGCGCGAAAACTACGAATTTTACACCCAGAAGATTGGGCGTAAAGCAACAAGATTGGTTCAATACGACTACCGCCATACG
>Ga0265298_10009508_pt1 | contig 11571 bp, 10 predicted proteins | sample AusTroGonzalo_MG_3_FD_193486 | JGI IMG/M metagenome (GOLD analysis project Ga0265298, IMG submission 193486) | Bovine rumen microbial communities from tropical cattle in Woodstock, Queensland, Australia - Gonzalo_01 | ecosystem: Host-associated > Mammals > Digestive system > Stomach > Rumen ...
GAACTCGCCGCACATCGGGAAGCCCGCCGCCGTGAGGAGCGAGTTGCCGACGATGAAGTTCGTCACGAGCTCGCGTGTGAGGGACTCCGCCTCGCCCTCGTAGTAGTAGGCGAAGCCGTCGAGGTCACGCTTCTCGATGAATTTCTCCAACGCCACGGCCGCCTTCGCGGCCACGTCGAGGTCGCGCGCGGTGAGCTTCTCGGTCCACGGGTCGCTCACGGGATCCGGCGTGTCGAAGAAGCCGAGGATGCGCTTCTTCATCACCTCAACCTCTTCCCTTCCCCGTTCCCCATTCCCCGTTCCCAATTCCCTGTAAAAAGGAAGGATTTCGTCCGGCTCGCACAGGGCCACGTGGCAGCCGAAGGAACGGCAGATCGCGGTGGGGTCCACCTGCATGTCGTACATCGCCTCGAGCACGTGGCCCATCAGACCGATTCGCGCGCGACGGAGGTCGTGCAGCACATGCGCCACGGCGCACCACTGGCGCACCTCCTCAGCCGCCTTCGCATCGCCGTCAAGCTGGCCGATGATCACGTCCGCGACTGGCCGCCCGTAACGGATCGCGACGCCGGTAAACTCCGGCACGGAGCAGAGGTCGTCGTTGTAGAGCTGCTTGTAGATGGTAGCGTGCTCGTAGTCAAGGCGCGAGTCGGGTTGCAGGGCCACAAGCACGATCGGCACGTTCAGCTCGCGCACGAACGGCGCAAAGGTGGAGCTCGTTGCGTACGTCACCATGTCCACGAAAAGGAGATCGAGGTCGGCCGCCTTCATCGCGGGGATGAGCGCGTGCGCCTTCTGCGGGTTGTCCGACATCCCGAAGCGCGTCACCTTCACCTGGTGCGCGGCGATCTTGTCGGCAAACACGCCCTCTTTCTTCAGCATGTCCTCGAGGAGCCCCGGACACTGCTTCCAGTACGTGTCGAGACCTACCGAGACCACGCCCACGTTGGCCGTGAGCGGCTTGCGGCGCGCCACGCGCGGAGAATCCGCCCAAGCGGCGGCAACAGACAACGACAGAATCACAGACAGAACTATTCTATTCATGCTATAACCTTTCTTGAAAAAGTGCGGTGCAATGATAGCATATCGTGCCCGCATCGGGCAATACGCATTTTCGGCTCCGCGCGATCTCGATGTCGCATCTGCGCCGCAAATCGTGTATAATTCCTGCCACATCCAGAAAGGATCAGCACATGAGCAACCTCTCACGCAGACATTTCATCGGCGCCGCGGGCCTCGCAGCCGCCAGCCTTTCCATACGTGCCGAGGAGGCGACAGACCTCGCCGCCTTCCAGAAGGAACTTGATGCCATCACGCCTGACGACTACAAGGCGTTCCAGCTCCCCGGCATGGAGCTCCCTGATGCCGACAGGCTAGCCGCGTACGCCGCCCGCCCCGGCCTGAAGCGCTATGACGCGGCCTTCGACAAGGTTTTCGCCGAGATACAGTCCACGACGGTGACGGACAAGCCCGCCATCTGGTACGTCTACAACATGGGCATTGTCGTCAAGACGGCCCAGGCGCTCTTCACCGTTGACGTGAACCACCGGCAGGCGACGCGCCTCGAGCCAATATTAGACTTCGCGCTCATCACGCACAACCACCACGACCACTACAGCGACCGTTTCCTCGACGCCGTTGACCGCGCCGGCAAGACCGTCATCTCCAACTTCGACGACAACTACGGCGCCTACTTCGCCAAGCGCATGCCCGGCGGCTTCACCCGCGCCAAGAAGACGTTCAACCTGAAGGATGTGACGATCAAGACCTCGCTCTCCGACCACAATCCCTATCTGATCGACTTCACCACGGCATTCGAGATCACCATCGGCGACTACACCATCTACCATTCAGGCGACTCGCAGAACATCGACAAGCTCAACCCCACCCGCACGCCAGACCTCTGGATCGTCCATCCCCGCTGCGGGCTTAAGGTCGTCGACGGCATCAACAAGTTCCATCCCAAGAAGACGGTGATCGCTCATCTCTTCGAACTCGGCCACGGCGTCAACCGCTGGCGCTGGCGCGTATCCGACGGCCAGGCTGAGGTGAAGAAGGCCGAAGAGGTCGGCGGTGCCGCCATCATGCCCATCTGGGGCGACCGCATCGTGTGACAAATTTCACGACGCGGGCAATCGCGCAAGCCAGAACCCAAAGAGCCTGTCGTAGACGACATAGCCCTCGTCCGTCTCGTAAAGGAGTTCATCCTCCAGGAGTTTCTTGAGCGAGAGGTTGACGCTTGACGCGGCCCGAAGGGCATGTGCCGCAATGAATTTCCCGCTTGTGACGGCCTTTGCCACCCCTTCCCGCGCAATCGCCTTCATGAGCCGGACGGCCCCGTCAGGGAGGCTCTTGATCAAGGCGGCGTATTCCCAGTTCTTCTCGATCAGCAACTCGTCGATGACGGCGTTTACATCCGCATCGGTCGCGGAACGGCGCTCGTAGAGCCGGTTTAGGACAGTCTGCACATACCATGTAATGCCGTCAAACATCGCATAGACCCGGTCAAACACCTCGCGCGAAAGTTCCGCCACCGCCGACATCTTCTTCTTTGCAAACGCGAAGTAGACATCTTGTGCGAGCCGATCAAGGGGAACGGTTTGCGTTGAGTTGAAAAACGGGCGCTTGGCCGATGCAAACATTTCCGCCATCATGTGATGACGCGATCCGGCAAAGATGAACCGCGTATTCGGAAGAAACTGCACGTACGAACGAAGCAAAGCCTCCGTCCCCCTCTCCGGGTAGGTCCCGATCTGCTGGAACTCGTCGATCGCCACAACGCATTCCCCGCGAGACCCCAGATAGTCGAAGCATTCCCTCAGGGGCGCTTCGACATTACGTGGCTCGAGTCCAAATGAGAACGATGTGGCTCCCGTTACGGAATCGACCGAGACGGAAGGCCTGAAACTCTTGAAGAACCTGGATGCCGCCGTCATGGCCTTGTCAAGGCGCGAATCCATCGATCCGATCACCGCGCCAGCCAGACAACTCGTGAAATCCAGAAGGGAAGACGTCGAGAAGATGTCCACGTAGATTGTCGCAAAGCGTCTTTCCCTGCCCAAAACATCGAAAAGGTGCTTGATCAGGCCAGTCTTGCCGATCCTGCGCTCGGCCAGAAGCGTGACATTGCGCCCGTTCTCGACGGCTGCCTTGAGCTTTTCGGTCTCCGCCTTCCGGTCGCAAAACGTGTCCGGCCCTTCATAGCCGTAAATGACAAATGGATTTCGGGTTTTCATTCGCGGTAATTCTAGCACATTCCGACCCATCCGCGCAATAACGATTTCATGTTTTATGAAACACAAAACATGAAATACGTTCTTCAACAATTGGCATTGACCGACCAAGAGGGTTCTGGTACACTAGTTTGTAACTAGTCAGACTAGTCAGTAAGGAGATTGAAAATGAGTTCGATATGGGCATTGCAGGATGCGAAAAGCAAATTCTCGGCCGTTGTTGATCGGGCGTGCGAGGTTGAACCGCAGATCGTGACGCGGCGCGGGAAACCCGTCGTCGTCATGATTTCATACAGTGAATACCGGGCACTCTCCTCCCCTTCGCGCTCACCGATCGATGTCCTGCTTGGTGGTCCGAAGATTGAAGGAGGGCTCAAGACAACACGCGACAAGTCTCCCGCGAGGAAGGTGGTGTTCGCGTAATGTACCTCCTAGACACATGTGTCATCAGCGAAACACGTGCAAAGAAGCCCGATGCGGGCGTCATCGAATGGCTTTCGCGCCAGACGCCGGAAACACTCTACCTTTCAGCGATATCGATTGGCGAGATAAAGAACGGGATTTGCCTGCTAGGAGAGACAAAGAAGGCCTGGGCGCTTGCCGCATGGCTGAACGAACTGGAGGTGACGTTCAGTCCGCGCATCTTGTCGGTCAACGCAACAGTCGCCGAATGCTGGGGCGAGCTCCTTGCCGAAAGTTCCAAAGCGGGCAGACCACGTCCTGCAATAGATGCCCTCATCGCCGCAACCGCCAAAGTCGACAACCTGATTCTTGTCACGCGCAACGTACGCGACATGGACGGGATGGGCATCAAGCTCCTCAATCCTTTTTCGCGGTAATCGCATATCCAACCAAGCAATGAAACAAGCTCAATTCTGCCCGTAGGCAATTGCCTGTTCAAGAGAAACATTCACAGACAGCCCCAGCTCATGCCGTGCCCGACTGACGATGGGCACATAGACCGAGGGTTGACCGCCTGTCGGTTGCCCAAGTATCTTTATTTCATTCTGCGTTCCCAACACGCCGCGCACTTTCTCTGCCAAGGCACGAATTGATATCCCTTCATCGGATCCAACGTTGTATGGCCGCCCCGTCTCACCGCGTTTCAAAATGGCAAAGAGCCATTCAACGAGATCATCGGCATAGAGGTAGCTGCGAAGCGGCGTACCGTCGCCGTTGATCGTGATGGTCTTCCCATCGAGACAATCCTGGATGAAATTGCCTATGGCATAGTGGATATGGCGATTGAGATGAGGCCCTACAAAGGCGAAGCAACGGGCAATCTTGACATCGAGCCCGTAATCCACCAGCATCTGCTCCGCCGCCAGCTTTCCTTTGCCGTAGGCCGTTACGGGATTACATGTATCATCCTCGCTTGCTGAGGAAATTCTTGGCCCGTATACCGCGCCAGAGCTCGTAAAGAGAATCTTCTTGCAGTCTATGGCCCTCGCAAAATCCGCCACATGCCGCACGCCATCAAGAATCACGCTGGTCATTTCCGCATCCGACAGCGTGGTAACCGCGCTTGTGGCAGCATGAATGATCGCATCGAACGGCCCTTGCGGGAAGGCGAAATCGCGCACATCGCCCCCTACGAAGGACACACCCGCCTGATTCGCCAACCGCGGATATTCGGCAACAAATCTTTCAGGCGAACGCGAGAGTATGGTCCATTCCGCCTTCGCCCATTCCCAATCGGGATGGCGCAGCCGGTAATCGAGCATCGATTTCCCGAAGAAACCAGTGCCACCGGTGATGAAAATGCGCCTCATAAACCCTTCCTTGATTGGCCAAACCCAGTTTGGCCATCGATGCTTTGTGGGAAATAGGGATTGCCTCCATGTGGAGATGCATGGCCATCATCAGCTTTGGCACTTATAGCCGAAGCCATTTGCTGCCACCTGTTATTGATGGCCGGATCAATTGGTTGCCCTCCAGCATTGATGGCCGAACTGTGTTCGGCCAAGATATGCGGCCCATCCCCCTTCCAGTATATCGCCAGCCCCTCGCCAGCCGTGGCAATCTCGATTATCTCGGCGTTGATATCGAGGCAGGCGCCACGGCCAAATGCCACTTCATCATTTCCCCTTCCGATCTCGAGATAGCGCCCTTCTGAAAACGGCTTCACATAGATGCTCTCCGGCTTAAATCGCTGATTGGGGATGCAGGATGGCAATACCCTGATAAACCGCGCATCGCTGCGGCGGCAAAGCATATCGCGCACAGCCTTCTCGCCCCGTGAAATGAAGCCGCTGATCACCACATACCCATTATCGACGGCTGCTTCAAGGCGCTTCACCACCTTGGCGATGGCCGATGGCGAGGCTACTTGCCGCGAGACACGCAGCGATACCATCTTGAAATCGGCCCTTAGAAGCGCGAGATTGCCCACGCCCTTCCAATAATCGCCTATGTTGAGGCGAGGCGAAGCCAGCGGCTCCACAATACGAAGAGCATGGCCTTCGCCATACATCACCTCCCACTTCAGCGGGTTGTAGGCGATGTACCGCTCGGTCGAATCGATCATCTCGCGAGAAACTAGTATGTAATCGTGATAGCCCTGCTGCCATAATTGGCCGAGGACACCTCGGCCATCATTGCTAGTTGCCCCAATGCCATCCCCCCCTGATCCAGCATTGATGGCCAAATCCACATCCCCTCGCCTAGCATTGATGGCCGAACTGTGTTCGGCCAATTTATTGGTATAGTTCTTGAATCGCCTTATCGCATTCCCCAGCACCTTCAATGGCTCCACCAACCCAGGCTCCAGAGCGCAGTTGAAATGAATGTGATCCGGCATCACCACATGGCCGAAAAGCAAAATCCCCCTGTTAAGGAGCGGAATTGCCTCGAGGGCCTCTTTCACCTTCTCGCCCAATGGCGAAAGCGCCATCGAGCCATTCACAATCCTGCCGAAAAGCGGCCGTCGCGGCGCCGTCGCGATTGTGATGAAAAGCGATGCGCCCTTTGCATAATCCCAGCCCTTAAACCGCCGGTAGCGCCTTATCTTACCATTTTCAGGCATCGCCTTCCCTACAATTCACCATCAATCATGTTCGCCCTCAATTCCTCACGCGGCAAAAACGGCGCCATATCCTCGAGCGGCGCAGAAACCATCGTGCCGTCAGGGAGGCGCTTGGATGCGGCCTTGGGGGAAAAAGCCTGTGCATCATCGACAACTATCTCTGCAAAGAGCGGCCCGGGGTCAGACATTTTCGCAACAAGATTCCTGATATCGCCTGCCTTCGTCACTCTAACAAAGGGTACGTCATATGCATATGCCAACCTTTCGGCACGAGGGAAACTCAAGCCATTTCCATCGCATACTCCTACAAGGCCCCGCCCCTTAAACAAGTTCGTCTGTGTCTGGCGGATGGAATGATACCCGTTATTATTGAGATAGATAATCTTCAGATTGAGCCTGTTGTAAACGACGGTCTGCAGCTCCTGAAGGTTCATCTGAAAGCTGCCATCACCGTCTATGCAGATAACACGCTTTCCGCCTCTCGCCACGCATGCACCTATCGCAGCGGGGAACCCATAGCCCATCGCCGCACAGCCCGAGTTCGTGAAGAGCCTCGTGTTACGCTTGATGACCGCAGCCTGAAACCCGATCACGCACGCACTCCCGTTACCGCACACCACCTGATCGTCATCTTCCAAGCCTTGGAAGAAGTCTGAGACAAACACATACGGATTGAGCGGTTTTCCCTCTCCGCGATATTCAGGCAGCACAGCAGGGAACCTCGCATTGACGGCACGGCACCATGTGATCCACTCCTCGTGCGCCGCGCCGCGAACCGCCGCAAGGTCGGCCGCGAGAAGATCATGCACAACATCGCGCAGATCGGCCCATATCGGCATGTCGATGTTCACTGTGGGTTTCTTGAGCTCATTCTCGTCTATGTCAACGACGATCTTGAACGCGCGCCGTGCGAAGTCCCTGTAGTTGTAGCTGATCATCCTTATGTTCATCCTGCAGCCAAGCACCAACAGGAGGTCGCAGTTCTGCACGATGAAGTTTCCGCCGCGGGTTCCGACGGTTCCGGGCCTTCCGCAGGAGAGTTCGTGGTTGTCCCAAATGAGGTCGTGTGCGTTCCATGCGGTCACGATCGGGATCCTCGCAGCCTCAGCGAAACGGAGAACGTCGTCCTTACAGTCGGCAAGACGAACGCCTGTGCCAAGTAGTAGCACCGGACGCTTGGCCGACTTGATCTTTTCGACAATGACATTCGTAAGCGATGTGTCGTAGCGCACGGTTTTTTCGCCATCGTCCGACTCTGGATCGTAATGCCGCAGACTGTCGGTATCGACAATTGCCGCCTGCACATCGAGCGGGACATCAAGCCAGACTGGCCCTGGACGTCCGTTGACCGCGAAATGATATGCCTTCTCCAAGTGGTAGGCAATGTCCGCCGGATCAAGCACGATCGCGGCATACTTCGTCATCGGGCGTACACTCGCCACGATGTCGTATTCCTGATCGCCAAGCTGCCTAAGCGGAACTTCCGTCGCGTGGATCGTCGTCTCACGCTTGACCTGCCCGGACACCACGAACATCGGAATCGAATCAAGCCACCCCCCCAACACGCCGGTGATCGCGTTGGTGCCGCCAGGTCCGCTCGTGACGCATACCGCCGCGAGGCGACCCGACATCCTTGTGTAACCCTCTGCTGCGATGGCGGAGGCCTGCTCGTGGTGGTTGTAGATGCACGTCAACCGTTCATGGTGTCCGAAGGCGTCGTTGAGGTGCATGGCGCCTCCGCCCGTTACGGTGAAGATGTGCGTAACCCCTTTTCTAGCGAGGTAGTCAGCAATGAACTCCGATACTTTCTTCTTCATACAATCAGCTCCACAATCTGTTCCAGGCTGCCGATGCAGCCGATGTTAGGATATCTGCCAACGTCGGATTCCGTTCTGAACCCAAACCCGAAAGTCACGCCGATGAAGTCAACACTCGCGTTGGCGGCACCGACGGCATCATGCTCCGTATCACCGACAATAACGACCCCTTTCCTGGTAACGTCCAGTTCCCTGAAGCACATCTCGACGATGTCGGCCTTTGTGAGACGGTTGAAGTTATCCGCGCCGTGCACGGCGCTCTCCAGCACGCCGTCCGTGGTGTCGAGCAGCGTTCCATCAAGGTCTAACAATACGGCAGACTTCTTCATGTCGTTCTGTAAACTGTTGTGGTTATGAACTTGAGTGACATGTTCCTGCCAAGTTCCGGAAGGATCTTGTTAACGTACGAATTGATCTCTGCCCCAAGACGCTTGACGAAATCATATTCCATCTTCGATGCGTAGTAGTTCTCGCGGTCCGACGAATAACCGTCGAACCCGGCGAGAGCTACATCGCTGACACCCACCTTCGAGAGAACCTTCAGCATCATGATAAAGGAGTTGTCCATGAACACGGCGCTACGGTCGACCATAGACTCGTAGTCGAGAGTGAAGTCGAACTCGCCTTTCGTCCTCGTCAGGTTAGATGTCGCAATAAGCTTGATCGAAGCCGCATTCGCTATAATGGCCGAGACCTGTTGGTTGTAGCGTTTCGAGTTTGTCAAAAAGACCGCATCGACTGCAAACCCATCGGGAATGTAGTTGATTGAAATCACATACGGACTCTTCGCCGCGATGTATTCCATAATGGCAGGACTCTCGTCGACGATAGTCCTTCCCGGCCCCAAAACAAGAATGCTCCTTCCGTCCAGCAGATGCCTCAACCCCTCGTAAGCAGCAGAATCGTCACATTCGTGCCTCTGATAATCGACATACAGTTGCTCAATATAGTTCTTGTCGTAGAGAAGCTTCTTGTCACCCTGAAGCCGCGAAAGTATCTCGTTGACTGACTTGATGGACAGCGTCTTCTTGTCAACAAGATAGCTGACGTAGTTTGGATGGCAGTCGTTGGACGCCGCGACGAAAGCCTTCAGCGAATACCCCCAATGGTACTTTGCGTAGAGGGGAAGGATGTTCGCGTCAATCGCCTCCAACAGCTGGCTGACGTGGTAATCCTTGCCGAAGTTGTCCCGCATGTACGTGCAAAGCAGTTCGATCGGCGCGTTTCCCGCGCCTTTGCCCATGCCAAACAGGGAACCATCGCAGAGCAACGTCCGCGATCTGTCCCTGTGGCGGTTGATGAGCTCTATCGAGTTGGCATAGGCGAGCTGGAAGTTGTTGTGCGAATGGTAGCCGACGGCGACGTCACCGTCCACATGCCGGTCGAGCATCTCGTAGTAGTGGAAGAGATTACCCTTGTGCAGCAGACCGTAGGTGTCGACGATAGAAACCGCATGGGGCTTGACGTCGTTCACGAGCCTGACAAGATCCATCAGCTCGTCGTCCGTGTAACTTGTTATCGACACAAGCTGCGAAAACACGATGTAGCCCATGTCCTTGAGCTTACGGCAGAAAGCCATGGCGGGTTCACGCAGATGCTTCTTGAATATGACCCTGATTCCGTCGAGACACGATTCGGCACGCGGTTGGACATGCGATATATCGCATGTTCCGAAGTCGATCATGCCGACCAGCTTGGTGCGTCCCCGGTCGAGCCCTCCAAATACCTTTGCGACACTTGCGGTGTCCGGAAATATGCTCCGGTTGGGGTCGAACGGTCTTCGCTGGTCAAGGAACCCGACCTCGAGAAAGTCAACACCGGCACTCACGATGCGCTCGAACACGCCGATGAGCGCGTCGTGTCCGAAGCACCAGTCGTTATTGTACCCGCCGTCACGGAGAGTACAGTCGAGCAGCACGACATTACTTCCCACAATACCTCCTGATCGTCTTGATCATGTAGTCGATCTTCGCGTCGCCCATGCCGGGGTATAGGCCGATCCAGAGGGATGAATCCATGAGCGTATCGGTGTTCTTCAGCTCGCCAACCACGCGGTAGTCGACGCCCTCGCGCATCGCCTCGAAGCAGGGATGCCGGATGATGTTGCCAGCGAAGAGATTCCTCGTCTGGATGTTCGCCGCCTCAAGGTGCTTCGCAAGGTCGTTGCGCGAAAAGCCCGCATCGGGCTTCACGGTCATCAGAAAACCGAACCACGACGGATCGCTCTCCTCGTACTTCTCAAAAAGATGGAGCTGCGGCACATCCTTCAATCCCTCGTAGAGGCGGGCGAAGTTCCGCTTGCGCGCCTCCACGAACGACGGGAATTTCTCCAGCTGCGCGCAGCCGATCGCCGCCTGGAGATCGGTCGCCTTGAGGTTGTAACCGAAGTGGGAATAAACATACTTGTGATCGTAGCCGAGCGGAAGCGATCCGAACTGCTTCGTGAACCGGCAGCCGCACGTGTTGTCCACGCCCGACTCGCACCAGCAGTCGCGTCCCCAATCGCGCATGGAGAGCGCGATCTTTCGAAGGATCGGATTGTCGGTGTAGACGGCCCCGCCCTCGCCCATCGTCATGTGGTGCGGCGGGTAGAAGCTCGAAGTACCGATATCACCCCACGTGCCGGTGAACTTCCCTGCGTATTTCGAGCCGAGCGCATCGCAGTTATCCTCGACCAGCCACAGACCGTGCTTCTCGCAAAAGGCTTTCACCGCAGCGATGTTGAACGGATTGCCAAGCGTGTGCGCGAGCATCACGGCCTTCGTCTTCGGCGACCAGGCCGCCTCCATCTGCGCGGCGTCGATGTTCGCCGTGCCAAGCTCGACATCCACGAACACCGGCACGGCGCCGTACTGCACGATCGGCGCAACCGTGGTGGGGAATCCGGCCGCGACCGTGATTACCTCGTCGCCGCGCTTGATCTGCCACTCGCCGAGGAGCGGCGAGGTGAGCGTCATGAATGCGAGGAGATTTGCCGACGAACCGGAATTGACGAGCAGCGCGAAGCGCACGCCGAGATAGGCGGCGAGCCCCTTCTCGAAGTCGCGCGACCAATGCCCGTACGTGAGCCAGAACTCCAGCGACGCGCCGACGAGGTTCTGCATCTCGCGTTCATCGAACACGCGCCCCGCGTAGTTGACACGCGACTTGCCGGGGACAAACGGCTCCTCCAGCTTCGCCTGATGGACGAGCCGACAGTATTCCGCAGTCTTTTCGAGTATTTCTTTTTTCAGATCTTCAGGTGTCATTTGTGACTCCGAGATTTAGCCGTGTAGAACATGTAGAACGTGTAGATGAAGATGATGCGACTACTGTACGCCGCTCAAATTTATATGAACCAAAATTTGCAAGAAGCGCTACTGGCGAGTCAGTAAAACCAGCTAGTAAAAGTCTATGTACAAGTGCCGTTTCATATACCTTTTCCAATAGACCGACACCAAAATACTCATGGACAGCATAAGCAACCTGCCCTACTTTAGTTGCCACGGCTTTAAGT
>Ga0265298_10009509_pt1 | contig 11571 bp, 12 predicted proteins | sample AusTroGonzalo_MG_3_FD_193486 | JGI IMG/M metagenome (GOLD analysis project Ga0265298, IMG submission 193486) | Bovine rumen microbial communities from tropical cattle in Woodstock, Queensland, Australia - Gonzalo_01 | ecosystem: Host-associated > Mammals > Digestive system > Stomach > Rumen ...
GCCAAGCGCATGATCAAGCTCTCAGGAGCCAAGAACGTGGAAATCGAATATACCGGCCTGAGAGATGGTGAGAAACTCTACGAGGAGGTGCTTAACAAGCAGGAAAACACCAAACCCACCTTCCATAAGAAAATCCGTATTGCCGAAGTCAGACAATACGATTACGAAGAGGTGTGCAAGGAAATAGAAGACCTGATCAACATCTCCCTGCAGTATGATGATATGGCAACGGTGACAAAGATGAAAGAGATTGTTCCTGAGTATAAGTCAAACAACTCCATCTACGAACAGCTGGACGCCTAAGCGACTTCATCCTTCAGCCATCATACCTCTTCTCTATCTCCCTCCAATCCACAATCTGCCAAAGGGCAGCGAGATGAGCAGCACGACGGTTCTGGTAATCCAGATAATACGCATGCTCCCAGACATCAAAGGTCAACAGCGGCTTCAGTCCCTTCACCACAGGATTGGATGCCCCTTGCTCCTGCGTGATGACCAAGTTGCCATCAGCATCTGCCGATAGCCATACCCAGCCAGAGCCAAACAGACCTACGCCTTTTGCTTCAAACTCAGCCTTGAAAGCCTCCACACTACCCCACTGCTTCTCTATCTGTTCAGCAAGTGCCCCCTTAGGAACGTGAGCTGCCTCACCGATAGGTTTAAACTGCATGAAATACAACTCGTGGTTCAGTATCTGTCCTGCATTGTTAAATACCGCCCCAGCCGGAGCCTTTCGCACAATTTCCTCCAGAGCCATATTCTCATACTCACTGTCTGGAAGCAGTTTGTTGAGATTATCCACATACGCCTGAAGATGTTTCCCATGATGGAAACCAATTGTCTCTTTACTAATCACCGGTTCCAATGCCTCCGGTGCATACGGCAATGCCATCAATTCATATTTCTTCATATCAATAGTTTTAGTTTGTTCTTACTCCTACCATCAGCCATCAGACTTCGTTAAGCCTCCATCGTTCATGTCACTGACCTGTCCCCTGGCATCCAAAGAGCCTACCGTTCCCCACGCAGACCGTGCAGCCTTGCAGGCAGCACCGCCTGACTTTCCTGCCTACATGCTCCTGATCTTTCCCTGTTCACTCTCAACCCGCTCCATTCTATCCACCATAAACTTCACATAGTGGAAATTCTTATCTTCAGGTAAATAGAACTTAATGTCTCGCATCATTGCCAATCCAAGGCCATCCCCCTCATCCTTCATATTGAACAGATTTGAGTACAACAAATACTGCTCATTAATGAGTCTGTATTCCTTGCTTGGTCCCTCGAAAACCTTTGCCTCACATCTTGGAAGCAATTCTTTACGCATCACTATTAAACGGTCTTCATGCGATGGTACCCTGTAAATAGGAACTTCCCCATACTGATAACCATAATCCGTTTCTTTCAGTGCAACCTCGCCTCCATAAAGCGCATCATACGTGCCCAGATAGAAACTTGTAATTACAGCATATCTGCCATCAACGCCTAATGCCTTAAGAGCCGCCTTTATTTCTGAAAACCGTATCTTATAGGTTGCATCAGCCCTATGCATCAAGAATTGCACATTGTAATGCTGCCAAATGTTGGTTTGTATCTCAGTAAGATACAGTTCTGGTGTTTCATATATCCAAGCCCCATTATCAGCAAACATCTCCTTTTTCATCTTATAGGCGGCCTGAAAACAACGTACATCCGCGATCGGCAAAGTTGCTTCATACTGCTTTTCCATTGCAGGCAAGTTGATCTCAAAACGAGGCAATGCTTCTGCAAATTCAGCAATCAGCCTATTCACCCTCTCGTCTGATACTCCTTCAGCCTGCTTCACACTAATCTTATTCGCCAACAGCCCCTTTCCTTTTTCTGTTAAACAATACTTCTGGTTCGGGCTCGTTGGCTTGTTGGGCACAGTCATATCCGCTAACCCTTCTGCTATAAGAGGGTTAATGTATTTCTCTTTGAACTTTGAGGCATTCTTCCATCCATACAGTTCTTTCAAATCGTTCAGCAGCATAGGATCCTGTAAAGCAACTATCAGTTTTTCAACTTCTTCCCAGCTTACCCCCAGCTTACTCCCAACTTCCTCCCAACTTCCTCCCTGCTTACTCCCATCTTCCTCCTGAATTAGTCCCGAAGTAGCAATTCTCTTACGGAAAATCATCCTCACGAATCCACCAGCCACATCATACTCAGGCTCTGGTACGCCCTGCGCACGGCAGGCATCCACCATTCTGCCCACACCAGAACCCCAACTCTCCAAAAACGAAGACTTAAACAGCACCTCAGCAATCAACGGATTATAAGGATATGATGCATGTGCGTTCTTGATAGTCTCTGGTGTCAAATCAAACGGCAAACGTCCTGGATTCTCAATCTCCACACGGTCATCATAAACAGCAATGCTCGGAGTCAGATTATACTTCTCCAGCTGCCTGTGGCAAAGGGCATTCGTTAAAGCCTCCCTCAACGCCTCAGCCGGAATTTCAAGATGCTCCTCCTTCTGGAACCCCACTATCTTGCCACTCTGCGAAAGGTGTTTAAACAAGAACGCCATACCAGCATCCAGCAAATCGAAAAAATTGCCATCCGCCCGACCACTGTCCACGAACTCATTCTTATCCGTGCCGCGAAAACGAGCCAGCCGCAGCGACATCTGCGTATAGCCACTCAGATTCTTGCCAAACAGAGCCACTGCACCGTTCAACACCTTCCCTTCACGCATCAGATTCCACTTGCTCAGTAGCGATTCAACACTTTCAGCCTCTGCCGTTGCCGGCATACGTCCGCGTTCTACGCCAAGACGCACAGCTCCACGAATCCGTTTCTCATCCAAGTCTGCCAATGCCAGTCCTTCTGCTTCCTGCCTTTCCCATGCAAACTTCTCCGGTTTTGCCGCACGTAGTCGCTCTTCATACATCTCCTGCGGCATTACCTGCGTAGTGCTCTCATTCTTGTAATAGGGACATCCGCGATAAGCGTAAGGCATCTGTCCCCACTTCCAGCCACTGAAGTGCATCACGATAAGTTGATCGCCATTCCTTCCCGGCACATCAATGTATTCAGGCTTCACCTCCACTGCAGGGTAGAGCCCGGCCAAAGCTTGGGCAATTTCCCGTTGCGTATTGTCCGTTACCTGTTGTCCAAGTATCTTCAGCGACTTAGGAGCCACACCAAACACCAGCCACCCGCCATCCGTATTCAGAAAGGCGCAAGCCGAGTGCATACCATCTTGCAACTCACCTGTCGTTTTCTTCAACTCCAGACTGCGATGTTCATCCTTTGCAATTAATTTCTGTATCTCTTCAAATGTCATATCGCTTTTTTCTCACCAAATTATCTACTTTTTTTTAGATAATTTTCAATTATCGACTCTTTTTATTCTATTATACTAAAAGTGGTATTAACCATGTCATCGCCCTTCTTGCCTGCAAGCGACCAAATGTCGAGCGGTCGCTTGGCTCGTCGAAGAGCCTTGAACCTTGAACCATTAATCATGAACCAGAAGTACCAAACAAGGATGGAAATTGCAAATATAATTCCCCCGCCTCTTAATACAATAGTCGAGTGACTACTCCGCTCGTTCGGTTTTTCGATGATATTGCACTTATCCGCAATGCGGAAGTAAACCAGTTCTGCAACGACCAGAATCACTGCTATCAATCCATATGTCAACCACATATTCATAGTTTTATTTCTCGATTACATAATATCCACCCGTCTTCTTACTACCACGGCGCTCTATCATATTATTATTTACCAATACACTTATATGCTTGTCTATGGTGTCAACTGGCACATTAAAATCTGCTGATATTTTTTTAACCTGGCATCCTTCATGTTGTCGAATATACTCCAGCGTCATCTTTTGGCTTTCATTTAATCCGCCATTTAATCCGCCATTTAATCCGCCATTATAATCCACAGAATAAATCACAGTCATAAACTGACTAGGCGAAGACTTAAATACAGGCTTCCTATCCTCCTTATATGACTCAAGTGCCTTCGTCTCATTACAGATACGCTTCAGCCCACTGCCTCGCTTCTCCATATAGTCCAACTGAGCCATCACGTCAACCAACTCTTAGGTCTATTCTCCTCCAGCATCTCTTTATAGTCGTATGCCGTACATTCAGCTATCAGTGTATTTAAATCCATTATTCCTACTTTTCTTTTTTTGTTCATCAGTAGTTCACCACTTCAGGAACAAATGCCTTGTGCCATTAATACCTTTCACACTTAACAAAAGCCGTGTAGACGTAAGCGGTAGCACCGTCTTTACCTCACGTTCACTGTTTGTTCTTCGCACTTTGAGCAATTAATGCATCTATTAGTCCTGGAGCCATTTTGTCAATATCCTCCCAAGTATATTCTCCAAAATATGGCTCATAAACCTTTTTCAAATAAAAGTATAGCCAACCCAACAGACATACAGCAAACGATAACGGAGCATCAAAATCATCGGGATCATTGAGCGCAATATTACTCACACTTAATCCATGCACATACTGCGAAAGGAATGGAAACATCTCTGAACCATTTTTTATATCCAACTTCTCATACATTTCTTTCCATGTATATGATCTCAGCTGAGGTTGTCCTACCTGTTTGAATTTCCAGTCCTTCTTGTTTATCAGTTTGTCAATATGCTCTGGATATGTTTGATATGTTGTTCTCTTCTTTATTTCATCTTCGCAAAAACTAATACATTTAGCCGCATTGTCAATAGCGCCATGCACCTGCTTTTCTAACGCATCGTATATTTCACGTGGTATTTTACCGTCATAGTGCATCGGATGCCCTACTAAAGTATCATGCCTCGCTGACACACCATCCATCACATACAGCAGATGTCTCATAGCTTTCTCTTCATCATCATCGCAACCATATACCAAGTTAAACGTCGCCACATTGTCGGCCAACATCCGCACCATCGCACATACAGTATTATAATCCTGTCGGACTCTGGCAACCATCACTAAAGATGATGCTTGTACCAAAATCTTCCTTATAAACGCCAAAGCATAACTTGGTATGTCAGCAACCATAGGGGGCGGGCATAATTTTACCGCCTTATCAACAATAACACTACTGAGTCTGATAATGTGCTCCAGAGCATCCTCGACACACTCAAAGCGTTCATCCATTTCTGGTACTGGTATTCTCATCACATTCCCTTATTCACTATACAAGCCAGTTCTCTTTCAGCTACTTCATTGTATCTTGCTTCAACTTCGAGAAAGGCTTATCGTTTCGCATAAGAAATTATATATCACACCCATTGGTTCTTATACTTATACTCTTCACTCAACACAAGTAGTTCTTTGAATAGCCTCAAACGTGGTTCTTTAATCTCCCCAGCATTCATCCTCTTTCTATTAGCCTTAACCTTATACAGCATATAATGCTCCTCAATGCGATGACGAGATGGATTCCTGTGGTTGGATTCAATGAAGTCTATCACCTCATAAATTTAGTCATCCACATCTCTTCCTGTGTCATTCTATATGCCCTCCAAACTGCTGTACTTTTTCATCTAACAACTCTAGTATTTTTGAACAATACTTTCGAGTACCCGATGCCTGAGATGTATCAGGAAGGTAATTATTCAGTCTGTCTCGCAAACTGTCTATAAAATCTCTATCTACATCGAAACATCCTTTATTGTTATATCTTTTATCAAAGAAATTCCAATAATCGCGCTTACGACTATTATGATATGCAATAAATAATTCAAAAAACTGTTCCGCTCTAATGTTCTTAAACAAGTAAATAAGCACATGCTCATATTTACTTAAACTTTCTGAAGATTTTATGTCATTGACGATTGTTTCAAATTCTGCCCTAATATTATTATGGTTATTATAAACATTAATATCTCTCACTTTGTTAACTAAGGCTATAAATTCTGGAGTACTCACACCTTCATCTTGGTAGTAGTATGCACCAAGTCCCTCAACAAATTGACCATTATTTGACTTTGAAATTGCTGCATCAAATATCTCTTGCAACTCTGATATTGGCATCTTTAGGTCAATAAAGCCAAGGTTCTGCAGGCGTTGTAAGGCAAGAAAGAATAAAGGATAGTCCTGTAGCAAAAAACTTCCTTCTTTAACCCTCTCCATCGTTCTTTTAACAGCCTCTTCCATTACATCGTCATCTGTATTCCAGAACAGAGTTAGTTCCTGATATAATCGTTTCTCTTCAGATGTCTCATATCGTTTAGCTTCAGCTTCAATACTCTTTATATTAGCTCTCATTGCGTCATCGTCACAATATCCTGTCAAGAGATACTCAATCATCGGTAAGCTGCTTCCGTAAATATAGCTATTTGCAAAGTAGCATTTCTTTATGTGTCGCTGATAGTCAACTATCTTTTCTTCTTCACTTCTTTCATTCTGAGATTTCTGATTGTCATCTTTATTTTCTGATTGAAAACTCAGACTATCCATGGTATCTATCTGATAGCTCCATTGACTATTAATCTCTGCCAAGCTCTTCAATTTAGCCTCATCATTATCCCTTCGATACTCAATTGAATAAGCCATACTAAGTAGTAACATATAATTAGCTATTGCATTCATATGCTGTTCATTGTCGGTTCGGATTGTTTCCCCTATAATACCATAGATTTTTTCATAGATATCTAGGTTATACTTCAGGGTACGAAGGTTACTGCATTTTCCTTTCTTATAAATAGATGCTATATAATCTTTTCTTTCGCACAAATATCTGTAATAGCCTTCATCTCTTCCCTTTGCAAATTCCACAACCATATTCGAAATATCTGCTTTAATAGTATGCGTAAAGCGAACTATCTTCTCTTTGTATTTGTGATAATCAATGTCCTTCAGTTCGTCCTCATTACAGATGAAAACCACCTTCACTTTGTCATGCTCAACCAGTGTATTGATATAACCTAACAATTCTATCAGCAATTCAGTCTTAATACGTTCAAGATCATCGAAGCATAAAACATAGTGCTCCAAATTTACAGAGAATTCGCTCAACAAGTCTGATACATTTTTAGCATTGGTCTCGCTAACATTGAAGAAACCAGCGACCTTATTAAGGACCATGCCAGTAAGTTTAGCACCAGTTTTAACATACTTATTAGCAAAGAAGGTACTTGTCTCTTCAAATATCTTTATCCGCAAATCGTCAACTGAACAAATGCCAAACAAAGAAATCTTAGCTACATTATACATTGATGAATTTTCTGAGGTATTATCCTTTGTTGGTATTTTTTTGATTTGCTTAGTAAGCACATTATCCCAATACCATGATTTCCCCGCACCCCATTCGCCATCTATCATAATGGCATAATCGGTGTTAGGGATCGTTACGTAGTCTGTTATTATTTTATCAATTTGCATATACCCTTTTCATTGCTCATCGTATAATCGTATCTAAATATACAACTATCGACTTGACATCATTATAATACTGCACCATTGAAGTTGACCCGATATTCGAAGATTGCCCATGCGCAATATTATGTCTCTGTGCGATAACAGAATCTAATGAGGACTTCTCTTGCTCATGGTTATCTAGATAGTCCCTGAATTTTAAACCCCATTCCACAGAAAAAGAGGTTAGCACTTCTTCAAATTTAGACGATTTCAAATTAGTAATGTCTTTAAATTTAGTATTCAAGAAACGACTAATCTCTTTAGGCACCTTGTTTTTTGAATATTCACTTATTCTCGTTTTCAAGAAAACTTCCAGCAGTCCGGCAGTCCTGACACATAATAGTTTTACCAGATAGCTTTTAACTTCTTCATCATCCTCCTCTTCCGTCTTAGTTTTAAGATTGTCAAGGTCTCTGATGTATTGCTGCGTTTTCATATCCATAATTAATGGTCTCTTGAAAACATTAAAATAGACAATCTTATTCTTTCTTTCAACGGTTTCTCATCAGCTGTTGAATAGGTTGCATTTTCCATATATGTATTATCCTGCATCAGTCTGTCATATTTCTCACGGCATTCATCAACGGACATTTCAGAATCTTGTAACCTTTTTGCAACACCAATCATTACAGAATCAAACAAGGCTGCATTGACTGCATTTCCACGTCTGAAGGCATCATTCCCCTTTGCACTAACAATTAGTGTGATAGCACTAGTAAATAAATTTGTCAAGAATTGTTTGTCATGTAACTGCAAATCCTTGTTCTTGAACATAAATGAGTTAAGCAAAAGCTTCAATCCCTTCTTGTAATCATTATGCGTAAAGTATAATGCAAAGAAACGAAGTATCATTTCCTGCTCTTTCATTCTCGGATTCTCTTTTTTGAAAAGGGATCGCCATGCCGGTATATTAATAAGTTCGTTTAAAAGATTATTAAACCCACCATGATAGATACAAGCTCTTATTTCCTGAGGTTGTAATAGCATACCACCAGTATTCAAGCGTTCAAACACCATGTATATACTACTATTGTCCTTGTCTGGAGCCTCTTGCTTAATAATGGTAGCATGTATAATGGCATCATCCAAACGTCCCTGATCGTCTGGGGTCAGTTCATCGTATGATTTACCATTCAGTTCTTCACAAACACCTGCAAGCCTAAATTTTTTTTCACCAAAGAAACCTTTATAGAACTTCTGAAGACTCAGTAACCGTTGTTGGCCATCAATAATAAGATGTGGTGTATTTGAATTACCAGAGTTTTCTTTACCTGCTTCAATGGCATCCCTTGACAGAAATATTCCTGGTACAGGTAATCCTATTATGAGAGATTCTATAAATCTTGATGCTTTTTTAATATCCCATACATAACGGCGCTGAAATTTCGGCACAACAATTTGGTTCTTCTCTAATCGTTTAATTAGCCCATCAACAGTATAATCTGCACCAAAACTGGAAATAGAAAAATAAATAGAATCATTCTCTTCTACAGCAGTGTCATCTATCTCAGTTTCTAGAAAGTCATCTTCCTTATACTCTTCTATAATTACTTTTTCTTCCATATAATCAAGTTTTCAATTATTCGACTTAATAGCATTCTCTTCTCTAACTAGGCCTCATGTTTCGTATGTTGTAACACAGTCACGACTTGTCCCTTTGCTTGTCGGTTTTACCGTCAAGGGTTTTCTATGCCCACCGTTTTTTCGCAGGTTTCCTCATCACCATCTACAAATACATCACCCCATCACGCACATTCCCCCTATATTCCTTCTCGAACTTTTCAATATGCTTTTTCCCAATCTCTACCAACCCTTTATATTCCTCTAAAGCACCTATCCCCGCTTTAAACAAGGCTATATTACAGTAGCCAATCTCTGCATTGAATTTATCTAGTAAGAACTGTTCCATAGGACTTATCAACTTACCTTTTGTTAGTATCTCACTATTTAATTGAGCCAAGCGTTCACTATAATAACCTTTTACATCTTCAATCTTAACCACATCATTTACCTTAGAGCCAAGAAGATACACTCCAACAACAACCTTAACAATATCATTCTTCACTAAGTCTTTGGCTTTGGACACTATGTCCTCAGCAGACAACTCTATCAGTTTCTTACATGATGGCAAATCTTTGATAGGTACCATTGTTCTGACGATATCCTTTAGATCACAAAGCATATCAACAATGTCAAATACAGCTTTCCCTATATCCAAGTCATCAATCCTTCTATAAACTTCAACTTTTGTTTTGCATCGTTGTATACCTAACATCGACGTCTCAAAGCAATCTTCAAACAATTTGATGGTATCGTAACAGTAACTTCTGAATAATGCACGTTGCTGCACAAAATTCGCCCCAGATCGATTACTATACTTTTCGCACAACTCCCCTATTTGAACCTCAATATAACTTGTGTCCTTAATCGCAACAAATATTTCGTTCAGTTTTCCCATCTTAAACACTTCATATCAAGTTATCACCTTACCAATCCGTCATTAATGCGCCAGTGTAACATCATGCCCCAAATGAATAAATACTCATTTCAGTCTATCATCCATCAATCCCTAGTTCCATAATTCCTTTATTTCCATTCCTCCGGTACTTCACCCCTCCTTCACTATCACCCAAAACGTCTTAAATATCAGCCCTAAATCATACAGGAACGAATGTTTCTCCACATACTCCAAGTACAACTTGATTTTCTCCTGCATGATAACCTCGATATAATATTTCTCCGGATCCTCCACTTTCTCCATCAACTCATTCTCATTCCTGAACTTAATGCTGGCGGGATCGGTAATACCAGGCCTTACATCCAGCACATGCATTTGCTCTGATGTCCAATAATCCACATAATGTCTTACTTCAGGTCGTGGACCCACTAACGACATATCACCCACGAAGACATTGATGAGTTGAGGTAGTTCATCTAATTTGAACTTCCTTATCCAAAAACCAGAACGGGTAACCCTTGGATCACGACCGGCAATAGTCACCAGACTCCCCTTGTCAGCCACTACCCTCATAGAGCGGAACTTAAATATACGGAAATCTTTGTTTTTATATCCGACTCGAACCTGCTTATAAAAAACTAGCCCTTTCGAGTCCAGCTTTATACAAAGTGCAAGAACCAAAAAGAGCGATTAATTGAGAGTAATGCCACATTTACTTGAGCTTTGTCGAGTGTGAGCGATTAGGACAAGGTCACCTTAGCTCAATCTCACTCAGAATTCTCTAAGAACATCCTACGACGAATCTCGAAGATCCATATTCATCCGCAATCACTCCAATACCTTCGCCTTCTTGGTCAAATCATCTAATATCGTCTGCGTAATCTTCATAGTCTCCTCATCACCACCTCAAACCCCTCCGCATACACACATCCCACCTGTGATCCACGATACGCAGCCAAGCCCTCGATAGCCTCAGCTGAACGAGGATGCGGATATGGCCTCATCACACCGCGATACATACTCAAAGCCTTCACCTTGGCATCCACGCCCTCTTTACCTACTTCCACCCATGTATTCGGCTGGAAGCGGTTCATGGCCGTGTTCAATGCCCACTCCGTACATGACGGCACCTCCATATACCAGAGCTCCTGTATCGGCTTCACCTCAGGTCTGCGCTGAAACAAACGAATTGCCTCCTGGCACGCCATCGAAGTATGCAAATGATCATTATTCGTATCTGCAGGATGATGCGTGATGACGATGTCCGGCTCACTCTCCTTGATCGCACTTTCGATGAACTGCACCAGCTGCAGATGCGGCACTGTGTTCATCTCGATGTTCGGGAACGTCCCTTCATACTCCTTGTTCACCCCGATATATTTCAATGCCGCATGCGTATCATCATCCAGATCCTTGTCCTCCGGACGGAACGCACGCGCCTTAGCCTCCGTGCACATAATGCACACATCCACCACATCACCTTTCTTGGTCCACTTATAGATGGATGCTCCAGCACCCAGCACCTCATCATCTGGGTGCGCTACTACTATTAAGTATTTCATATATATTACTAATTTATTTTCGTTATCGTTTAATCTCAATCATTCCCCAAAGTCAAACCTATTCACCTCTCCGTCCTCCAACCAATACTTCACAGCCTGCACTTCTCCATACGATGAAGCAATTCCCTTGGCTATCATTCTCATC
>Ga0265298_10009510_pt1 | contig 11569 bp, 11 predicted proteins | sample AusTroGonzalo_MG_3_FD_193486 | JGI IMG/M metagenome (GOLD analysis project Ga0265298, IMG submission 193486) | Bovine rumen microbial communities from tropical cattle in Woodstock, Queensland, Australia - Gonzalo_01 | ecosystem: Host-associated > Mammals > Digestive system > Stomach > Rumen ...
CACGACGATGTTCCACCGCCTCAGTTTCCGTCTGAATGCCCGGTACCGTAGCAAAGCCCTGCTGCAAGGCATCGAGATAGGTCGGATAACCGATATCGTTAATGTTGGCTCCTTCCATGACTCGGATACCTTGTGCATGCAATTCGTCGATCAAGGCGCGATACTCCTCAATCGTGCCGAAGTTCTTATCCATCTGTGTATAGTCCAAGGGATAGTAACCGTGGTAACCGTAGTGCGGGAAGTCATTAACCACCCAACCGCTACCCGGTATCCAGCCATGTACCTGTTCGTACGGATCGGTCAACCACACGACGTCCACACCCAAGTTGCGGAAGTACCCTTCTTTGGCTTTCTGCAAGAGCCCCACGTAGTCACCACCGTGGAACGTCGAAGCGTTCATGCGCTCGCTGCCATAGTCGGTGCGACGACCATACTGTTGGTCATTGGTGCTATCACCATTACAGAACCGATCGACCAGCACGAAATAGACGGTTGCCTTATTCCATGCAAACGTATCGATGGGCCGGTTGGTACAAGCGGTCAGCGATAGTACCGCCAACGCGAAGATAATTGATTTTCTCATGTTCTTCTGCCGGATGAACGTCACCGGCAGCATGTACGTTGTATGTATGATGTGTTATTTCTTCGCTTTGCCTGCAAGGAAATTCCATGCCCGTCGGATGAGCGATATATGGAAATTCCAGGTAAGCGTAGCGTTCTCCACCTTGGTCTCCAAGCGCATGTTATGCACTTCCACCTCATGTTCCGCTTCGATGGTAGCCAACTCCAGTTCCGTTTGGGTATGGATGAGGTGCTTGGACATCAATGAGATGAACGGGTGCACAAACAGTTGTTTGCGACAGGTGATAGCGACGATGATAAGCAGGATGTAAGTGCTTCCGATGATGAGCGCCGCAGCCCAAACAGGCATGTAAGCGGACATCACATCGATCGCTGCTACCGCAGCAAACGTGAAGAGCGCCAGCGAACACAACACTACAGTCAGGATAAGCAGGAAAAGACCCAAGATACGACTGATCAGGTTGATCAGGTGCAGTTTCCCCACTTTACCGATGGACTGACCATACTGCGTAGCTTCCTCTTTGATGAGGGCAATGATTTGTTCCATACTGATCTTACTTGGCAGGTTTTGCTTCCGGTTCGGGAGCCGCATTCGCTTCGGCCAAGTTTTGCTTCAGCTGCTCACAATAATCCTGCAGACGTTTTTTGGCATCCTCAGCATAACCGGAAAGTTGTTCACGTACTTCTTCGCCTGTTTTGGGCGTTAACAACAAAGCTGTAGCTGCTCCTAGTAATGCGCCGCCGATAACCAGCGCTACGCCTTTAAATAAGTTGTTCATAATCGTAGAATTTATAAGTTAAACATTAGTGAATGAAATTATTCCCAGCCATTATAATAAATATTCTCCGTTTTGTATTTTTCTTCAGATGTTATACTATTTTCATTACGTCTGTTAACTTCCGGACGATGTAGGTAGCTGTTTCTCCCGTCACCGGAGCCACTTCACCCTTCACCCATATCTGGTCAATGCCGGCAGCGATGGCTCCGGCGATGTCGGACGAGTAACTGTCACCTATCATAACGGCCTCTTCGGCTGTGATACCGTTACGCTCTAAAGCGATTCTGAAAATCCCGGGCTGCGGTTTGTTGATACCTACCTCTTCGCTGATGAGTGTGTGCGTTAAGTACGGCGCCAAGCCGGAGTGTTCAAACTTATAGTACTGCACTTCTTTGAAACCGTTGCTGATGATGGTCAGCGGGTATTTGGCGGCCAGGAACTTCACTACCCTGTCTGCGTCGGGCATCAGGCAGAAATACCGGTTTGTCAACCGCAAAAACTCCGCTCCCATCTCTCGGGCGAGATCCTGTAACCCATAACCCGTAACCTGTAGCCCCTCTATCGGTCTCAAAAACCGCTGCAAATGCAACCACTCTTTGGTCACTTCGCCCCGTCCGTACATGCCCCACAATTCCAGATTATACGGTTTATACGCGTTCAAGTAGTCCTCAAACGCGGGGTATAAGCGATTCAGATGATAGTGTTCATAGATATCCTGTAGCGCCTTATGTTCCGCTGTTGTCCAATCTCCTATCGTATCGTCCCAATCGAGAAATATGGCTTTATACGGCTTGTGCGTCATATCAACATTCGGGTTTGTTGGCGGTATTCGGCATAACCGGGTTTATTGGCGAGTTGGCGTTTCTCCATGAGTGGGATAGAGATACCGAGGAAGAGTGCAGTCATGGCAATCGCACCTCCGATATACATATCGATGCCCTTCAGAGAGGCGTACATGATCCATATTCCCCACCAGAACTGGATTTCTCCAAAATAGTTCGGATGGCGACCATGCTTCCAAAGTCCCACATTGCATACTTTACCGGGATGAGCAGCACGAAAATCATGGCTCTGCTTGTCTGCTATGAGTTGGATAGTAGCCGACGCAAGGCAGACGATGAAGCCGAGGCATAGCAGAGCTATGCTGATTGGTGATTGGTCATTGGTGATTGGTGATTCAAACAGTCGGAGTCCCGGCAGCATAGCCGCAAAGACCACTAACGTCGGCATCATGTTCAGACCAAAGAGATTGATAATATGAAACACCAACGGATGTCGGTCGCGGTACTTGGTATAACGCCAGTCCTCATGCGCGATACCTTTGAACGTGATGGCCCAGTTGCGCGTGAGCCGCCAGCCCCAGTACCATGAAGCGATAAGCAGCAGGATGACCGGAAGTGACCATACGCCGGTATATAATGCCCAGAGCAAAAATGCGACCGGCGGGAAGACACTCCAGTAGGGATCATAAACGGACACGTTCTCGTAAAGCAACCCGAATGCCCAAACCACAATCGTTGCCAGCCCGTCAGCCAAGAATAGACGAAGAAGGGGATTAGCGGTTAGCGGGTTAGCGGCTAACGCCTGAAAAAGCAACCAACCTGCTACACCTGCGAGTGTGTAAATGACGACTATCAGCGCTACACTACACCATTTGGAATAATCTCGTTTCATAATAGGTGATTCTGTTAGCTTCTCTAAATTTGCCGCAAAGATACAACAATTATTCGACATATACAAATTTTATTCGGAAAAATTTGCATAATTCAAAAAAAAATTGTACCTTTGCAGCACAAATTGAAAAAAATCGATCTATGAACCGAGACACAGAGATTTTTGACGTCATCCGCCGTGAGCGGGAGCGTCAGACGAAAGGTATTGAGTTGATCGCGAGTGAGAACTTCGTGAGCGACCAAGTGATGGAAGCGATGGGCAGTGTACTGACCAATAAGTACGCGGAGGGTTATCCCGGTCACCGTTATTACGGCGGTTGTGAGGTAGTGGATATCGCGGAGAACATCGCGCGGGAGCGATTGAAACAACTGTATGATGCGGAATATGTGAATGTGCAGCCGCACAGCGGAGCGCAAGCGAACATGGCGGTGTTCATGGCTTGCTTGAAACCCGGCGACACGTTTATTGGTTTGAACCTGAGTCACGGCGGGCACCTCAGTCACGGTTCGGCGGTGAACTTCTCGGGACTGGTTTTCAACGCTATCGGTTATGACCTGGATCCGGAGACGGGACGGGTGAACTATGATGATCTGGAGTTGAAGGCGCGCACGCACAAGCCTAAGTTGATTATCGCGGGTGCGAGTGCGTACAGTCGCGAATGGGATTACGCGCGTATCCGCCGGGTGGCGGATGAGATTGGAGCGATTTTCATGGTTGATATGGCCCATCCGGCAGGTTTGATTGCAGCAGGGCTGTTGGAGAACCCGCTCAAGCATGCGCATATTGTAACGAGCACCACGCATAAGACGCTACGCGGTCCGCGCGGCGGTGTAATCCTGATGGGTAAGGACTTCGATAATCCTTGGGGTAAGACAACTCCTAAAGGGGAGATCAAGAAGATGAGTGCCCTTCTCGACTCCGCTGTCTTCCCCGGCACGCAAGGCGGACCGCTGGAGCATGTGATAGCCGCCAAAGCCGTTGCGTTCGGAGAAGCGTTGAGCCCTGAATTCAAGGTTTATCAGCAACAGGTGAAACGCAATGCGGCGGTGATGGCACAAGCATTCATCGACAAGGGCTATCAAGTGATCTCGGGCGGCACAGATAACCACTCGATGCTCATTGACCTGCGCACCAAATATCCGGAGTTGACCGGTAAGGTAGCGGAACAGGCGCTGGTGAGCGCGGACATCACGACCAACAAGAACATGGTGCCCTTCGACAGCCGCAGTGCTTTCCAGACAAGCGGTCTGCGTTTCGGTACACCGGCTATCACGACCCGCGGCCTCAAAGAAGATCAGATGCCATGGATCGTGGATCTCATCGACCGGGTACTCCAAGACCCGACAAGTGAAGCAGTCATCTCTTCAGTGCGCGAAGAAGTGAATCGCGAGATGACGAAGCATCCGCTGTTTGCGTGGTAAGGATTACGGGTTACCGGTTATAGGAAAAGCGTCCTCGAAATGGAGGACGCTTTTTGTTATGAATTCTTCTTTTCGCGGCGGTAGTGGTTGGGAGTAAGGCCCGTGTGTTTCTTGGTGTACTGACAGAAGAAACTGGCATTCGGGAACTCCATAACGCGTGCCACTTCCCGAATCGGCATCGTCGTATTGCACAGGTAGTGCTTGAGTTCTGCCACCGTGATATCGGCTATCCATTCGCCGGCAGATTTTCCGCTGCGCTCCTTACAAATCTCCGACAGATACTTCGGCGTGATACCCAACTGCTTCGCGTACCATTGTACCTCGCGTTCATGCGGGAACTGCTGCAGCAAGCGGGTGAACTCACGGAAGGTGTAATCGCTTTGGTTGACGGATGAACGCTCATTGTCCGTATGTTCGATAACGGCCAACTTGTCAATATAATTGAGCATCTCCATCGTAGCGCCCTTCGCAATAAGCAACTGAATTTTCTTACGATACTCCGTTTGACGATCCTGCAACTGCAATTCGAGCAAATGGAAATACGAGTTGAAGAAATCAATGCTGACAGCGTTGATGGGGAAGATGGGGTGCTCTTTGATGTACTCCTGCTTTGCCCACCAGTTCGGCTCGACACGCATATGCTCATGCATGAGTCGGTCATAGATAGACGAATCAACCGTCACCTGCTTGAACTTAAAGTCCGGCGACATCTCATACGGACCTAACTCGTGCGCGAAATCCGGCAGACGGACAAAGAGATCATTTTTCTTGATACGAATCATCTCTTCATGATAATAAACATCGATGAACCCTTCTTCGCAAAAGAGCACCGTCATGGTAGCTTTCGCCGTGGTACGCGTCTCGCGACACACGCGGAAGCCTTCTTGATCATTTGTTAAAAATAAATACTCAGTGAATAGAGTCATGGTAGTATAATTTTGATGGTTAACGATATATTTCTACGTTTTCGGCTGCAAATTTACAATTTTTTTCGCAAATATGCAAATTTTTTACACTTTTTTTTGCGCATATCGCGAATTTTTTGTAACTTTGCGGCAAATTTTACACATACTATGAAAAAAACTATCTTTTTTACGTTGATTTCGCTGGCTGTTTTGAGTTGCTCAAAGCCGGGAGAAAGGCTGCTTACTTCGGCAACCGGAAGTATTTACGAGTGTTTAATTGTGAGTGACGCGGTGGTGAAAGAACCGGTATGCAGCGTCATGGGGGCAGATATGTACGGACTGCCTCAAATGGAGCCGATTTTTACGGTGACGCATGTGCCGGTGAGTCAATTTGACGATTTGTTGAAGTCCACACGTAACGTCCTGTTTGTGGATGTCAATCCGAGTAAGTACACGCAGTTGAAGGTACTCAAATCACGGGATATGTGGTCCAAACCGCAAGCGTATATCCGTATTCAGGCACCGAGCGATGAAGATTTTCTGGCATATTGGGCAGAGAACGGCGAAGCGGTGCGGGAATGGTTCGTGCGCGAAGAGATAGCACGGCAGATCCGTTTCTATCGTGCGAATACGAATAAGGACGCGCGCGCGAAACTGCGGATGCAGGGGTACGACATCCTAATACCGGAGGACTTCGTGACAGTGAAAAGTGAGAAGTTAAAAGTAAATAGTGATTCCGTCGATGTGCTTTGGTGCTGCAATAACAAGGGTCCGATGCGCAAAGATGTAATTGTGTACAGTTATCCATACACCGCGCAGGAGCAGTTCGATAATGCCTCGATTATCGCCATGCGCAACGACGTGTTAGGTCAGATCGTAAGCGCACAGGTCAAAGGCAGTCATATGGGAACAGAGTTCAAGCATTTCCCTCCTGTGACACGCAGTGTACCGGCTTTACGCGACACCATAGGCGGTTTCTATGCGATGGAGACGAGAGGTTTATGGAAGATGCTGGACGGAGAAGCGATGGGTGGTCCTTTCGTGAGCTTGACGCGTCTGGACCAGGTGAACGGACGCGTGGTGACCGCCGAAGCATTCCTGTTCGCTCCGGGACAGAAGAAACGCAATGCCATGCGGCAGATAGAAGCAATTCTTTATACTTTAGAGATGCCCAACGAGCGCCAACGATAAAGTCCGTATAGGCAGTTAGCGCACCAGAAAGCGTATTGCGCGGCCAGGCAGTAGTCGCCGGCACGCAGCCATAGAACCACACTCAATATATCCACCGCGAGCCAAATGAACCAATGCTCGCGATAGACAAGGATCATCAGTACCTGCGCCACCAGCGCGGGTACTGTTGTGAAGGCATCCAAATACGGCTGCGTATCGTCCGTAAAACTTGAGAGCCCCCACCCTACGAGCCATGATGCTACGAGCGTAGCCGCCATGATGATAAGTGCGACAGACCACGTGAGGGATTTAGGAGAAATGGTCTTCGTGTCCCCCTGCAGACGCTTACGCCACGCATAGACACCGTAGATCATCGTGATGAAATAATAGATATTGATGGCTATCTCGGCATAGAACCGCTGGGTAAGGCAGAGGTACGTGTATGTGCCCACTTGCGCAAAACCGAAGGCATACATCAGGATATTGCCCTGCGCCGTAAGGCATACGGAGAAAACGCCTAAGCAGCCACTGATAAGGGATAAAGGCGAAAGGGCGAGAGGCGAATGATGAATAGTAATGATATACGTGACTACCTGGATGAGTAGTCCGACACTCAAGAAACTATAGCCAAAGAGTCGTTGTTTCATTTTTTCTTCATAGCCGAGGCCTTGATCAGTTCTGCAGGTTTGGCTTGCGTCTGCGGTATAGCGGTATAGTTCCACTGCTCTTCAAAATCCCAATTCGCTTTGGTCTGAATCTTATTGGGGTTATAATAGACAGGCTCCGGTTGCCGCTTGCGTTCCCAACTGCCGGTTGTCCATTTGCCGTCACCGTTCTCGTCGATATAGAGCCGCAGGTAATACGTATCGGGTTTGAGATACTCGAACAGCGTACCCTCTTCCTCAGCGGGCAATTCGCGCACCACCTGGTCTTTGGCAGTAAGCACCTGTATGCGTGCCTTGGGAACGAAAGGCACAAGGCTCACACGCAACGTTGAATAGTCTTCTTTGGTCTTGACCTGCAACGGGTAGTTCGCCTTGATATGCGTGGTGCCGTACACATCATGCAGCGTACCGCTATCCAGACGTAGTTCGTACTCCGTACCTTCTTGGAGATCTGCGAAGAACAGCAACTCCATCGGCAAGGTATCGTACGGCGCGATCGTGAACGGTACGGGGCGATAGTTGGTATCCACTTTCTCCATGAGATGAATTGAGTCAAGCACGATCGATGCCAGCGGTGTAGCACAAGTCAGGCGGAGCGTGTCGTATAGCTCGAAGTTCTTCCGTGCGTTCGTCTTAAGCGTCAGACGTCGGTTACGTTCTTCCCTTTCCTTGGCTTCCAGCGCTTTGCTGTTGAGTTTCGGTGCGCGGTACACGGCACGCAAGGTATCGGTGCACCACTCGAGGTTATTGAGACTATCCGTACGGCGGTAACGTGTTTCCAGATAGATCGTGTCCTGCAAAATAGCGATGCTGTCGGTGAGCCATAACGAGACGGTATCCCGCTTGGCCGAATAGCGGGTGAAGATATACGGTGTGGGGTCTATCCATGCTGAGTCGTGGCGGGTCGAATCGGCTTCTGAAGGCCGCATCACACGCCATACTGGCATGCTGTCCGGAGTGGAAGAGAACAGCATCTGCACACAGTGTTGCTGCTCACGCAATACACGTTGCATATATAGTTTCTGCTGCGACTCGCTGAACAAGAACAGGGTGGATAGATGGATGCTGTCGCTATCCGAATGCGCATGCAGTACACGAATCGGATCATCGGCAAAAGCGAGCGATTCACCTACCGTCAAGCGATAGTCCCGACTGATATCATCTACCGCATACAGACGATACGTGCCCGGATGAATATTACTGATGCGGAACATGCCTGCCGAATCGGTTTTGGCAATGCGCAGGAAAGGATGGCGCACGAAGGCTGTATCGGACATGTCGTTGTAAATACCGACCAAGATACCGGAAAGAGGGTTTAGATTCTCTGCATTGAACACGCGCCCCAGATGCTCGAGTGTATCAATCTCCGTTCCGGTAGAGAAATAGAAATAGAAACCCTTCGCGGGGTTTTTCTCCGTATAATCACAGATAGCCGACCCGAAATCGATGGTATAGGTCGTACTATCACGCAAGGTATCCTGAAATTGCACGATGAGTCGCTTGCCGCGCGCTTTGACGTCCGGCGGGTTCTGTTGAGGAGGGGACATGAGCAGGTTCGAACCCAAATCGCTCAACTGCAGATACTCGTTGAAGGTGATCTCAATACGTTTGCCGTTAAACTCCAATGCACCCAGTTCGGGCTCGGACTTAACGGCCACGGGCGGGATCGAATCTTTCGGTCCGCCTTGGGGTCCCATCCCTCTGTTGGCACAACTGATGAGTGCCAATACAGCAGTAAATATGTATAGTTTTTTACTTTTCACCTATAACCTCTAACCTATAACCATTACTTTGTAACCATTCGATAGCTTTCGGCAGTACCTCCAGCATGCGTTCATTCGATTTGAGCGAGTCATGAAAATTTATGATACTGCCCGGTCGTGTCTCCCGTTTAATCAGATTGAGCATATGTTCGGGCGTCACCGACGCGTCATAGTCGCGCGTGAGAATATCCCAGTAGATAAGTCGGTATCCCATACGATGCAGTGCGCGTCGCTGGCGGAGTGTGGCTTTGCCGTAAGGCGGCCGGAACAGTTTTGTCTGTTTTGGGAACTTCTTCACATTCTCCATGTATTCCAAAAAGGAATACTTCCATCCTTTGAGGTGGTTGTAGGTATGGTTTCCGATGGAGTGACCGGCCTTGACGACCATTTCAAACACCTCCGGATGTTTGTCAATGTTCTCCCCGACCATAAAGAAGGTCGCTTTGACGTTATAGCGCGCCAAAATCGCTAGAACTTTCGGTGTCACCTCCGGGATAGGACCGTCGTCGAAGGTGAGGTATACGGCCTTACCCGTACGGAAAATGCCGTACGGGTAAAGACCTTGCCATATGTCTCTGATTTTTACCAAGCCAGAGACGAAGCGCCGAGAATAGCGGCGTCGCTATCTTTGAGAACCGAGATGGAAATAGGTATTTTACCCTTCCAAATCGGCATCAGGTTCTCTTCGAATGCCTCGCGGATCGGATCCATGATCCAGTGACCGGATTTAGTCAAACCGCCAAAGAGGATGATAGCTTCCGGGCTGGAGAAATGCACGTAGTCAGCGAGCTTTTGACCGAGCAGATGTCCGGTGTAATCGAAGATCTCTTTTGCTACCAAGTCACCCTTCTCAGCTGCATCGAACACATCTTTGGAAGTGATATGATCAATGTCCTCTACGTTACGGAGCAGCGTCGGTTGCGTTGTTGCCGTTACGATCTCTTTCGCGGTACGAGCCACACCCGTTGCCGAAGCGTAGGCCTCGATACAGCCCTTCTGACCGCAACCGCAAAGACGTCCGTTGCCCGAGTGGTCGATCTTGCAGTGCCCCAATTCACCGGCAAAACCGTCGTGACCGTAGAGCAGTTTACCGTCAATCACGATACCCGAACCTACACCCGTTCCGAGGGTGATAACAATGAAGTTCTTCATACCGCGAGCCGAGCCATAGATCATCTCGCCCTGCGCTGCCGCATTGGCATCATTGGTAACGGTGCACTTAACACCCATGCGCTCACTGATGAGTTTAGCCAGCGGCACGATACCTTTCCACGGCAGGTTCGGTGCATGCTCGATGCATCCGGTATAGAAATTACCGTTCGGCGCACCACAACCGATACCTACTACATCCGTGATTCCGATTCCTTCGTCCTCTACCAGACGATTCAGACCTTTGCACAACGCGTCGCAGTAGTCGTCAATATCCGGATACTGCTGCGTAGGAAGGGAATTACTTCGAAGAACCTGACCTTCTTCATTTACCAAACCGAACTTGGTTCCTGTACCACCCAAGTCGATACCTAAAGCGTACTTTTTCATGTTGTTTATAGATTAGTTTGTAAAAAATTTAGTATTCTGTTATGCATATGCGAGGCGTTGTTGCCGCGACGCAGGAAATGATTGTCATCGGGATAGAGTTGCATCTCGAATTGTTTGTCCGCGCGCACGAGCGCGTCAATATATTGTAATGTATGCTGCACATGTACGTTATCATCTGCTGTGCCGTGAATGATGAGCATGTTGCCGGTAAGATCCGCCGCTTTGTTGATCAGCGACGCTTCGCGATAACCGCGGTCATTGACTTGCGGTCGACGCATGTAGCGCTCGGTATAAGCCGAGTCATATAGTTTCCAGTCGGTAACGGGCGCGATAGCCACTCCTGCCTTGAACGGATGGTTCTTGGTACTCATGGTGAACAGCGTCTGGTAACCGCCGAAACTCCATCCAAGAATCGCCATCCGACTACCGTCTATATCGTCCCGCTGCGCCATGAAGTTGGCTGCTGCAATGAGGTCTTCCGCCTCTTTGGTGCCGAGAGACATATAGGTCTCGTTCCGCCAGGCCCTACCCTTACAGTCACTACCGCGCGGGTCCACGATGAGCACCGCGTAACCGGCTTCCACCAGTGCATATTCGAATCTTTTACGCCATCTATTGAGCACCCGCTGACTTTGCGGACCGCTGTAGTGCATCACTACTAAAGGCGAAAGGTTATTGGCTAAAGGCGAAAGGAGCATCGCCTCAAGTTCCTGACCATTCGCGTTAGGGATGGTAATCAATTGCAGTTCAGGCAGATGATTGGCTTGCCAGGCCTCGCGTACAGCCACATTATCTTCGAGCACTTGTTCCTCGCTCCATTTGCCTTTGACTTCTTTCCAAAGCGAATAGGTGTTGGGAGTATCGAAAGACTGATAGCATAAAACCGCACGCGTAGCGTCCTCACTGAACCGTGCCGACCACATACCGTCCCGCTCTGTGAGGGGTACTATCGTTCCTTTCTTGATATTCAATGCAAAAATCTGTCGGGTGCTTGGTGTCGGAGCCGCTTGGTAATAAAGTGTTTGGGTCTTCTCGTTCAGCGCATATAATGCTGTCAGATCCAATTCTTCG
>Ga0265298_10009511_pt1 | contig 11568 bp, 15 predicted proteins | sample AusTroGonzalo_MG_3_FD_193486 | JGI IMG/M metagenome (GOLD analysis project Ga0265298, IMG submission 193486) | Bovine rumen microbial communities from tropical cattle in Woodstock, Queensland, Australia - Gonzalo_01 | ecosystem: Host-associated > Mammals > Digestive system > Stomach > Rumen ...
TCTGGCGGGCGCGGTTGAGAGCCTCCCCTTCGACGCCGTGCTGCGAAAGCGCCTTGACGAGCGCCTCCTTGATCGCGACCGTTTCCGCGTGGGAGATATCATCCTTGTTGTCGTACCACCAGGTGGCGACATGGTTGTTTACCTTGTCGAGCGTGTTCGCGTTTTTGAGCTTCACTTCGCCGGCATTGTACCAGCCCGACGAGATCCGCTGGAACTCGTTCAGCGAGATGTTCACGTTTTTGAGATCGATGGCCATTGTTTGATCTCCTTTTTCTAGAAATTGTTCCTGCCCTGTATACACGCCGCGCGGCGAAAGGTTACAACTGTCTCTGCGGCCCGGGATCTGGCAGCCCTACACCTGGACGAAGCCGTTGGCGCCGAACTGCGAGAACTCCTCGGTGCGCTCCGCAGCCGCCTTCGCGACGGGGCGGAAGTCGGCGAGGAGCCGGCGCCAGGTCTCAGCCAGGTTGACGAGCGCCTCGAGCGCGGCGTCGAAGGACTCCCCGTCAAGCGCCGGGAGCGGAAGTCGGCGTACGAGGACGTAGGCGCCGTTTTCGGGCCCTTTCGCGAAGAAGGCCTCGGACTGCAGGTTCGCCTCGAGCATGAGCTCGGCGAACTCGGCCCTGCCCTCGGAGGGCGGCTCGCCGATGTCGGCGGAAATCGAGAGCGCGTCGCCTACAGCGACGAGCGTGATGACGATGCCGTCCACCTCGAGTGCGGCGGCGTTGTCCTCGGCGGCAAGATTCGCAATGCCGTGGCGGTCAGCGAAGTCTGAGATCAGTTGCGGGAAGTCCATATCGGTTTTTCTCCTTGCGATTTTATGGTGGGTATTATACCATACTCCCAAAGAAATACAGCGCAGTTTTATCAAAAACCGTAAAAAGGATAAGATGCCCCGGCGCCGACACGTCCGACCCTGCGAAAATCACCGCGAGGGTCGGCGTGTCGGCCAACTTCATGCGCCCTCGATAATTGTCGCCATCACGGCCTCGCCGATTTCGTCAAGGTCTTGCTCCGTGATCTCGCGGACGACAGGATGGTCGTTGATGTCCAAGACAGGCCTGTACGTGACTTTTGTAATATCGCCCTCGTCGTCCCTCTCGACCTCAGCGGTGCAGATCGGGCGGACCACGCCGACGAGCTTCTCCTTGACCCGGGCCGCGACATTCGCCCAAGTCTTCTTGTCGTCGTCCTCCTCGTCCGCGATCAGCAGTTCGATTTCGCGACCCATGCACTTTTCGAGCGACATGGTCTTGTCATGCAGAGCGACGGCTTCGCCCTCGTCCGGAAGGTGGGTGAACTTGAAATTCATCAGGCTTTCGGTCTTGGCCTCCAAACATACGCCGTACAGCGCATTCGAGAATTTGTCGAGCTTGCCCTTCGCCTCTGCATCGATGTACAGGTCCAGCGAAGCCGTGATGAACGACTTGCAGACGTTGCCGACATAGGTCGTGATCTGCCCCACTGGATCGTCGAGATCGTCAATCAGGGTATGTTTCCCGGGAACTATGTTCTCCGGAATGTGGAAATGCTCGCCCAGACGATCTACCAGATACGCCCTGACATTATCTATCTTCAGCAGCGGGGATATCGAGGGATTGCCGTCTTCGTCGATCTTTTGGAGATATCCCGCCGGATTCAACTCGTCCACCGGCTTATTTCGATCGAACATGTAGTTGCCCGTGAGGAGGGTCGGCAGCTCGTTCTGGACGAAATCCATCAGCTTCTTGACTGAATCGAAATGCTCACGGATGCGACTGTCCTCCGGCAACGACTTGATCTTGCTGGACACGTAGTCATACTTCACTTGCGCGGCCTTGATGTCAAAGTCTTCGTTCTTGGCCCGGCCGACGAGCGTGGCCCGGTTGAGAATCGCCTTTATGCGGCGCTGGGTGAGCGGTCTGCCGGAGTCCACGATGCCGTCATCGCCGATCCCGAAGTCGTCGCGCTTGAATTCCGGCCCGAGCAACTCCGAAAGCCTGTCCATGAACTTGCGGGAGAACGTCGTTTTGCCCGCGCTGTTGTTGCCAACGCCCTCAAGGTCGAACGCCCGGCCGAGTGCACACAGAAGCTCCGTGCGTACGGCGTTGTTGGCCGCCTTGGCGCCGGACCTGCGGAAGATCCAGCCGACCTTGCCATAATACGTGTTCTTCTGGACAATCCTGTCGCCATTGTCGCTGACGTTGGCGATGGCATTGTCGCTCGTACCAAGCTTGGCGCTGCTGAAGGCGCTCAGTTCTGAAATTTTGAAGTTCATGGGTTGTCCTCCGTTTGAGTTTATTGCTTTACACCGTGTTTACACACCGCGCCGCCAAAGGTTACACTCCTTTGCCGCGAAAGCTCTTCAATCCCCGAGATCCTCGAAGAAAAGCCTCTCCAGGCCGTCCTTCTTGTTGTTGTCGAAGCGGAGAGCCGCCGTGCCGTTCTTCTCAAGATAAGCGCAGAGCTTGTCGACCTTTTCACTGTTGACGAACGGGTCTTTGACGAGGAAGTCGCCGAGCTTGTCCAGCATTCCCGCCGGAAGCTCGCCCGGGTTGCCGGTCGCAAGGCCCATGTCATATCATAAATCACTGCGCGGCGATCTTATCCGAATCCAGGGTTAAACTTGACGGGGCAATCCTTGCCCCACGAAAGGCGACTATTCCTCAAACCAGCCGGGCTTGGCGATGGAGCGGAGGAGGTCGCGGCGGAAGAGGCATACGGTCGACTTGACAGACTTCGCCACCTTGGCTGCGTAATTGGCATGCGCTTTGTTGGTCCCGTTGTATTGCGGAAGCGGCCGCGGTGAACCCGCGACCTTGCGCTGGACATCAGGATTCTCCCAGTCGGCGGTGGCGACAACGCAATTCTTCTCATTGAGTGCCTTCGCGTGCTGAATCGCCCCGTCCAGACGCTGAATCGCGACTTGGACCTGGTCCTCCGAAAGGCGCAGGCGCAGGGCGGCAATGTAGTCTTCTCGGGCCTTGCCGCCCTCCAGCGCGACGAGTCGGTAGTAGAGCTCCTTGTCGATGTAGTCTGGCGGACACATGGAGTGGCAGCCCGTCCCCTTCCGCAGGCAGTGGAAAAGCTCCTGCGACTTGATCTTGGAGACGTCCACCCAGATCGAGCCATCGCTGTCCGTATGGATGCCGGGATCGGTTTCGAACCGGGACTGCCCCTTGCTGGCGTTCGGGGCGAAGATCTTCTTGACGTCTTTGAGCACGTTGATGAAATATTCGGCTTGCTTGCCTTGGAGCCGGAAGAGTCCCGGCCCGATCATGAACTTGCCGAAGCAGGCGTCGTTGTCTATGCCCTTGACCGTGCTGGTACCGTCGCCGTTGACCTCCACCAGGTAGTTCTTGCCGTGACGGTCGCCCTGTCCGGTAATGAGGTCGAACCACTCGAGACGGTTGCACTTGCGCATCAGTCCGCCGACGACTTTCGCGTATTGCGCATTGTCGAGGCCGCGGATCTGTGAAGCGCTCATGCAACCGCCCGACGGATGGCGGGGTTTTCCGAAGTTGTCGGCTTCAACACCCGGCGCCTTCTCCATGAACAGCCCGAATTCGCCGCCATGCGCGCCGACCGACGTCTTGGTCATGACGTCGTCAAGACCCAAGGCGTCGGCGGTGCGCTGCGCGGCCATGTTGAGCTGCGCCACAAGCAGTTGATTCTTGTATGCTCCTTTCGAGAGATTGAGCTTTTCAAGCGCCTGACGGCCAGAAGCCTCAGGCTTGAAGATCCAGGTCGAACCGTCCTTGAAGCCGACTTCGTAAACCGTGTTGACGGCGCCGCTGCCGAGCGGTCTTGAGTGCGTGGCGTTGGAACCGTCGAGCGCGGGGTCGGCATCCTCGTCCGGAAGGCCGCTCAAACGTGTCTCGACAAGTGTCGTGACCGCGAGCATTCCTTCGAACGCGGCATCGAGCGTCTTGCCAGTGAGGAACTGCGAGGCGTCACGAGCGTCCAACGTCCGGCGCATCTCGGCGAGATGCACCGTCTGCGTCGCGATGCCCTTGCTGCCGCCGTAGGCGATCTTCATCGCGGCGGTTGTCGGCTCTGGATTCGCCATGAACGACTTAAGCACACCGCGGAATTCCGAGATTAGCCTGAGCGGGCAGCGATTCTGTTCCGCTTCAGGAAGATCTCCGGTCAACATCTGCAGCTGCTGGTCCGTGAATTCGCCAAGGTCGTATTCCTGCGCGGATGCTCCGCTTGCAAGACACGTCAACTCTTGTTTGACATCGTCGCCGAGACTGGCAATTTGCGTGGCGAGTGCATCCATCTTCTCCCGATTCTCGGCGGCTGGGTTTTCGACAAACTCCAGTGCGGACACGCGGAGACGCCGCTGCGTCTCGACCGTCGCGCCGAGCGCGGGGAAGAGCATCTTGAAAAGCGGGGCGAACTTTGGATGCAAGATCGGGACAGACGGCGGCGAGAAGGTCTTGGCGACGAAGTTGTTCAAGGCTCCGATCGCCACGCTGCGCTTGATGTCGACGAGACGCGCCTTGAATTTCGCAAGAACGTCCTTGGCCGCGCCGAAGAGCTCGGGGTCGAGAGGCGTCCCTTTCGCGGCATGATCGCGCTCCGCCTTCGCGAGCGCATTGGCGGCTTCGTCAATCTGCCGGCGGATGGACGCCGCCTCGCCGCCGGAGAGCTGGCGTTCCTTGCCGGCAGCGAGATTGTCAATGCGCCGGGCGAGCGAAGCAAGCGAGATGCGGAAGTCGCTCGCGATCTTCTCCGAGCCATGCATCTTGATTGACTGAGCTGGGACGAGCGACGCGAGCGTCTTGTCGAGGCGTTTTGGCGTCTCGGGATCGTCACCCGCCCGCTCCGCCTTGTCTGCAAAATCGCAGACGAGCGCCTGTATCTCCGAGGCGCGGCGGTCGTTCCTGAACATCGCTTCGTCGAGGGCGGACTGCACGGCGGCCGGGGTGTCTTTCGGAAGCGCGTTGATCGCCTTCGCAAGCTCATCCGAAAGCTTCGCCTGCGCGTCCAGCGCGGCCCTGATGGCCTTGCCCACCGGGTTGCGCCCGTTCCAGTCGAAGATGCCTTTGCTGTCCTTCACGAGCGCGGCGGCAATCTGGCGTCCGGAAAACTTTCCAATCTCCTTGAACGCAGCCTCCGCCTTTGCGGCGGCCTTGTCGATCGCCTTGCGCGCGCCCTTTTGAAGAGCGGCAGTCGTCGTCTTGAGCGCTTCGGCATCTACACCCTTGGCGACAGACTTCGCCGCCTTGAGAAGCAGTGCGTCCAACTTGGCGGAGACTCGGTTCGCCTGGTCGAGCCGCGTGTCCGCCACATCGGGTTCTGCCGGCTTGGTTTCAATGTTCAATGCGCCGAGCTTGTCGACGTCCGGCTTCAGATCGCCGACCTTTGGCAATTCGATCGGCTGCGGCCTGTTGCCACCTCCGATAATGCTAAATCCTCCGTGTCCGCTCATGGTTCACCTTGTTTCCTTTTGTTGTCTTGCACCTTGAATACACGAGACACCGCAAAAGGTTACGGCCAGATGACATGGATGTCGCCGCCGTCCGGAATCGCGGCGTCAAGCCGTTCAACGAGCGGCGTCCAGTCCTCGCCGACGTCGACCGCCTCGCCGTTCGGTCCGGTGATGCAATAGCTCGCGCCGCCCTTGGCGGCCGGGACATAGAGGGCCGCTCCGCCGTTGAAAAGCAGTTTCCCTTCGGCGGCGACGGTCAACAGCAGAATCGCCATGCTGCAAAAGGTTACACCGCGTTGAGGTAATACTTGGTGAGGAGCGGGAAGTCCTGCGGATTGTCGCGGATGGACTTCTCCACAGGCGCCCGCCATACTGCATGAGGCGGTTCTCCTTCGACGTACCCGTTGATGTCGAGTACCACGGCTTGTTTCCTCTTTAGGGGTTAGATGATTAAGTGGTTGGGTGGTTGGCATCAAACGCCGGCATTGGCGGTGGCGGAAGGTTGAATGCCTCGCCGACAAGCCTCCCCAGCGCATCGTCTCGCGAAAGCGCCGCGTCGGGGATTTCGGCGGCGGCGATGTCCTCCGGCGACGCCGTGGATTCGGTGATGGTTAAAAACTGGGTGAGTCCCGTCGCAGAGGACTGCGACCCTTCCGCCGTTTCGTGCGCGAGACGCGAGACTTGAGACGCGTCCAACGTCTCTAGTCTCACGCCAACGGCTTTGTTCGCACTGTTGTTGAAATTAATTTCCATTGCCGGATTCCTTTTTGCTTTCTGCCGGGTTTACACTTGAGTTTTCACAAGGTTACACCCATTTCCACAAGAATCTGCCTAAGTTTCTCTTTTGCCCTGAAAATACGGACTTTCACAAGGTTTTCCCCCACCCCCGTCGCGGCGGCGATTTCGCGGATGGAACGCTCGCCAACCTGGAAAAGGGTGTATGTCTCCCTGAGGGCAGACGGCAGACGCGCAAACGCCTCGGTCAGCTTGCCGCGCAATTCCCTGCGGCGTTGTTCGGCCTCCGAGGGAAGTTCTGCGGGCATGACGGAACCGGCATCCTCTTCTTTTATCTCCTCCTTGAATGTGAGCCGTCGGTTGTCGCGAGCAAGGTTCTTGCGCAGGTTTCGCGCAATGGTGAACGCGAGACCGCTTACGGCGGCGTCGTTGTCGACAAGGTCTTCGCGCATTTTCCAGATGCGCAGGAAGGTGTTCTGCACGAGGTCGCACGCTTCGGCATACGGCGACCCCGTGGCGACAAGCCAGTTCGTCAGCCTCGGCGCGATGGCCTTGTAGTGTTCTTCGACAGTCATAGAGTTTCACGCTCCTTCCGGCAGATCACTCGCGCTTTGTCTCAGCGGCACGGTCTTCGAGGTCGCGGAGATCGAGCGACTGGACGCCTTCGACTGCGATCTCGCAGACGCTCCAGTTGCCGTTGGTCCCCATAAGGCCGCCTCGCCATGTACGGTTGAAATTGTTCGCCACTTCAACTGCATTTGCGTAGGTGAGGTCGAACATGCGCGAGGCCACCTGCTCGGCAGCGCAGCGCCACGGCAGCAGCCCCCCAGCCAGCCATGCGGCAACGGCGATTAACAGCCCGCCTCTCGTGCATTTTGCGATACTGTTTCCAATGTCTGCTTTCATTTTGCGTTTTTCCTTCCAATGCTTTTAATCAAGCTGCACACTGTCCAGTTCCTCCTCTTCCTTCCGCGCGTCCTGCAGCTGCTTGGCCCATTTCAGCACTTCGGCGACGGGTTCGATGAGGGAGTCTGGGATGAAATCCTCAAGCTTTCCTTCGGCATAGAGCGCCCTGGCGAGCGGCTTGTCCTCCATGATGGGAATGCCCTCGGCGAGCGCGGTCTCGCGGATGATTTTCGCGATTTTGTCCGCGCCCATGGCGCAGATGCGCGGCAGCGGATATTCGTCGGGATTGAAGCGGATTCCCACGGAAATATGCGTCGGGTTCGTGACGACGACATTCGACTTCTTCGCCGCCTTCACGGGATCAGGCCCGTTCAGTATCTCTTCGCGGAACTGACGCTGCGCTTGCTTGATCTCGGCCGAGCCTTCCATCTCCTTGTATTCGCGCTTGACCTCGTCCTTAGTCATCATCATCTGCTTCGTGAAGTTGCGCCCCTGGAAGAGACGATCTACCACGGCTATGACGATATAGCCGAAGGCCGTATAGACGGCAAGGCGCTTCAGCATCAGCTTCAGGCACGGGAAGATGTCATCCACAGTGCCATAGCACATGGTGAGGAGTTCGGGGGCGCTCGCCCAGATGATCTTGTAGAGGAGATAGCCGAGGAAGCAGACCTTCACCACGTTCTTCAGGAACTCGAAGAGGTTCTTCATCGAGAATATCTTCTTCGCACCTTCCACGGGATTCAACTTCTCCAGCTTCGGGATGATCGGCTCCAATGTGAAGAGAAACCCGATCTGAGCCGTGTTCGCGGCAATGCCGATCACCGCCGCGACAAGGACGAATATGAAGGAGTGCTTGCAGATGACGAAGGCCGTCAGCCCCATGGCCTGCCGCGTGGAGGCGAACGGATCGCCGCCGATCCTCTGCCCCACGAAGGAGACAAGCATCGATGCGTCGTCCATGAGCGCAACGCCCATCCAGCCGAGAAGCGCGAAAAGGACGATTAGAATCGCCGTGGAGACGATGTCCTTGGACGAGCACACCTGTCCCTTCTGCCGCGCGTCGCGCAGCTTCTTCGGTGTAGGCATCTCCGTCTTCTCTCCGCTCGATTCAGCCACCGATCAGCCTCCTCACGGGATCGAGAATCGCACCGTCCTTGGTGTACATGAGCATATCCATGATGAAAGGCAGATAGACGATCAGCATGGCGATGCCGAGAGCCGACTTGACCGGCATCGAAAGGAAGAACACGTTAAGTTGCGGCGCGGTACGGTTGACGAGGCCGAGGCCGATGGTCGCAAGGAACATCACGATGATGACGGGCGCCGAAATCACGACCGTGGCCCTCAGCATCCCGTCGAGAGTGCCCAGCATCTGCACCGGAGCGTCTGAGGCAAACGCGAATAAAGCCGAGGCGGCCGCGTCCGCTTGGAACACCGGCCATATGGAATAGCTCTTGTAAAGCGCGCCGAGCATAAGAAAGACAGCCCCACTCACGAAGAACACGGTTGAGACGATCTGCGTGAAAAAGATGCCGGTCGTCGAGACCTGCGTCCCAGAAAGCGGGGAATACACCTCGCCCATCGTCGCGCCGCGCTGGTTGTCGATGAAATTGCCGACGTTTTCCGCCACCCAGAACGGGATTGACGCGAAGAAGCCGATGAGAAATCCGATAATCGCCTCCTTGAAGGCCAAAAGCCCGAACATCCAGACGTTCGGCTCGCCGGGCGGCATCTCGGCCTTGATAAACGGAATCGCAAGGCACGAGAACCCCAGCACCGCCGCCCGCCGCGCCACGCCCGGGATCATCGACTCCGTCAGCGCCGGGCAGATGGCGAACGCCCCGCCGATCCTCGCCATCGCGAGGACCGCCGCAAGAATCCATCTGTGGAATTCAACGTAGGGCATATTCTACCTGAGCAGCTGGAAGTGGGAGAAGATGTCCTGGGTATAGAGGAGGAGCGTGGAGCCGAGCCAGGACGCGCAGGCGAGGAGCGTGAGGGAGATCGCGATGAGCTTCACCGCAAAGCCGAGCGTCTGCTCCTGTATCTGCGTGAGCGCCTGGAGGAGCGAGACGAGTATTCCTATCACCGTCGCTACGATGATCGGAATCAGCGAAAGCTTGAGGACGATTATGAGACACGCCTGTGCATAGTCGAGTATCTGCGCCTGGCTCATAACATGTACCCCTTCACAAGCCCCTGGATCAGAAGCGTCCAGCCGTTCACCATGACGAAGAGCAGCAGCTTGAACGGCAATGAGATCGTCACCGGCGAGACCATCATCATGCCCATTGCGAGCAGGATGTTGGAGACGATGATGTCGATTGCGATAAACGGCAGGTAGACGAGAAAGCCGATCTGGAACGCCTTCGTCAACTCCGAGACGCAGAACGACGGAAGGAGTATCCAGAAGCTCTCGGGATCGACTGCGGCCGGCTCGTCGTCCTTGGCCCATAGGGTCTCAGCCGTGTTCACGAAGAAGGCACGTTCTCGCGGCGACGTGTGGTCGGAAAGAAACTTGCGGAACGGCTCCGCCGCCTTGCCAATATCGAGGGTCGAGAAATCCATGGTCAAGGGCGGGTGCGCAACCGTTCCCCGTCCCTGCGTCTGCGGTGCAGACATCCCGGCCTTCGCGGCCATCGACCTCTGGCTCTCGACTACCACGCCCCACGACTCGCTCGCGACCGGCGCCATGATGTAGAACGTGAGTATCACCGCAAGCGCGTTGATCACCATATTCGGCGGAATGGACTGGATGCCAAGCGCGTTTCGTATGAGCGACATTACGACGACGATCTTCAGGTAGCTCGTCGCGACCATGGCTATGAGCGCAACAAGCGACAGTCCTACAAGGACGATTATCAACGCAAATGGATCTGTCTGGAACATGACTGTATAGTGGCTAGTGGTTAGTGGCTAGAGGGCGGTGGATTCGACAATGAATGCCGGTTGTTCGCCAAGGCGGTCGAGATGTCCCGCCGCAACGGACCTGCCGTCTGCGACGAGCGTCAGCGGCCCCGAAGGCGTTGCCTCGACGGTGCGCGACGCTTCGGCCGCATCGAAGACCTCTCCGAGCGTGATCTCCTTCGGCTCGGCGTCGACGACACGGACAAGCCCCCCTGCGGCGTAACGCGACACGCCCCCCTCGCCAACCGCAAAGCGCCCGTCGACGATAAGCCCCGCCGGAACAGTGCCGATTTCCGGCAAAAGCACAGCATCGCCCACTTCAAGACCGTCGACATCCATCTGCGAGAGCGCAAACGCGGCGTATTCCGTCACGGCGCGGAGCGACGTAGAGCGAATCGATTCGTGCGCAAGGTCGAGGTTCCTGAGATTGCCTATCGCGGAAACGACGGCAGGTGTGCGGGTAATAGCGAAAACTATGTCATCAACCTGCGCGACAAGAGTCCGCACGTCAGGACTATCTGGTGCCGCAAGCCCAACAAGCTTGAGTTGCTTGTGAACGGCGTTTTCAATTAGCTGAAAGACAACACCGGCGTCCTTCTCGACAAGCGCAAGCAAAATGGGCTCTGGAACGTCGGCGCGGTTATCCCAGACTGCTTCCAGTTCCTTGAAGCGCGGGGAGCGTCCGAGGGAGAGGATGTGCGCTTCATCGTCGAGCGTCACTGAAAGAGAAATGGCGTCTGCAGGGGGCATCGCGCTAAGCACAAGCGTCGTGCTCTCGTTGCCAAGCCGGCATGGCATCGCGAACGCAGGCGAGTCGACTATTGCCTCAGCGGCAAGCTTGGACCACTGCGGAAGCGCAGACAGTATCTCAAACGACTTCATTTCCCTTTCCTTTCCTGACTGAAACCGCAACCTGGCGGAAGGTGGCGACATGTTCCGCAAGCGCCGTCTCGAGGCGCGGCATGGCTTCCGTTGCAAGCTTCGCGGCATTCGGCGTAGATGGAACGATTTCGACGGCGAGAGTTCCGCTTTCAGAAGAAAGGCGGATTTCAGACCCATCGAGAACCTCCGGCTTCAACCTTATGATCATCTGGCCTTCACCGCGCACGAGCGACGGCGTAACGAGTATCTGGTCTGCGATCGCCTCGGCCACGGTGTTCACGACTTCGACAATGGATTCGGTGCGTGCACTTGCGGTCGAGGCGGCAATCTCCTGCTGCACAGCCGCCACAAAAGGCGCTTCTCGCAGCGGCACCGCGGCACGCGCGGATTCCTGCGAGAGATCAATAACGACGACTTCTTCGGGAGCCGCAGTGCGCTTCACGGCGACAACTGGCTTTGCCGAAGCGACTTCGAATTTGGCAGCTGGAGTTTCAACGACGGGCGTGGCAGGCGACTCGACGACTGGCGACTTGGCGACTGGTGCGACAGGCGCCTCGACAACGGGCTTTTCGACGACAAGCGTCTCGGCGACTTGCGCGACGGGCGCGGTTGGCGTTGCTGGCGCGGCCGGTGCAATGGGCACGACGGGCGCCTCGACAACGGGCTTTTCGACGACAAGCGTCTCGGCGACTCGCGCGACGGGCGCGGTTGGCGTTGCT
>Ga0265298_10009512_pt1 | contig 11568 bp, 10 predicted proteins | sample AusTroGonzalo_MG_3_FD_193486 | JGI IMG/M metagenome (GOLD analysis project Ga0265298, IMG submission 193486) | Bovine rumen microbial communities from tropical cattle in Woodstock, Queensland, Australia - Gonzalo_01 | ecosystem: Host-associated > Mammals > Digestive system > Stomach > Rumen ...
CCGGAAGAGGATCTCGATATACTGAATATCCCGGCGATCGCGGATATGACGCAGCAAAAACCGGACGGGCAGATACCGGAGAGCGTCATAAAGCGTCTGCCGCGGTATTTCAGATGTCTGCGGGAGCTTTACAACCGCGACGTTATGAAGATATCGTCAAAGGAGCTGTCCGATATAACGGGGCTGAGCGCGCCGCAGCTAAGGCAGGATTTAAAATATTTCGGCGGTCTCGGTCAGCGCGGCTACGGATATAACGTAAAGAAATTATACACCTGTATAAGCGAATTTTTGGGCGTCGGCAGAAAATACACCGCCGTCATAATCGGCGCGGGCAATCTCGGCACGGCTCTGTCAAACAGCCGCCTGTTCGAGCAGCGCGGCGTCTGGGTCAAAGGCATTTTCGACAGATCGGACAAAGTCTGCGGCAAGGTCATAGCCGACAACACCGTGCGCAATATAAAGGAGCTGCCCGAGTTTTGTAAAAACAACGATATAGATATAGCCGTGCTGTGCATACCCGCAAACGAAAGCGGACAGCTTTGCGGCGTCCTGTCCGGCTGCCGCGTGCGCGGTATCTGGAATTTCAGCCCGTGCGAGCTTGATGAAAAGAGTATGGGCGTGCCGGTGGTGAATATCTGCACCGCCGATTCGCTTATGATGCTCATGTTTGAAATGTGCGGTCAGAGAGATAACAAAGATGAAAATTAAACTCAACTATAACGATAAAATAATAAACGTACCCGCGGAGGCAGTCGTAAGCGATCTGTCCGATATGACCGCGGAAGAACTGCGCGTGCTTTTATATCTGTGCGCGGAGCCGGGCTTCCGCGCCGATACGGAGAGCGGCAAGGCGTACGCGATAAAAACGCTCGATATGCAGTGGGCGGAGATAGAGCACGCGCTGTCGTCGCTCACCGCGCGCGGAATTATCACGAGCGGGCTTGAGGGCGTGTCCGATCACGAGCAGAAGCCGAAAAAAGCGAAGGCGAGCGTAAAAGCCGACTGCACGCTTTACAGCAAGGACGAAACGGCGGGCATAATCGAGCGCAACGCCGACCTGCACCGCATAATACATATAGACGTGCCGCGGATCATAGGCAAAGCCGTGGGGCAGAACGAGACGATGATACTCGTGTCGCTTTACGATTACCTGCGTCTGAGCGCCGAAAGTATAGTAAAGATAATAGAATACTGCTGTGAAAAAGGCTCGCCGTCGTTCCGCGTTATCGAGCGCACGGCGTACAGTATGTTTGACAACAATATAACTACGCCGGAGGAGATAGCGGCGTTTGCCGAGCGCGAGAGGGTGAAAAACGCGGTGACGGAGCAGATAAGAGAGCTTTTCGGCATCGGAACACGCGCGCTTATCGCAAAAGAAAAAAATCTCATAAGCGCGTGGGTGGAAACGTACGGCTACGGCATGGATATGATAGAGCGCGCGTATGAGCTGACGATAAAAGCCATAAACAAGCCGTCGCTCGATTACGCGGGCTCGATACTGAAACGCTGGTTTGAAAAGGGAATAAGAACGCCCGACGATATCGACAGCGATACGGAGCAGATAAAGACGGTAAAGGGCGACAAAAAATCAAAGACGGCGGAAAGCTTCAACGCCGACGAGTTTATGGAGGCTGCGATAAAACGCAGCTACGGCAATAACTGATAACGGAGGGGTAAAATGTCTTTTAACCGTGACGATTACGTAATGATAAAAAAGAGCTTTGACAACCGCAGAGGAGAAGCCGAAAGGATAGCGGAGGAGCGCAGAAAAACTCTGTGCGAGGAGATACCGGAGCTTAAAAAGATATGCGGTCTGTTGGGCGATACCGGTCCACGCGTCTATGCCGCGGCGCTCCAGGGCGGGGAGGAATACCCGAAAAAGCTGCAGGCGATAAAGCGCGAAAACGCGGAGCTGCTCCAAAGACAGCGCGAGATACTTTTCGAATTCGGCTTCCCGACCGATTACCTCGACGTGAAATACAACTGTCCGATCTGCCGCGACGAGGGTAATATCGACGGCAAAATGTGCGAGTGTATGAAAAAGGAGCTCATTATCGCCGGCTACGCCTCCGCGGGAATAGCGGGGCTTTGCGGCAAAATGAGCTTTGATACTTTCGATCTGTCGTACTACACCGGCGCGGACAGAAAGAATATGGAGATAGTATTACAGCGTATGCGCGAGTACGCGGAGAATTTCACAGGGGAGGACTCCGGCTCCGTATTGTTTTTCGGCGGTACGGGCTTAGGCAAAACGCATCTGTCCGTCGCGGTGGCGAAAAAGGTCATCGAGGGCGGTCATACGTGCATTTACACGACCTCCGGCGACCTTTTCTCCGATTACAGAAAATACAGGTTCGACAACGGCGAAAACGACAGAAAAACGGACAAATACACCGACTGCGAGCTGCTTGTGATCGACGATCTCGGCACGGAGTTGAACGGTAAGGATATCGCACCGTTCTTCTACAATCTTTTAAATCAGAGGCTCAACGCGGGCAGGTCAACGCTTATAAGCACAAATCTTTCAAACAACAAGCTGCTTGAAATGTACGGCGAAAGGATCGTTTCGCGCCTGCTCGGCGAATTTCTGACCTTCAGATTTACGGGCAAGGACGTGCGGATGCAGAAGCTTCAAAAGTAAATAACGCCTTTTTCGCTCTGCCGTCTGATTTCGGCGCACCGTAAAATACGGTTTTGCCGTCTGTTATGAAATAAGAATATTTAAGCTCGCGGGATGATATTTTTATCCCGCGTTCTTTAAATTTACGCGTTATCTCCCTCACCGTCTTTTTATCCGCGCGGCATGGCGCCGCGCGTCCGTATGCGTCAAAACTGACGGAGAACGGAGAATATGAATATACGCCGCCCGCGCCGTATTTTTCAACCTCGAACAAAAACGAACACGGGTCTATGCACTTTGTTTTAAAAGTCAGCCGCACGTACGCAAAGGACGCTTTTTCTGCGTCTTTTTTTATCTGCAGAATGATATCGCCGATAAAACGGTTGATCCGCCCGCCCGCCTTGCCGCCGTCCTCAATAAAAGGATAATAAAGTATCACCCTTTTTCTTATCCCGCCGTCCTTTTTATCGTCAAATTCCCTCTTTTCCGTGATCGTCATACCGCCGCCCCCTTACCGTTTATACTATAATATATTGACAAATCCGTCCCGTTTTGCTATAATTATAAAAAAAGACGAAAGGACAATAAAAAATGAAAAAGATCCTGTGTGTGATCTGTCTTTTGCTCGCCGCGGCGCTCACCGTGCCGGTCGTTTCAGCGGCGGCAGGCGCGGCGCCTGAAAAAGCGGAGACGCCGAAAACGTATCTGCCGCAGCGGTATAAACCGAGGCTTGATATAATAAAGCTCGATTTTACCGAGCAGACGATGAGCAGTTATATAAGAAATACGAATTTGGCGATCGGAAGCCGCGCGGCGATGGCGCTCGGCGACGAGACGCTCCGCAACTGCTCGTCATCGCCGATGTCCTTCGGCTCCGGCGTTTTCGTCGGCGACGATTACGGCAGATCGGAGGGGTATCTGACCTTTGATATGGCGATGAGATCGGGCAAGATAAGCCTCGGCGTCCGCAATACGAGAACGGGCAAATTCACCGACAGCCGCGGCGTATGGTTCGATTTTGACAACAGCGGAAAAATAAAGGTCTATGAAAACGACACGAAAAAGTCATTTGAGATTAACTCGCCCTCGTCGTTTGAGGATGCGTCGAATATAAGATTTGAAGAGCACTTAAGCTATATGACGCTGTCGGTCGACGGCACGGTCGTGCTGACGTTCGATATAACCGACGGGCGCTTTACCGCAAAGGACGCGGGCGGCGCGGAAATATACGCGGACGGCTGTGAGCTGTACGGCTCCGGCTATTTCACGCTCGTGATCGACGGCGACACTGACGGATATATAGACAATATGGAATTTACAAACTATAAGCCCGATCAGAGCTTGCCCGAGACGCAGTACAGACAGATAGACTACACGACGTGGACCGCGTCGGACGATTTATCGCGCACCGTCGCGTCAAACGACGAGGCGGGCGACGTCCGCGAGAACAAATACGTCGGTCTGTTCTACTTCTTATGCTGGGTCGGCGCGGGCGTACACGTTCAGGATAATACGAAGATCTACCTTGAACAGGGCGCAAAGGGCTTGAAAAAGTATCTGCAGGACAAAGGCGGCGAGGCTTACTGGGCGGAGCCGTATTTCGGCTACTATATCAACACGGACACGTGGGTTTACAGAAAGCACGCGTATATGCTCGAGGCGGCGGGCGTTGACTTCATCTTTCTTGACGTCTCAAACGCCGTCACGTTTGACAAAGGTCATCTCGCACTTTTCGACACGTGGCTGCAGATAAGAAAAGAGGGCGGCATGACGCCGCAGATCTGTTTCTTCTGCGGCGATACGGTCAGCACGTTTGAGACGGATATATCGCATCTTAAAAAGACCGTATATGCGGAAAACAATTACGATAAATACAAGGAGCTGTTCTTTATGTGGAACGGCAAGCCGCTCATATTCGGCAACGCAAACGGCATAAGCGCGGAATGCGCGGAGTGGCTAAAGGACTTCACCGTGCGCGGCAACTGGGCGTGGTGCGACAGCGACAACTACTGGAGCTGGCTGCAGGAATACACGTACGACAGTAAGAAAAATACGTACGGACTTGTAAACGGCGGCTTGGGCAGAGACGCGGAGGGCAATTTTGAGGAGCTTGCCGTCGCGCTCGGTCATCACCCCTCGTCAAGCAAGGGCAGGAGCTTTGTAAACGGCGTCGAACCGAACAATAAAAAGAGCGATTTCAACTTCACCCTCGAGGGCGTCGGAGAGGGCAAATGCTTTGAATTCCAGTTCAACGCGGCGATGCAGTACGACCCGTCGGTGATGCTGATAACGGGCTGGAACGAGTGGATAGCGGGCTGTTTCCACGGCTCGGGCAATAATTTCTTCGCTCAGACGAGCGTCAAGGGCTATTCATATATCGACCAGTTCAACCCGGAATTCTCCCGCGACGCGGAGCCCATGCGACTGCGCGACGGCGTCGGCTTCGGCGACAACTACTACTATCAGATGTGCGACTACATAAGGAAATTCAAGGGCATAGGAAAGACCACCGAGGCGTCGGGACAGAAGAGCATAAAGCTGACGGATATTTCAACATGGGACAGCGTCGGACCGGAATATAAAGATGATATCGGCGACACGGAGCTAAGAAATACCGTTTCATACGACGCCGATTACAGATACATAAACGGCACCGGCAGAAACGATATAGACTACGCAAAGGTCTCGCAGGACGAAAAGACGGTTTACTTCCTCGTCAAATGCACCGCCGATATAGAAAAGGCGGACGGCGAGAATTTTATGAACCTGTTTATAAACGCGGACAACGATATCTCGACCGGCTGGGAGGGATACGATTACGTTTTGAACAGAAGCAGAAGCGACAGGACCGTGACCGTGGAGAAATTCATTGACGGCTTCAAGTCGGAAAAGATAGGCGAAGCGGAGTATTATATGGACGGCGAATATCTCGCCGTAAAGCTCGATAAAAGCGTCATCGGCGCGGGCGAGCTTGCGACGTTTACGTTCAAGTGGGCGGACAATTCAACGACGTCGGGCAGCGTGATGGAGTTTATGGATTTAGGTGACGCCGCGCCGAACGACAGATTTGCGTTCAGGTACGTCGGCGCAAACGGCATAACGGTGGATTATTCCGAAAACACGGAACAGACCGAAACCGATGCAATAGAAACGACAGGCGAAACTGCGGAAGCGGAAGAAAATCTCGGCGGTTTCATCGCGCTTGTGTGCGTGATATCCGCGGCGGTCATAGCCGTCGCCGCCGTCGTGACAGTGCTGATAAAGAGAAGATAAGGAGAGCGAGTATGAAAAGATCTGCAATTATTTTGTGTCTTGTATTGTGCTTTATATTATCGTTTAACGTTTCCGCTCTGACCGTTATCGAGGAGGACTTTGAAGACGCTTACCCGGGCGACGACCTCGCCTCGCTTGAAAATATGTACTGTTATTTTGAATGGAACAACGCCACCGGGGAAAGCGCGTGCGATATAATTAAGGACAACGGCGGAAACGCGCTTAAAATAAGCGGCGCAAGCGATCTGTTCACTATAGATTATATCCCGTCGGAATACGTTTTCAGCCTTGACATAAAGCCGATGAAGGATAACGGTATGGTAAATATATTCGTCCGCGGCGATATGCCGGGAGCCTTGACGAAAACAAACCCGAAAAACGCGGGCATAAACCAGTTTTTCCCGTATTACGAGTGGGACTGGTACAGGGAAAACGGCGGCGGACAGGGCGCGTCCGGCTGCGGCGGCTCGGGAGCTGTGATTTCATTCAAAACGAACGGACTGAATATTAAAATAAAGAAATACGCGCCGGACGGACTTACGATAACGTCCTCGTCGTTTGACGTAAAGACCGGCGACGTTGATCTGAATGCGTACAATAACGTTAAGATAACGGATACGGGAAAAAGGATAGACGTTTACCTGAACGGCGCGCTCGCCGCGTATATCGAGCTGTCCGACGAAAGCGTGAAGTACGAGGAGGACGGAACAAATTTCGATTATTATAAAAAAGCCGCCGTATATGCGGCAAACGGAGAGCTCAAAGGCGAGGTGGAGAACACGCGCCTGCACTACAAGGGCTCGCAGATTGCCGTAGCGGGCAGGTTTGAAACGCTTTATATAGACAACATAAAAATCGCGTACGGAGACCACGCGATAGAGTATGTAAACGGCGAATACACGCCCGAAACGAGCGTGCAGACGACGGAAACGGAAAAAGAGACCGAGACCGCGCCGCCCGAAACGGACGTTCAAACAGAGGAGCAGACAACCCCCGCCGAAACAGAAGAGGAGACGAAACCGGCGGAGGAGAGGAGCGGTATAAATAAAAAGGCGCTTATCATAATCATCGCCGCCGTTGCCGACGTCATAATCATCGCCGCCCTCGCCGTGTTCATACCGAAAAAGAAAAAATAATACGTTGAGGGGGGGCTCCCCGCCCGTGAACCCCCAAAAACTCGTACCTCGTTTTCGAGGAACCCCGGCCGCCCGTGAACCCCCAAAAACTCGAATAGGGGTTCCTCGCGGCTATCAGCGGCGGGGGTTCCCGCAGCCGACACCTTAATAAACAAACGGAAAAGAGGAAAAAATGAAAACAGCAGCGATTGTTGACGACGATGTATATATAGGCGATATGTTGTCCGAGGTGCTCGGCAAAAACGGTTACAGCGTTCTCCGCGCTTATTCGGGGACGGAGGCGGTAATGCTGTTATCGTCAAAGACACCGGACATCATCCTGCTTGACCTTATGCTTCCGGGTCTTTCCGGCGAAGAAGTAATGGCAAAAATAAAAGATATACCCGTTATAATATTGTCAGCGAAAACCGACCCCGACGATAAAGTAAAGCTGCTTCTTGACGGTGCTTGTGACTATATCACAAAACCGTTTGATACAAAGGAGCTTCTGGCGCGTATGTCCGTCGCCCTGCGCAATTCAAATAAAAGCGCGGCGGTTCAAAGATACGGCGGTATAACGCTGAACGGCTTAAATCACACAGTCAAAGTCAACGAAACGGAGCTTAAGCTGACGAGGACGGAGTACGCCATTCTCAAATACCTTATGCAGAACAGCGAGCAAGTGGTATCAAAATCACAACTGCTTGAAAGAATATCAGCCGACACTCCGGACTGCACGGAGAACTCGCTTAAAATTCATGTAAGCAACTTAAGAAAAAAGCTCCGCGACGCGTCGGGCAAGGACTATATAGAAGCGGTGTGGGGAATAGGCTATAAGCTGTGATCTTTACCGTATCTTAACCTTTTCCTTTACCGCTTTCTTTACGTATCTATGATATTATATCTCCAAAATATAGAAGGAGGTCTGATATGCAGTATTCGGTCACAGCCGGGAGACTGACAAAGAAATACGGCAAGGCGTACGCGCTTGACCGTCTTGACTTTCAAGTTCCGACAGGCGCGATATACGGTCTTATAGGCAGAAACGGCGCGGGAAAAACGACGCTTTTGCGGGTCATATGCGGCTTGCAGGAGCAGGATGGCGGAGAATACGCGATATTCGGTGTGAAAAGCGGTGACAAAAATATAAAAAAATCACGCAGACGCGTGGGAGCGATAATAGAAAAGCCGACTTTGTATAATGATATGACGGCGGCGCAAAACCTTAAAATACAGGCGGTCGCGCTCGGTTTGCCGTCGTACGATTTCATACCGGAGCTTTTATCGCTTGTAGGCTTGTCGGATGCGGGAACGAAAAAGGTGCGCAATTTTTCGTTCGGAATGAAACAGCGTCTCGGGATAGCCGTTGCGCTTACGGGTGGACCCGACCTTATAATACTTGACGAGCCGACAAACGGGCTTGATCCGCAGGGAATAGTTGAAATGCGCGAGCTCATATTAAAACTCAACCGAGAGCAAGGCATAACCTTTATAATATCGAGTCATATTTTAGAGGAGCTTTCAAAGCTATGCACCGATTACGGATTTATCGACCGCGGGCATATAATAAAAGAAATAAACGGCGCGGAGCTTGATACGCTTTTAAGAAAAAGCACGGTTTTAAAGGTGACGGATACAAAAAAAGCCGCCGCGGCGCTTGACACGGCGGGATTACAGTATAAGATAAACTCCGACGACACCGTTGTTATTTACGGCGAATTTTCATTATCCGCCCTTACCGCAAAGCTTTCATCGGTCGGCGCGGAGCTGTTGTCCGCCGTACCGCGGGACGAGAGCCTTGAAACGTATTTTATAGAGTTGACGGGAGGCGGCAAAAATGAGTAAGCTTATACGTGCCGCGTTTTACCGGTATTTTCACAGTATCCTGTTTTACGTCTGCCTTGCCCTTTCGCTTATATCCGCCGCCGTTTTTTCTTACGCGGTTGGGCGTGATAAAGAAATGTACGCGGGACTTTTACTTTTGCAGTCGCTTATATACGCGGTTTTGCTGTCCGTTACGGTCGGAGGCGAAGCAAGCGGAGGCTGTAAAAACAAAATAATATACGGATACAGCAGACTGCAGATATACTTTTCCGAGCTTATCGCCGCATGTACCGTCGTATCCGGCATTTATCTATTCTATATTATATTTTCTTTCCTTTTTAATATATCAACCGTAAGTCAGACGCCGGTATCGCTTATTATGCAGTCGCTTTTAGGCTTTTACTGTATATCGCTTTGCATATGCGCCTTATGCGTGTTTATTTCGTTTACAAGCGGCAAGACTATAGCCGCCGCGATTATTTGCGTTATACTTGTTTTCGGTATTTATATAACCTGGGAGCCGACGGAGACCATTTTGAATAAAGCCGAGTATTTCACGGTTTACACGCCGAAAAACGCTATGGGCGGGGAGCCGGCTTTTCAAGGCGTAAGAAATCCGGACGACGAGGATATGATAGAGGTAAAACAGAAAAATCCGGAATACGTCGGCGGTTTTGCGCGGAAGCTGCTTGTTTTGTACCGCGATCTTAACCCTTACTGTCAGCTTAAGCGGTACAATGCCGTTTTAAGACCATATTTTTACACGGAGGAGGAGCGCCGCCACGCAAACGGTCTGATATCGCCTTATCTTATAGACGCGGGATATCTTGACACGGATATAACCGAGGACGAACAAAAATTTCTTGATACCGCGCCGCTTTATCCTCTTGCCGTTACCGCCGTAACCGTCCCGCTCGGCGCGCTTTTGTACCGCAAAAAGAAATTCAGATGAGGTAATTATGCTCCCGTGGATATTATGCGGCGTTTTATCCGCCGTAGTGATAATGCTTGTGATAAAGCTCGTACTTATAAGAAAAAGTATAAACGAGATATGCAAAGAATTATCAGATCTTATATCAATGGATACGAACAGACGCCTTACGGTGTCGTCCTCCGACAAATATATAAGACGCCTTGCCGCAGAGCTTTCAGCAGAGCTGCAGGAGCTTAAAAAGGCGGAGCGCAGATACAAAGACGGCGACAGGGAGTTAAAGGAAGCGATTACGAATATTTCGCACGATCTGCGCACGCCGCTGACCGCCGCGTCGGGTTATATAGAGCTTTTACGGGAAGAGGAAATGTCTGGCGACGCAAAACGCTATACGGGTGTTGTGAAGGAGAGGATAACGGCGTTAAATGAGCTTGTCGAGGAGCTTTTCCGCTATTCCGTCATAACGTCAAAGGCGGGGCTGAAAATGGAGAAAACGGACGTCCGCGCCGTTTTGCAGGATTGTCTTGTAGGCTTTTACGGAACGTTTAAGTCGGCGGGTATCGAGCCGGTCATAATCATACCCGAAAAAAGTGTTATACGCGAAACGGACGCGACAGCTCTTAAACGCGTTTTTGACAATATTATCGGCAACGCCGTGAAATACAGCGACGGCGACCTAAGCGTGACTATGACGGAGGACGGAGAGATCACGTTTTCAAATAAGTCCGCCGCTCTTTCCCCCGTCCTTGTCGCAAGGCTGTTTGACAAATTTTTCACGCTCGACACTGCCCGCGCCTCCACCGGTCTCGGACTTTCGATAGCCAAGCACCTGACGGAACAGATGAACGGAACGATAAGCGCCGTGTATAACAACGGCAGCGTATATATAACCGTAAAATATTAAAAACCCGCGAGCTTTAAACTCACGGGTTTAATTGAAATACCGTCTTGACTTTTTTCTTTTTATGCGGTACAATATGGGTATGAAACACGAAATTGCACCGGTATATGACAAAAATTCAAAAATACTGATTTTAGGCAGCTTTCCGTCGGAGGCGTCGAGGGAGGTCGGCTTTTTCTACGGCCACCCGAACAACCGCTTCTGGCGCGTTTTGTCGCGCGTTCTCAAAGACGAGGCGGGGAACAGCGCAGAGGAGAAAAAAGCGTTTTTGTTAAAGCATGATATCGCTCTGTGGGACGTAATAGCCTCCTGCACCGTGACCGGCTCCTCCGACGCGAGCATACGCGACGCGGTACCGAACGATATCACGCCGATAATCAGCTCCGCCGATATAAAAGCCGTGTATCTTAACGGCAAGCTGGCAAACAAACTTTACGAAAAATATATAAAATGCGATATACCGCACCTCTGCCTGCCGTCAACAAGCCCCGCAAACGCGTCATACACGCTTGAAAAGCTTTGTTCTTTGTGGTCGGTCATACGTTATAATCTTTAAACGTCTTATTGTCCGTAAAATCCTTATTTTCCGTAAACCTTTGTCTGATATCCGCCAACGCGCCGGAGGTTATGAGATAACTGTACGACAGCGGCTTATAAGATATCAGCCGCAGATGATATAACGGCGCGACGTAGTTCGTCGGTCCGTCCGCCGGATCCTTCGTCCCGTTATGGCAGTACCTTCCCGCTATATACATATCGGCTCCCGGCACGTATAAACCAATTCCGTAATCGTCTTTGTCGCACCACGCGCACCACGTTTCGGTGTTGTTTTTATCTAAATAAAATCTGTGGCGCGGCCAGTCTTCAGGCCAGAAGATAAGATCGCGGCGCACCTCGAGCGGCT
>Ga0265298_10009513_pt1 | contig 11567 bp, 6 predicted proteins | sample AusTroGonzalo_MG_3_FD_193486 | JGI IMG/M metagenome (GOLD analysis project Ga0265298, IMG submission 193486) | Bovine rumen microbial communities from tropical cattle in Woodstock, Queensland, Australia - Gonzalo_01 | ecosystem: Host-associated > Mammals > Digestive system > Stomach > Rumen ...
AATTCCCATACATGTCCTGATTCAACACTTTTCCAATCTTTTTTTCCTCTTCTAACGATGCAATCGCTTGTTCAGCATACGATATAACCTTTTCATAATCTTTCTTATCCAGGGCAAGGCTTGAAAGACTGTTTAAAACACTAGCTTCATAGCCAGATAAAATTTCCTTGCCATCGACCTTCAACTCTTGAATTATTTCAAGCGCCTTCAAATATGATGTATACGCATCTTCTACCTTTCCTGAATTTTTTAGAAATTGCCCCACGTTCAGATAATAATCGTATTCAGTTGAACGGAAGTCTGCTTCCGGAAACATAGGTTTAATTTGATCAAGGAGCCTACGTAATTTCCCGAAATACTCTGCTGCTGTTTCTTCTGAAATATTTTTTTTGTAGATATTTCCCATTGTCTTATAAAATCGAATTCTTCGGCTTGACAGAGCTAAATCTGATTCATATTCAGGATGATTCTTCAAAAATGCTTTCAATTGATCCTCAATTATAATTCCTTTCTCTATAGCTGGATGTATTTTTTCATAGTTCTTTTCAAAGGTCATTTCATTCAGAAGAGGGTCCAAGGCAAACAGGATACCTGTCAATTCCTCCTCGGGTCTTCCCCCCTTCTTCATTTTACTTCTAACTTGATTCAGGAGCTCATTTTGCTTTTTAAAACATTTTGTTGCTTCTTCCGGTTCCTGAGTCATCATAAAAAGTCTGCCGAGGTCAGAATATGCCCGGACAATTCCACTAATTTCCTTACGTTTCCCACTAAACTTCTCATACTCTGCTAGAATTGATCGCAAAACCTCTTTTGCCGTTTCCACATCGCCTAATTCCAACAACTGCTCTGAAGCCAATAAAAGAGCATGCTCCAATTTGAAAGAAAAATGAATTCCAAACTCTTTATTTCTTTTGTAAAGAACAATAACTATCTGCTTTACGACAGTCCGAATGAGAAGACTTTCACGCCAATTCAAACGTCCAGTGCGATGGGAAATGTAATTAGTCAGGAATGTTCCCAAAGGTTCTTCTAAACCGACAAGTTCCATTTTCAGCCTGCTTTTTGAGGTAAGATAATATTCTAAAATAAGTATACAGCGTAGCAGATATGTCTCTTCTACAAACTCGTCCAAATCTTCATTTTCTTCCCGTAAGACACTAAGATAATCTTTAAATGCCTGCTGCCAATTTCTAATCAAACGTTCAATGACTACACTCTCTGTCTTAAGGCGTTCTCGCACCTCTGGTCTTGAGATAATCAAAAGCCTCCCTGCGGTAGTATTCTGTATATCCGTCACGGGCTTTAGTTCATTTATATAACCTAAAAAACTAAAGGTTACAGCAGGATTGTCCTGCAGCGCAGACAGTTGTTCTATAGTTAATGGTACCGGTGTAGCTGCAAGCGTCACAGCGATAGAAAGAATTCTATCATAATACCGATCAATGTATTCCAATCTAAAAATCTCAAAAATATCACCGCTCAGACCTTCAATTATCTCGTTACCTTTCAGCTCCACTAAAGTCACTAACGGCATTACTCCAAGTGCTCGTCCACCTGAAAGTTCAATAATCTTTTCAGCGATCACTTCATCTTTGATACGACGCATGATACCAGCCTTCAGCTCCCTAACATAGGCTGGGGTATCATGTTCCTCGCACCAAACTTCGTCAAACCGTATCGGTTCCAAAATATGACGAGTATATAAAGACAACATTTTATTTGGCCGACAAGTCAGTACTAGATAAATATCATCATCCAACATATTCTTTTCTGGTAAAACGGAAAGTATCGTCTTATCACTTCCCATATTCGGTATCTCATCTACTCCATCAATAAAGATAAACTGACAACCAATACCAAATCTCTTCTTTCTGTTTTCTGTAAGTAAGTTGATTAGCTCTGCCATCTGCACTTTCGCATTCGGTCCATCTATATCTACTGCTGGAAACACTCCTGTCAAGGTCTTTGATATTGGTACATCGCTCTTTCGTAAAGAATCTGTCAATTCTTGAACAAAGAATCTTGGATTATGAGCATAGACAGAATTAACATAGAAAGCTCTGCAGGATATAATCTCATGTTCCTTTTTTCCTAGATTTGCTGAAATTTTATATGTTTCTCCATTCACAAGCCCGTCAAGGGTTTTGACCATCGTTGTCTTTCCCATGCCGTCTTCCATTTGAAGCAAGAAAATTCCTTTTGCGTGCTGGCGACGCCACAAAGCTAACTGTTCAATTATATGCTGAAAGCGAATCAGGTAATCAGGTTTTGCAATATCCTCCGCTTCTTTCATCTGCTCCCGAATAAAGATTTCGTCTTCCGCGGACTCTTCCGTCGCTGTGTGGCGCACCATCTTATTAAGTCCTAAATATATCTGCCAAAATTTTTCGTTTTTCCTGAAAATTTTATCTTTGCCCGCGCACTTGACATACTGTACGCTTCTTCGTTCTTTAATAAAAGTATCATAATAGCAAATGTCATTGTTAACATTGATAATCAAGGGAAGCAGTGGAAAAGTTTTTCCATCAATTTCCAAATATAGGTTTTTACCCGAATAGTTTCGACTTTCAGTATTATCTGCACCATTTAAATTGATACGACTCTTTCCATCCATTAAGAAAAACTTCATCCCACAATAGATTTTTTGATTACGCTGAATATGTTCCAACGCCTTAAAAAGCAATGTCTTGAATTCATTTACGTCATTCTCTCGCATAACTGAAGACCCATGGGAAATCAAATTACGCCATGTAACGACATTATATGTATCAAATAAACCAACAACTTCATCCAGAATCCCTACAACCGGATGTGTCTGTTCCTCTGCCAGTGCTAAAATATTTCTGGCAGCCCCCAACCACTTGCCATCAGTCTTATTACCGTACTGGTAGACAAAGTCCAACAAAACGGACGAAAACCGTTCCTTAGCGGAAGAAACCTCGTACGCTTGTGAAAGGATTGTAAGAACTGGAAATTTTAACATTCCAATCAGGAGATCTTTTAGAGTATGCCTTGCATTATTATCAGCACCAGATTGTTCCAATGTTTGTTTCAGCGTTTTATAAAGGCTCGCCAAGATGCAAGGAGCCCCATCCATAAATTCACAACTCCACGGATAGGAAGCAATCTCTAATTTCTGCATCTTGTAGGAATTCTCATTATTCTGTGACATTTCCAATCTCCTCTCTGCAGCATTTAATAAAAATTTGAAGTGTTAGTTTTACATAATATGGAAATCAATTGGTTCACCCCTATATAATTGAACAAGCAAGTATGTAAATATTTATAAACCTGTTTCAATTTATCTTTCTCAAATACTCTTAATGATATTTATAGTATCGGAATGTCTTTCACAAAATTAATCAAATCTTTCTTTCGTTTTTCCATGTCATTTGTAGTATCTGAAAGCAACTCACTCCAATTCTTAAAATGCTCCTTCATCGTTTCTGGTATATCGCTTTCCATAAATCTCTCATAATTCTTCTTTAACTGCTGCATCGGTCTGCCGAAACCTTTTAAGTTAGCATTATACTCTGCCTGTATCGCAAGTCCCGCTGCGTAAATAGTCGGCGCATTAATATCAGACAATGCTATTTCTTTTGCTTTTTTATAATAATCTTCGCCCCTATCTCCAATATCCAGGTTCGCTTTGGTCGTTGCAACCCTCCACTGAATTATATACTTGGGATATTTTTCTTCCTGTTTATTAACATATTTCATTATTTCTTCCTGGCTCCATGCTTCATACATTTCTTTCCCTAATGCTAAATTACGCTCCGATGTCAGGGCCATAATATTTGCATAATGCATCAACCCAAAAATATTCTCATTTTCTTTAAAGTTGCGAATTAATATAAACAACTTTTCGTCGACTGCGTTTCCTGATTTCTGCAAAGCACTAACCGCTTTTTCATAATTACCAAGTTTATACTCTGCCATTGCCCGTGCCTGGTACTGCCTTGCAATATCAGGCCAGTCCGTAAACTGCGACATCGCTTTTTCCGAATCAAACAATACTTGTTCTTTCAATTCCGGCATTTCATCCAGCAAATAGCATTCTACAGAAACCTTTGAGCCCATCACTTTTCCTAACATTTGCGATTTTATATTTTTGGTAAACTGTCCTAAGTCATCTACCAAAGTAATAACATTTACCGAATCTTCTATTGTTTTTTCCATTCCGGTTAAGGTTTCCAACGCGCCTTTAAAATCAAATGCGTTTTTCTGCTGCTCAACCTTGCGCAATTTATAATTCTGAAGATATTCCAAATCCTCATAACGCCATTCAACTATTTTAAAAAGTTCGTCACAAAGTTGCATTTCCCAATTGCCACGATCAACCGTTCCCTGGTGGGTACAAGTAGTAAGCCGGTAAAAATGAATATCAAACAACTGTCTATTAACGTCCATTCCGTTTTTTTCCAGCATTGGATAAAAAGATTTTATCAGATTATCCATTACTATATTAGCAGCATTGTATTTACGTCCCTTTATCAATGCGTCAATAATACCATGTAAAATGTTGAACTGTCCCTGCACAAAATCCGGAGTTGCATTTTTCAATTTATCGATAACAGTATTATCAAATTCTTCCTTACGTTTTTTTAAGCGTTCGTCTTCATTAAACCTGCTGTACCATTGGAAAACCGCCTGTGCAATATGCTTATCCATCAACTCCTTCTCAATCGACTGCCAGGCTTTATGATCCAGTACACTATATTGCATTGTTTTCAAAGATTTAATGGTTTTTCTTTCTGCTGCTGTAAACTGGTTGGTGAAGCCCCGTAATGCACCACAAACTGCATCCGATATCATCAATACCGCATCTGTATTTGCGTTTCCGTAATTTATATTATAAGTAAAGCGGTCTTTAATATGTTTCGGCAATGCTTCTAATTGCAATATAAGCCTTTCTTCTAAACGTTCTTTATACTCTTCTGGCGGAATAAAATTTATAATTGTATTATTGCTTGCCTCTTTCTGTATAACATTAACACGTTTAGCATAAATAATATCTAAATAAATATCATCATCCGTTTCTTTCATCAATCCCATGACCAACTGTATAATACCTTCCGTTAATACATTCAGATACGTTATATCCGAATTTACAATATCCAAGCCTCTTTCATTCATAAATTCCACTAAACATATTTTTCCATCACTACACAATTCTTGCAATAACGAAGTAATAAAAGTTGCTAAATTAGGATCTTTGATTTTCTTTCCATGAAAAGGATCAACGCTTATGTTAGCAAAAGCACTATTGGAATCTTTAATCTTTTTCAACAGCTTTTTTGCCCAATAAGTAGTGCATTTCTTTTCCAATGCTAAATAACCTGCAACGATACTAGGATCTTTTTTGCGTTTTCCGTCACTATTGGTTTCTTTAAATTGGCCGCTTTCATCTAAAAATAATTGGTAATTCTTCATGAAATCACCTCGCAATTTAGTAGTGATGAAATAATAATATTCAGCTATTTATATTATATAACATTTTCACTGCTTGGTACATTGTTAAAATATCTGTTATTACTAGCTTCATAAATGAGAAACGCCGGGTCGTCCTTAAAAGACGGCACCGGCAAGTTTTTATTTTTCGTTCTCAAGTGTTTCCAATAAACCAAAGTCTCTTACTGCTTTCAGGAACGCTTTCAAACGAAGTCTGTTTTTATATTGTTCTTCATTACAAGAATAAGTATAGTATGTGTATTCATCACAGCCATTCTTAGAAGACGAAAAACCAACGGGGCCTTCTTCTTCATGGTAAATAGATCCTAAAATCTCAGTTTCCGCATCGGCATCGCAAAAGCTTGCAGACCTGTCAACATGTTCTTGTGCTGTAAAATAATCATCACGTGCCGGAGACAGGATTTTCTGAAAAACATAGTTTAATAACAGTATAGATTCTTTAAACGAGATTCGATCCTGCTGTAACTTCGTAAATAATTCTCGTGGCCGGATATCTTTGGTATTGTCTAACAGAACTCCTATATCATACGTTGGATCGATTCTAATGTCCCGTAGAACTTCTTTTGCCGGATACGTGTCGGTTTCATCACATGAATTGAAAAAGTTATAATCGTATTCCATAGGTTCCTTCATTTCGATATTGACCTCCTTTTGTTCTTTAAGATATTTAAGATTATGGTAATCCTTTAGAATCTTTATTATTAAATTCATCTTACAAGATTCGAGCAGAAAAGACAAGATAGAATAAATTATGGATTCTTCTCTCTAATAATCCAATAGGTAACGCCCCCTTTTACCATAAATATCACAAAACTATATCGATAAACAGAATCAAAGATGCCATAAAACGAACCCAAAGTACAACATCCAAAACCCGTCTTTTGCGTGGACTTGGATAATCATACAGTCTTTCACGAAATTTTTGGTCATCGCCCATAGCACGCAAATCATTTATTAGGTCAGAGAAATTATAAACGACTTTCAACAATAGAATTACCGACAAAATATCTACGATCCAATCAGCCTTGCCGATAAAAGAATGTAACAACGCAACCCCTATCACATCAATTGAAATATAAAACAGAAAAACTCCGATGAATAATAATGGAAAGATCTGTGGGAATGGCAGCATCTGTATTGCAGAAACCAAGTTATCAGTTGATTTTTTGAACTTTTCAGCACGTTCGTTGTAGGTTTTTTTTGTTTTCCAAACGCTGTAAAGTGAAGTTGTTAACCAAAATACAGCAAACATTCCTGCATGTATTTCAAATTCAGTTAAGTATTTCATTATAATATTTATCTCCTTATCCTTTTGCATACCTTTTCACAAATTTACGCATCTTCTGAAGAACCGAATCATTTTGCAGAACATAATCCTTCAATCGCTGATACTCAATCTTCCTGCGATGTCCATATCCCAAAGAAGCACGGGAACTTATGGACACAACCGGGGCCAGCCACCAGGTATGTGTAAAAGCAGCGACAGCAACCCCAAGCGAGTGACATACATACGACAACGTGGAACGCCGTCCGAAGTCTTTGCCTTTCTGGTAATCTGTTTTCTTCTCATCCATTGCCACAGAAAACGCAATGATGGCATATGGGATGATGGAAGGAAAGAAGTCAGAAGAAACATCATCCTGCGCATTCAGAATCTGCTCATGCACAAAACCGGACAGTTCATCATTGGAGATGCCGCTGTTAATCAAATGATCCGCCATGTCTCCCATCGTTGCGTGGCTGTAGACTTCTTCCGTTGTTACTACGTCAACGTACGGATACCTTTCCAACGCATGGGAAATATAGCTTGCGGATTCTGTAGCTTTCAGCTGCAGCACTTCATCAATTTGTCCCTCTTCGTTTAAAATCGCGATATCCCAGCCTGCCTGATTAGCCGACGACGCCAGTTCCGCATGAAAGCCTTCCGGCAGATGGCCGTCGTTTAAGTATTCCGCATAGCGCAGCTCAAACAGTTTGCCTTTCAGCAAATTGGAAAATCCGTTTAACTGCACATCGTTCATGGATTGCACCGCATGCTGCAGGGACATCTGTGCCGCCAGATCCGGGCAGGCCAGGCAGTAAGCGCGCTGCAGTTCCTCCGGCATCTGCCAGCCAATCAACTGTGCAAGAAAGCCTCTAACTTCCAGGCCCAGTGAATCCAGTATTATTTCCCTATGCGTCTGCTTTTGCTCTATAACCGGAGATATTTTTTTATGCAAATCCGCATATTCCACGGCCTGGCCTTTCATCATAGTGTACAGGCGGGCAAAATCTTTGTCAGTATATAACAATGCCCGCGTGTCACCTATCAGTCCGGCTGTTGTGGAGACCACGCTGACAACCGCACCGCCTATTGCAGAAAGTTTGCTCACAGGGCATTCCCTCCTTTCTGGTCAAAATTTCTTTCATAAATCTTGATAATAAATTATGCCCGCAACCTGTAATTCAGACTGCGGGCAACACTGTTTTAAATGAGTTTTCTGTGGTGGATTCTGTACTATTTTAAAGTAAGCTCCCGGTTCCCCGTTTGGTCGGAAAAACGACCAAACGCGAACCGGGAAGCCAGTTGTGATGCGACAACTTCCTATTTCCAAATTTGCTGAACCGTTTTCTTTCACATTTTCAAAAAATAGACTTCCACATGGGCGACAACTCTTGAAACTTCCACATCACGATACAACTCCATTCTTTTACGCCAGTTCAGATTCCTGAAGCTCCCGTCCATATATTCTGCGTCCAATGCCCGCATGAACTGCCCGTGCGTAAATACTACAATATTCCTAGCCTCCTCATCCTTCAACTTTTGAATCGCCGTATCAACCCGCCGCATAAACTGACTGAAGCTTTCCGCGCCATCACCGTCAATATAGTACGGGTCGGCAGCTTGCCAGTACGCTTTCACACTTTCTTCCGCAGTAGTATCCCTGCAGGAAGCCGGGGCCAGATAAGCAAACTCCCGTACCTCTGGCCAGCACTCCACCCTCGCTTGTGGAAACCGTTTTATCAAAGGATCGGCGGTCTGCCGCGCCCGCAAATACGGGGATACGATAATCAGGTCGGGTATGACTGTCATATTTTCAGCCAAATGTTCTGCCTGCGACCTGCCCTTTTCGGTCAGCGGTATGCCTGCCGGGTCAGAAGTTGCCAGCCCGGTGTTGGCCATACTCTCCCCATGGCGGACCATTATAATCTTTTTATTAATGTCCTCCAGTAATTTCTTCTGAAATGCTTCAAGCAATGCAATTTCCTGGGCGGAATAGTATTCCTCGAAACCGGTGATACTGAACGTCACCGGGTCGTCCAGCAAAAAGCCGAGAACTTCTTCAAAACTATGTGCATGGGCTTCAAAGTTCTTATATACCTTATTGCCTTTCCAAAACGGAAAATACAAACCGCCATTTGCGTACTCGCACACCACATAGTCCAAAGTTCCCTCTTCAACAGTATAATGCAGTCCTCCCTTTTCCCGGTCAGCCAGTCTCACGCGCCATAATTTTTTCTTTCTGTCATAATATGGAATCGTTTTCTGCATAGGGTGTTCCTCCTTCCGGTTATCGCTTATTCATCATATGGTAGACAGTACCGATGATAATCATGTACATGAAGCCGAACCCGAAACCTGTTATAAGTTCCGGACATCGGCGCAACAAGAAAATTAAAATCGCCATCGCATAACATTGTAAAATCCCTTCCCTGACCAAACTATCACTCTCCTTTGCCGAAAGACACCGCTATTAAAGGTGTGTATTTTCCGTCAGAGTGGTTGTAATTACGACCAACTTCAGAATGCAAACCCGCATAGATACTGGGGTTTAGTCCCCTCTACTCTTAAATATTTAAAGAGAGACAGTTTATATGTCCCTACAGGCGAAGCCGTCACATAGAACTGTCAAACTGTTAGAGATGGGAGGCTTAGAGTTTGGCCGTGTAAACCGTCATCTGGAAAACACTATTTGCACTCACAATGTTTTCTTAGTATTTTCTTTCTGTTATTTCAACTCGTACCTCGGCAGATTTTATATATTTATAAAAATCTGCCGAGATTTTTATTGCTTTTTTCTTCATTTTTCGGCTATAATAATAAAAAATATAAAATCTGCCGAACTTTTATGCAGTTATTACTATAACCATCTTCTTGGAGGGCATCATGGAATATATCAACAGGCATATGGAACAATTAGTATTGAAACTGAGTACACAATTCTCAGCAATTCTCATTACCGGGCCGCGTCAGGCAGGAAAAACCACCATGCTGCGCAAGCTGGCAGAACAGGAAAACGCCAACAGGGAATACATAACACTGGACGACCTTGCCGCACGTGATATGGCCAAACATGATCCGGCTCTTTTTTTACAATTGCACAAACCACCAATTTTAATTGATGAGGTACAATACGCACCGGAGCTTTTTTCATATATTAAAATACATATAGACAAGTATCACAATCCCGGTGATTTTTGGATGACCGGTTCGCAAGTTTTCCGCTTAATGCGCGGCGTACAGGAATCACTGGCAGGACGCGTGGCATTGTTGCACATGTCGCCCTTATCCCAGCGGGAAATAACCGGCGCTCCCTGCGTACCTTTCACAACAGATTTTGAAAAACTGCTGACAGAGCGTGACCGTATCAAACAGGTCACTACACCGGAACTTTTTCAGCGTTTATGGACTGGTTCAATGCCTGCGCTGGTCAGCGGCCAGTACACAGACCGGAGCGTTTTCTATTCTTCATATCTTTCTACTTACATTGAGCGCGATGTGCGCGACCTGTCCGGCAACATTGATGCATTAAAATTCAACCAGTTTGTAACCGCTGCCGCAGCCAGAACTTCACAACTGCTTAACTATAAAGCGTTGGCCGATGACGCGGAAATTGATATGGTTACCGCCAAAAACTGGCTTAATATTTTAGAAACGCTGGGAATTATCTTTTTTCTGCATCCTTACTCCAACAATGTACTGAAACGCACCATCAAAACACCAAAGCTGTATTTTTACGATACCGGGCTGGTCTGCTACCTGACCCGCTGGTCTTCTCCGGAAACAACAGAAAGCGGCGCCATGAGCGGCGCCTTGCTGGAAAACTATGCTGTATCCGAAATCATGAAAAGCTACCAGAACGCCGGACGCGAACCCTTCCTTTACTTCTATCGAGACCGTGATGCCAGAGAAATTGATGTAATCCTGGAAGGTGACGGCAAGCTTTGTCCTTTGGAAATCAAAAAGACCGTGATGCCGGACAAACGTCTGGCACGAGTCTTCTCCCTGATTGACAAGCCGCCCCTTGAACAGGGAACCGGCGCTATTCTCTGCATGGCAGAACATTTCAGTGCATTTGACAGGAACACGTTAATTGTACCCATCTGGATGATATGATGCGTGTGATACAGTCTATCAAGATGGGATTATGGATAAAGAAAAAGCTGCCATTCTTCTGCTGGGGAACCTATAGAATGAATGGCAGCTTTTAAAGTTAGAGTTAACCTGTATGACTTCTTTAACGTTTAGTCAATTATAAATGACCAAATTTTATAAGCAAGGTATTTTATTACCCAACTCATCCGATTTCTACCTCTTCATATCCTTTCAAATCTTCTTCAGTAATCCCTAAGATGCGATCCATCTCATCTTCGGATATGAGTGTCTCTCTATACAACTTATCCCCATCAATTAAAACATAGTCAGTCTCTTCGTCAAAAGCGAATCCTCCGGTACATACGAATCCTATTTTCGACACCGTAATCCCCTGTATCGACTTCACCTGTTTTTCTTCCTGGTGGCACTCCTGCAGCGTCATGGGCCGGTCATAATATTTGCATTCATAAAAATCATAGTTCCCGTTTCGTTTCATCACGCAATCAAACTCACCGTTTTTCTTAGTCAAGGGGTCATCGTACCAGTAACTGCCAAAATCCTCAATATCAGGATAGTTACCCAGCTCCGCCATGCGGTGGAAATACTGAAGGGTTACTCCCTCCAGCCTCCGGCTCACAAAAGTCTGCAACGGTTCTTTTATGTTGGCACGATAATACTGCGCCGCTCCGATCCGGCTGATGGTTCCCGCATTTCCAAAAATAAATGTGAAGTAAAACCG
>Ga0265298_10009515_pt1 | contig 11565 bp, 14 predicted proteins | sample AusTroGonzalo_MG_3_FD_193486 | JGI IMG/M metagenome (GOLD analysis project Ga0265298, IMG submission 193486) | Bovine rumen microbial communities from tropical cattle in Woodstock, Queensland, Australia - Gonzalo_01 | ecosystem: Host-associated > Mammals > Digestive system > Stomach > Rumen ...
GACAATTACGCGGAGCTCACGGCCGCCGGCTACAACGTCGTGGGCGTCAGCAAGGACAGCGTCGCCTCGCATTCGCGTTTCCAGGCCAAATTCGAGCTGCCGTTCCGCCTGCTCTCCGACCCTTCGACCGAGATGCTGCAGGCCTTCGGCGCCTGGGGCGAAAAGAAAATGTACGGGAAAACGGTCCTCGGCACGCTCCGCCGCACCTTCATCTTCGATGAAAACGGCACCCTCGAGCGCATCATCGAGAAAGTCGACACGAAGAACGCCGCCGGGCAGATCCTCTAGCCGATGACCACCCAGGCCCCCACGGAACAGCACCCCTTCGAACCCTTCCTGCCGGAGGGCGCGCGCATCCTGTTCCTGGGCAGCTTCCCGCCCCAGCCGCACCGCTATAGCATGCCGTTCTACTACCCCAACTGGATCAACGATTTCTGGCGTATCATGGGAATCATCCACTTCGGGGAAAAGAATCATTTCTGCGTTCCGGGCGAGAAGCGTTTCGACGAAGCCCGGATCCGGCAATTCTGCACCGACGCCGGCCTGGCCTTCTACGACACCGCCTGCGAGGTTCGCCGCCTCAAAGACAACGCCTCCGACGCCTTCCTGCAGGTCGTCACTCCCACGGACATCTCCGCCCTGCTGGCCCGCATCCCCCGTTGCCACACCCTCGTCACCACGGGCGAAAAAGCCAGCGCCCTCGCCGCCCAGGCATTCCACTGCCCCATCCCGCCCGTCGGCGGCTGGGTGGACCTCCCCGCCCTCCGCTTCTGGCGCATGCCCTCCACCTCCCGCGCCTACCCCCTCCCGCTGGAGAAGAAGGCCGAGGCGTACAGGCAGCTATTTCTGCCCTAGAACACGCTGCAATAATACGAATCAATATCCATATCCGGCAAAATGCTCCCGGCGCTTCTGACTTTCTGCACGAACGCGCCTATCTCCTCCTTTGTCATCAGCCCATGCTTGAAAGCATAGTATAGGAAGTCACACGTGGTAAGATACGCCACGCCATGCTCCGAACAATAATCCTTGATATCTTTCAAGTTGCTGCTGCCCACAACATTATGATGAAAGCGGGCATACGCCATGCAAGCACTTTCTCCCCTGCCCAAGCATAATCCAGACACCGAAATCAGCCGGGCAAACTCCCGCCGTTCCTCTCCAATCGGGTTATACTCAATCAGACTGATATTCTTCAGAAAGTTAATGTGATTGTCCAAGACCTTCCTTGTTTCCTGGCGCAGTTCATTACGGACAACGCTAAGCACAACGAAAGAACAATCCGGGATCACTTTAGGCAGCAAATGCAAATACCCACCCAGCGAAAAGTGGATAATCACATCTGCATCTAAAACTATCTGAATCCGCTCAGGCATTCATCAACACGTTAACCAGCTCATTATAATGCCCCTCGGAGATACGCCCCTTTTCGAAAAGATCCGTTGCCAGCGAGCTGTAATCCCCGATAATCAGCCCTTCGTTGCCATTCTCATACAATGCCACATCATACCCCCGGCGCTGAGCGGCATCCCGGGTCGGAGCAAGCAACAGCGATTGCAACACATCCTCGCCGATAATGCCAAGACGCTTGAGTCGATACAACAACGCCTGTCGAGATACCTGGAACTTCTGCTCCGTCTTCACCACTGTGGCAAGATCCAGCTTTTTGGATGCCGGGAAGTCTTCCGGCAGCATTGCCAGCAACCCCACCCGCGGCAAAAGCAGATTGGAAGCGAACATGTCGGCCGACTGCTCTGTCGGCGCCTTCCCATCCGTCCCGCACATATGCGGCTGCGGATTTTCATCGTAATACAGATGGAACAATTCGTGCCCAATGGTGAAATGCTGACGACCGATGGTAGAATTGCTGCTCACCAACATAAAACGCAACCCCTCCTTCATTTTGATGGACATCCCATAGGAACTATCCGACAACGGACGGAACACCGTCAAGATGCCCAATTGCTCCAACGCACTCTTCACCGGAAACGGAACATCCTGTGGCAGATGCAGCATATTCCGAAAACGCACAGCCAGCAGCTCCGCATCAAACTCAGACAACCTTCTCATTTTGCCGCAATCTTTTTCATCTTCACATAATTCATCACCAACTGCTTGAACGCAGCCACCTGCTTCATATCCTCCACGGACAGGGAATCCACCCGGAAGGCGCAGGCTATAACCCCCTGGAGGATATCCTTGTCTTCGCACTCCAGGTCATACAGATCACAACCATAGAGGCTAGAAAGCTTCTCCAGCACCATCAGCGGAACCTCCCGGATCCCCATCTCATAATTCGAGTATGCAGACCGCTTGATTCCCAAATAATCAGAGACATTCTCCTGCGTAAAGTTGTTTGCCTCTCTCAATTGCTTTAATGTTTCTCCAAGCATGGCAGTTCTTCTTGTGTGGCAAAATTAACAAGTAATTCTTTAACAAGCAAGTTTTGCCACAGGTTTTGCACAAAAAAGCCGGTGCATAAGCGCCAGCTTTCTAATCATCCCAAGTGTGGTCTAGACAGCCTTCACCTCTGCATCATACTCTGCATCATACTCTGCATTCAATCGTTTCACAAACGCCTGAGGACCATAATCCTCAACGACTCCACTCTCCTCACCTTCGATTAAAGCAGCGCGTATGGCAGTTAGCTGTAATGAGTTACTTTGGATCGACAGATTTTCGCAAAGTAAAATCGACACCTTAGCCCCAAAAACCGAAGGCATCCATAACTTTGTAAATCACTACAAATACAAAGGCTATGGATGTCTTTGGTATTTTTATCTATGGAGTCGATTCAAAGATACTAATTACAATGTATAATTAACGGCAGAAAAACATCCCTCCCTTGTTATTTATGGTTAGCAACCTGATTCTTTTTTTAAGTTCAGCATCTGTCTCATAATGGCTATCATAATCCGAAGGCGATTGTCCTACACCTTTTCTCAAATAGTCAAGCCATGCACCAAGACAGTAGTGATACGCAGAATCCAATTCCGTCAGTTTTGAGTATTTACCAACAAACACCTTACGTTCGCACCAAGTAGAATGAACTACAGGATAGACACGTGCTTCATATCTATTTGAAAGCAGCTTAGCATTGCCGTCCTCATCTATCACCAATGTATTGCTGTGCCTGTCATCTGCTTCTATCATTAGTTTTTTAATATCTTCTTTTGTAAATAAATTACTTGGATTCCCTACTTTTATAATCTCTATTGTAAAATAAGGCTGTTCCAACTTCGATATTTTCCCATCACAATATTTCTCCAGTTCATCTGTCAGTTCTCTGACAATCTTTAGTGCCATCTCTCTGTCAGTTGCTTCGAAAATCTCCATTGCATCAGGAGTCACCTTCTTAATATGTCCGTCTTTACAAAGATAATATGCTGTGCTTGTCAAAAGTGTATCGAAGAAATCTATTGTTGTTGACGCGTGGAAGACATATCTGTATTTAGCCTTACCCAGAGGCATATTTGTATTACCTCCAGTCACCGGACTAAAGTCGAAGGACTCCATGTTATCTTTCACAAAGTTGGGGCTTGTTTTAATTACATCGCTGGTTTCCGGCAAATCTCTATCGGGCTTAAACGGGCAACTATCAATAGCTTGGTCTAACTTTTTCTGCCATTCATCTTTTTCTACCATTTCATTCAATATAAAAACCTCCTCTAATTGTCCCACATACTCCCTAAACTCATCGTTACTGCAATTCGAATGTCTTCCATCATCCATTTGAGGTATCATGTTATATGGTCCTTGCTTCAATATTATCAGGAATTTTCCTTTCAGACATCTCACTATTAATTTTGATCCTTTCGGCAATTTTACACCTGTATCATAGTCATATACGCCATACATAGCATCTACGGCTGAAACGAGTATTCCATTAGCATCTTCCACAACTTGTTCACTCCACTCATCAACCTCAGTTCCTACGGCAGGATCCAATGGCTTCGTTTCCAACAAGAAATAATCCATTGATGCCCAATGAAAACTCTCAAATAAAAGCTTATCCAATTTCATCCTATAGATACCCAAACTCGTATAAATGTCTAAACATCCAGCCTCTGTCCGTGCTAGCTCCGCTCGCTTAAACTCCATCCACCCTCTATTAGGAAAAAGAAGATGGCAGTCTATAGGTAATAGTGAGATTATATTCAGAACATTAAGAATGTCTTCATGGTTCATCCAACAACTTCTCTGTGGGGTGTTCCCTTGAAATAAAAAACTCTTTACGAAGTTCCAATTGCTTTCTGCCTTTTTCCAGTTATCATCCTTTACTTCTTTCCACTTCTTGAGTCCCTTTACAAAACCCTCCATTGATGGGCGGTCGTCAGGAAAGTTCTGCGTAGCAGCATTCAACAACTCATCTATTTCAACAAGATGGACTTCTTTCAGATTGTCATATTGATGAAGCGACATCGATTTATCTGTCACGTCATATCTACCCTCAAAGCTATCCTGGTTTCTTGTCAGCAGTATCCAAAGCGTTTTAGCCAGCGAATACACGTCCGCTTTTTTCCCGTCTGCATCTTTCGGATAGCGCGTCATCTCTGGTGCCAACGTCCTTATTGCGCCTATCCTCTTGCTATTCTTTGTCAAATTGTGCGGGTTATCCGGAATGTCCACAAGCCCAAAGTCACACAACACCCATCTTCCGCCATAAAACAACATATTGTCGGGCTTAATGTCTCTATGGGACAGGCCTTGCTTATGTAGTTCAACCAATGTCTCAGCAATCTCCAATACTCCTTTTACCGCATCCTCTACACCTTCAATATGCTTGTCTATTTTGTCTGCTATTGGCATTGTATACCACCCGTTCTCTATCGAATAGTCCAGAATAGGTATTATGCCCTCGATTGTTTTCCCAGCGCGGAGCATAGTTTGCACCTCATCTTCAAAACGTTCGCGCTTCTCTTTATCAGCCATAGCATCTTTGTTCAAACACTTAAGAGCCACCGCCTCGCCAGTGTCTTTACAAATAGCTATTTTAACAACACCATTACCACCACTGCCAAGGCCGGAACGCTTATTACGAACTTCATATTTCAACCTATAATCACATTTATCATGATTATGTATAAACCTTGACTTTATAGTATGCCAAATACCCATATCTTTAACCCAAAATGGTCCTCCTGAATGCTTCGATGGGAAGAAGAGCCATTATCACTCTCTTTTCCCTCTCACACAAAGCTGATACTTTCTTAAACATCTCTACTCTTTCTAGTTTATAATCTTCTGATTTCTTTTACTTCTGAGGCTGTCTGAGCCAGCTCCAAGCGTTACGATCTTCGAGATTATACCCTGTTGGACTTCTGTGGTTCTCCGCCATGAAGGCAATTATATCATAATACTTATTCATCCACCTTTGATCTTGTGTCATAAGCAACCTCTCTGTTATGCATGCCCAATAATAATCACAACTCCCCAGGCAAATAAAACTGTCCACAGTCACCAATAGGAATTGTCGAAACAGAAAGATCTGTAGGCAGCACAGCCTGCATAGCTTGTCTAACGGCCACAGTATTAATATCCTGAACATACACCTTCTGCAGCTTAGGCATATTGCTAAACACCAACCTATCCATCTCCCTATTAAAGAAAGGGAATGAGTAACCTATTACTACCACCTGCTCTGTGTCTTCTATGGTAGATTTAATAGTACTCAACCACTCGTCTATAAAATTGGCATTCTCCCAAGCAAAAGAAAGATGGTTTTTAAACTGGAAACCTATCTCCCTAGTATCAATATGAATGTGATCGTAAATAATAATCAACTGGAGCGCCAAAGGCAATCTCTTGTCATTCAAGATATCATGGATAATGGGAAAATCCACCAATGACGCTCTTCCATTTAGTTTTATAATCCGGCCATTATCCGTAAGCTCCGGCCATTTTCCTTCTGTGTTCTTCTCGTATACTATCAGGCCATGTCCTTTTCCGTATGCTCTATATGCCTGTTCTATTTGTGAATCATAATTCCATGACAAGATACTTATATCATGCGGCAGATTCAGATTCGGCATTTCAAGCACATTAGCCAGGAACGTGTCATAACGGTTATCCGGTCCATGTCCTGCTTGTTCCCATAAAAAGAATATGCACAATACATCTTTAAGCTTTTCAAAACCTCTTTGATTCTGAGTCAAGTATAGCTTTCGTGCATATGTATCAATAGTGGCGTGTTCCAGTATTCCGGCTAATAGGCTATCAATATCCTCAAGCATGCGTTGTTTAGAACGCTCAACATCGTACGCTGTTGTCCTGAACAAATTCCAAAAATTGATTTCACCTTGGGGCACAACAACTTTTGATATACTATCCCTAAATAAATCAAATCTAGCAGGAATCTCTGATACCACAGGTATACCCTCTAGTATTCCACCAGATTCATCACGCTTACCGTAGCTTGCGCCAGCTCCAAGATAGTATATTGTTTTGCTCATGTCGTTTCTAATTCATCTATTACAGCGTCTTTCCGCAAAGTTATCTCAAGTCTCCACACTTACAACACATATTGAGAACTGTCCCCTTAAGGCCACGACACCGCCTCGCCAATAAATTCTCCGCGCCACCTCTCGAGACCCCAGATTTCGAAGAAATCCGCCCGGCGTGAGGAGGCTGGTGCTCGCCCGTCTCTGCAGTATCCACCGCGATCCGGTCGCCAGGAAGAGCCCGCCTGCACGCCGGCACCCTCACAAATATAACAAAATCTCCTCTCCTTCCACCACGCCGCCGCACATTTCTTTCAAACTCACCACGATATAACGACATCGGGCAGGCCCGAAGACCTACCCGATGTCATCGATTATCTTACCGCGCTGCCGCGCGAAATGGCAACCTGCCCTTCGGGGAATGAGCCCACGCGCCTCAAACCCAGCTGACACAAGCTCCGCGTCCGGCCAACTAATCAAATGGGCCATCTATTTAAAAATAGACCGTATGAGTTTCGCGAGACAGCATTAAAGTTTTCGTCAACACCCCTTTCTATTTTGCCACATCAGGCGGCTAACACCTTTACCTTTATCACAAGCCATATCAGCAAGCTCACACTGGCTAAAATTGTTAGAATACAATACCATGCCCGAGGATGTTTAAAATAATCCCTTACGCGGTCTTCTTTTTTCATAGTCACCATATGAATTCCACTAACGAAAATAAGCAGAACCGCCCCCAGCCCCAAAATAGAGAATAACATATGAACAAAGTCGCCCTCTTCGATGTTCGCAAAGAACCCTATGGTGCCAAATAAAAACGTAATGATTCCAACAAAAAAACTAAGGACCTCTATTTCCCTCGTTTTTGAGTTATTGATATCAACTCTAAGTTTCTCTAGTTCGTTTTTCTCTTCCCGCAACGCAATCTCATTATCTACTAGAAGCAATTGACTCTTGTAGGTAGCCAGTTCATCTTCAAGCTTCTCATATCTTACGGGACGGCAAAAAGAGGATGCAATGAAAACAGCACCAAAATCTGCAACAGGGACGAGACACTCTCGGTAACAATTCTGGATTGGATAGAAATAATTGGTTCTGCACCAGTTAATAGATTCCTCGAACTTAGATTTACACAACTCCAGAAAGTTTTTATACTCCATCAGATCTTCTATTTTTAAGGAATCATTACTATGGAGTAACTCAAGCGCCTTCTTGAAAGCCTTTCGATAAGGATAAAAGTTAAGTATGCCCGTCTTAAATTGTATATCAATAATATTATTTAAATCTTTTACTAACTGATCAAACGTGTAGGATTTCTCCTTCATCACAAAAGAAAAAACACAATTATACATGTAGTTCTTGAGGGTTGCAAGCGCATACTTATCAAGCGGTCTCTGTGTAAACCGCGCACAAAAAGAGTCATAAAGGCCATCGAAGTCTTTCAAAATATTATCTATCTGAACTTTTCGAGTATTTGCAGAATCCTTGTAGTACTTCATCAGCAAGGCGTAATCACCAATAAAGAGAGTCTTCTTATGTGCCTTAATATCTAATTCTTCCCCAATAGGGTCATTTGTATAGTTCTCTGAGCGGTAAAACTCAAAACGACGATCCAAGTCTGAATAATAACTGAAAGAAAGGTCTCTGGTGTCATAATGATATGGTTGAAAATCTATCATAAAATCAAAATACTTCCCATCATCTATCAACAACTTTTTCAGCAAGAACAAGCATTTCTCATTTAAAACCTTCAACACTATTATACTCTTCTCGGAAAGATTCTGATTTTTAACGCCCTTTAACAATTCGGTATGGTAGATGATTAACTTCTTTATGTAATTCTTTTCGTATGAGAGGAAATGATCTATCTGAGTTATATCCAATAGCATTTCATAATAGCGGCCATAAAAACTGACGAAAGGATTCTCACGAACCTTCTTGTAAGCATTTACAACATACTTAGTTTGTCTTTCCACATATTTATTATTGAGCATTGTTAAGAGATAGCGCAATCTCCTAATTATCCCCATCAACTCGTATGTCATTGCGTTGAAAGACTGGTACGCAACTTTTTTCTGATGAATAGTTTCATCATCATATAGTTCCGCACTTGAGAGCAACTCATACAATGAGTCCAATGTTTCCGGGAAATCTTTTCTAATTAGATATTCTCCGGATAAAACAGACTGAGAAAAAAGAGGGAACACTTCTCGCTCAAAGTCATCCACTTTTTCCCTAAGTAAACCAAGAGACTCTTCTCCATGTTCGTTATCCCAATCGAATGAATCAGCCCACCCTAAAGAGAACCGCTCTTTAAACTGTATTATTATCTGTTCAATTCTATTTTTGCTATTGACAATCATATAGTATAGACTTGAGCGTTGTTTCTAATTTGAATGGTACTCATCCGATAACTTCCTTTGCCTAAGGCATTTGCCATACGTATGGAATTTTGCCATGATAGCCAACAATGGCTAAGCGCAACCAATTGCACCGCACTATATGATATTATCTTCTCATTCTCCGAGCGGAGAGCATCTATCGCCGCATCAAGCCTTTCTTTAAGCTGATCATCAATCCCTGCTGAATCATAATCTAACTTTCTTGCAAAAGAGAAATCCTTGAAGGTGTAATATGTAAGTGTGTCAGTTGTTATTCTATTATATACATCACTTTCAACCGGGCCGTTAGGCAGCGCATAAAAATTATCAAACACATCCAAAAGATCTCCGCCATTTTTGTTCTTTACAGCAGAGGCAAAAAACAATAACTTAAGAGCCTTTAATCGGGTAAAGGATGAATCTAATCCCTGAGGGTACATTTCTTTCCCCCATTCTAGCATCTGCGTCAACAAATACTCAAATGCTGATATCTTGGTTGCAATCTCCATAAAAAAAGACTATATATTAATACTTATATGAATATGGTTGTAGATTCTTGTTAAATGCCTCTGATTAGATCTCTTAGCCTTCATCAAAAAGCGACTCAACTAACTATGTAATAGTTTTTTATCATCCCGCGCCCAAGCGGGGAAAAGAAAGCCACAACTTCTAAGAACCTATCTCCTCCCTCCACCTCCCCCCAACTCCCTCCACGCCCCATCCTTCGCCTCGAGCAACACCGTCCCGGACTCCAGGCACTTCAAACTGCGCCACTGGCTCCTCTCAATAACCACCACCGGGAACCATGTCGCCGGTCTCCGTGAGCCGTCCCTCGGAATCATAGAAATACTCCTCAAAGTGCCCACGAACACATACACACGTCTCCGAAGTACCCTTATGCCTATGTATGGGCATCACCGTCCCCGGCTCCAGCGCATTCAGCATACGCTGACTCTGATCATCCGGCGAATTCCGCAAATCCATGGCCACGCGAAGCCTCGGACTCTCTTTCGCCTTCGCCGTCAGCTCGTCAAGGATCTGCGTATCAATAATCATATCATTCTACCCGCGCTGCCGCGCGAAATGGAAACCTGCCCTTCGGGAAATGAGCTCACGCGCCATTACTCCCCCCTCACCGCCGCATGCAGACCTGTTCGAAGCATGCCGCCGATAAAGAAGACAGAGTCCCGGGGGAAGATGAGAAAGTGCCGGAGCATCGAGCCCAGGCGTGCCCAGAAGGAGCGGAATTTCCGACGCAGGTATGGCTGTGGGCGATGCGTCGACGGCTTGCGATTGTGCCCAAAATTCCCGACCTTCAGCACATCAGAAACGATCCGAGCGCCCTTCCGGGACCAGCGGGCATCCGCCGAATACAACGGCATAGCCTCAACCGGCATTCCCAGCCAATCCACGGCCAATGCAGCAAAAGCTTTCCATTCCGTCATCAGGCGTGCCGCGCGTAAGCGATTCTCCAACAACTTAACATCAATCCCCGAACGATACTTCCACAGCAGCCGGCACCAGTCACAAATCTGCCGCAAACCAATCCCTTCAAAAAAGAAATGATGCAGAATGTGCGTAAAAACAATGATCACATCCTCGTCCGGCGCCGGCAGCAGCACGCGCGTGTCGCCATCCATCCAAGGCCGCACCTTCCCGTCGTAAAAGATCTCGCGTTGCACGTCATCAATCATACCGTCCACCCGGCGGGACAAGCGCGTATGCTGCGTCCCGTGGATCTCAACCTCAAAACCGCCCGCCAGATTCAGTCCAACATGTTTGAATGAAGTATACTCTGACGAAACGTGCACCGCCTGCGGCAGCAGCAACGACTTTGCTTTCTCGTAATCATCGCCGCACAGCGACAAATCAACATCCCCGCTAGCACGCCACAGCGGCCGCTCATAGCATTGCGCAATTCCCTGCCCTTTCACGAGCACCGGGTTCGTGCCTGCCTCGCGCAGACGGTCAAAGAGCTGCGCCACGAGCGCATTCATCTCGATATTCCGTTGCTCCAACGGCAACACGCTACCGACAAAAACCAGCACCTCCTCCTTAGGCAAAACGACATCGGAGACATGCTCCAACCCTGCTGCCACAAGCCCCAACACAGCCTGCTCCTCGGCCAGGCGAGACACCGCCCCCAAATCCATCTCGCCATACGGCAAAAGCTGGGAGCTCCGTTCCCAGAGCCCAGCCCGCACCAATGCAAGGAATGCCTGCTGACTTGCGTCCAACTGCGTCATTCGTCTCTAATCCTTCTTCAACGAAGCCAGATACTCCTCGTGCAAATGATAATGCAACTTCATAAACCAGACATAGCCCCCACAAAGCAACGCGGTCACGATGATCAGATACAGCCAATGCGCCAGCGGCGTATTCGGGATCACATAGATCATCACCATCGAGATCACCAGCTGCATCGTCATATAGGTAAAAGACACAAACACATGCCCGCGATGGAGTTCGTTCGCCAACAACTGATATAGGTGCTTGCGATGCGCCGTACCCAGGCTCTCTTGCAGCATGATTCGGTGCATAATTGTGCAACACCCATCCACGCCGTACACCACCAGGAATACCAGCCAGGTCACGTCGCCCGTCTTCACCATCAGCCGCCCAAGGGCGAAAAGCATGATAAAGGCAATCCCGACCGCGCCCACGTCACCCGCAAAACACTTCACCTTTCCACGCGGCCGGCAGTTGAAATAAGCGAACACCAGCACGCCCAGCACCGCCAC
>Ga0265298_10009516_pt1 | contig 11564 bp, 7 predicted proteins | sample AusTroGonzalo_MG_3_FD_193486 | JGI IMG/M metagenome (GOLD analysis project Ga0265298, IMG submission 193486) | Bovine rumen microbial communities from tropical cattle in Woodstock, Queensland, Australia - Gonzalo_01 | ecosystem: Host-associated > Mammals > Digestive system > Stomach > Rumen ...
TGGCCATAGATACAGGCATCATCGTAGCCATGATCGGCAATGAGTTTCTGCAACTTCACCGTCGCCTCAGGCAATGACTCGATGGGGAAGGCCACATCCTCGATAAGACATGAAGTGCCCACAGGGCGCGTACCTCCCACAGAGGGGAAGATACCTGAGCGGATGGCCCAGTACTTACCATAGATGGCTGGATCTTCAGTGAACTCCGCAGGAATATAGAGGCGGAACTGTCCCAAACACTCCTTGATCTTCTCAATCTTCTCAAGGAGTTGTTCGTGAGTGACACCCTTGGTCTCCGTGAGGATAGCTGTCAGATTATGGTAGTCGCCAGGCTCCACGCCCTCAATCTTACCAGCATCCACATCCTGCTTGTATTGCAGGAAGACGGGATCGTCGACAGAATTGAGCGACATATAGTCGAGCATCTCCGCACTCTTCACCATCAGGTTCTCAGCACTCATCTTCAGGTCTTCGTCGCCAGCCCTCAGTTTCTTCATAGCCACCACAGCCTCACAGCTCTCCTTCATCGTCAGGAAATAGACCATCGCCGAGGCCTTGTACTTGTAGTCGTAAAGGGTCTTCATCGTCACCTCTGAGAGGAATGCCAATGTTCCCTCCGAGCCTACCATCGAATGGGCGATGATGTCAAAGGGGTCATCGTAGGCGATGAGAGGACGGAGGTTGAGACCCGTCACATTCTTAATATTATATTTGGTACGTATGCGCGAGGCCAGTTCCTCGTCAGCCCTTACCTTGTCGCGCAGGGCCTCGATCTTGGCAATAAACTCCGGATGACTCTTGCGGAAAGTGTCCTTGCTCTCTTCACTGCTTGTGTCGAGGATGGTGCCATCTGTCAGGATGATACGGGCAGAGACCATCATTCGGTCGCTATTGGCATGCACACCACAATTCATGCCCGATGCATTGTTAATGACGATACCACCCACCATCGCACTTCCTATCGAAGCAGGATCAGGCGGGAACACACGACCGTATGGTTTCAGGATCTCATTGACCCTGGCGCCCACGATACCTGGCTGCAGACGGATGGTATCCTGGTTTTCGCCAATCTCATACTTTTCCCAATGCTTGCCTGCAACAATGAGCACAGAGTCAGTACAACTCTGTCCCGAGAGCGAGGTGCCTGCGGCACGGAACGTGAAGGGCAGTTTGTACTTCTGGCAGGCTTTGACAATTTTAGAGATTTCCTCTTCGCCATCACTTCGGATGACGACCTTCGGAATCTGGCGGTAAAAACTGGCATCTGTACCCCAGCCCAGGGTACGGAGCTCATCGGTATAGATACGGTCAGACGGTAGGAACTGTCTGAGGTCGGCAAGAAATTGATCCAACATAGGGCAAAACCGGTTTTAAGTTATTGACGTGTATTACTATGGCGCAAAGATACGAAAAAATAGTGAATAGTAGATGGTAAATTGCGAATAGTTTTATGCTGTTTTTGTTTTTTTCACTAAAATAATATGGTATTATGGGATATTCTTCGTAAATTTGTGGCCAAACTTGTATAATATTCATTCATAACTAAAGACCTATGACAGCATTAATATCTGTTATTCCAATCCTATTGCTCATTGTACTGATGATGGGCTTTAAGGTATCCGGTTACAAGAGTGCCATCATCACTCTTGCCGTCACAATCGTTTTGGCCCTGTTTGCCGTTCCGGCTATGGGCATTATCCCAGAGAAGTATGCCGAGACATCGATCTATGGCATCACCCTCTGGTCGGTGGTCGAAGGCTTCCTCAAAGCCTGTTTCCCCATCATCCTCATTATCATCTGTGCCATCTTCAGCTACAACATCCTCTGTGAGACAAAGGAGATAGAGACCATCAAGACGCAGTTCATCCAGATGACTGCTGACAAAGGTCTGCTGGTTCTGCTGCTGACATGGGGTCTCGGTGGTGTGCTCGAAGGTATGGCTGGCTTCGGTACGGCTGTGGCCATCCCTGCTGCCATCCTTATAGGATTGGGATTCAAACCCATGTTCTCTGCTGTCATCTGTCTGGTGGCAAACACTGTGGCCGTAGGCTTCGGTGCTGTTGGACTGCCCGCTACGACTCTTGCCAACCAGGTAGCTGCAAGTGGTGTAGCTTCACCTGAGGAGCTCTGCGAGGTGGCCACGTTCATTATCCTGCAGCTCTCGCTGATGTTCTTCATCACGCCGTTCCTCATCCTGATGATGACTGACCGCACGAAGATCCTGAAGAACATTACCATCGCCCTCTTCGTGGGCACGTTCTCAATTGTGGTGCAGTTCTGCTGCGCCCACTTCATTGGCCCAGAGACACCCGCTATCCTCGGCTCCGTGGCAGCTATCATCGCTATGCTCATCTACAACAAGCTGTTCATCCGCGATGAGAATCCTGCCGACGAGGTGATTGTCGAGAAGAAGAAGTTCGGTCTGGCCAAGACGCTCAAAGCTTGGAGTGTCTACGGCCTCATCATCTTCTTCATCCTTATCAGCAGCAAAATTGTTCCGCCTGTCAACGAATTGCTGAACAACACGCTGGTGACCAAATTCGAACTGCCCGTCATCGGCAACACCTTCAAGTTCGGCTGGCTGTCGAATGCAGGTCTGATGATCTTCCTCGGTGCTGTCATAGGCGGTATGATCCAGGGTATGAGCTTTGGCAACCTGATGAAGCTGCTCGCCAAGACCACCGTTAACCTGCAGAAGACAGTGGTGACCATCTGCTGTCTGGTGGCTATGGCCATGTTGATGAACAATACGGGTATGACCAACGACATCGCCAAGGGCCTTGTGCTGCTGACGGGCACTGCCTTCCCGTTCTTCGCACCACTGATCGGCTCTATCGGTACGTTCGTAACGGGTAGCGCCACCAACGCCAATATCCTCTTCGGAAAATTACAGGCTACTGCTGCCAGCGACCTCGGTCTCGTCAATCAAGGTACGTTCTTCGGTGTCACAGGTAATGAGACCAACTGGTTGGCTGCTGCCAACTGTGCTGGTTCTGAGGGCGGTAAGCTGCTCTCACCGCAGAGTATTGCCATCGCTACTGCCGCCTGCGACATGGAGGGTCAGGATGGCGACATCATGCGCAAGACAATGCCGTTCGCCATCTTCTGGATATTGATGAATGGCCTGATGGTCTTCCTCGGACTACATGTCATCTGATCATACAAAGACTCCCAGCCGGTTCAGCTGGGAGTTCTTTTTATCGGCTGTCAGCGCCCCACATCATCTTTTCGCGGAGCGACTGGAAATAGCGATGCCCGCTCCGCTTAACCACCTTGATGTCGTATGGTGCTCGACGGAGAGTGATCTTCGTGCCCTCCTTGCATTTCTCCGAGCGTCCGTCGATGGCAACCAGATAATTATGGCTACGGCTCTCCACCTCCAGTTCGATAATGGAAGAGTCAGGCAGCACAATAGGCCGCACATTCAAGGAATGGGGAGCAACAGCCGTCATCGAGAACACCTTGGTGCCTGGCACAATAATTGGACCACCGTTGGAGAGTGAGTAGGCCGTAGAGCCAGTAGGCGTAGAAACCACGAGACCGTCGGCCTGATAGGTGTTCAGGTACTGGCCGTCGATGCTGGCACGGATACTGATCATCGAAGCAGTATCACGCTTCAGAATGGCCACATCGTTAAGGGCAAAACTCGGGCTGCCAAGAGGCTGCCCGTCAGCTTCCACCTGAATGAGGGCACGGGCCTGGAGGGCATAATCATCAGTAAACAGGGCTTCAAGACACTGCTCAATGTCGTCAGGACTGATGTCTGCGAGGAATCCCAGACGTCCCATATTGACACCCAGAATAGGAATATCCTTACTCCCCACACGGCCTGCCGCCTTGAGGAAAGTACCATCGCCACCCATGGAAATCACGAAGTCGGCCTCGAAGTCGTCTTCAGTAAAAACCTTCGTCGCTGGCACATTCAGACGCTGGTTGTCCTTCAGGAAATAATAGTACTCCATATCGACATATAGCTCTGCACCATAATTGGCGATGGTGGTAAGCACATTCTGGATACTGGCCGACTTACGGGCCTGATAGATATTGCCGAAAAGGGCGAATCTGAGTTTCCGATGTTCCATCTTCATATGTTTTGGGTGCAAAAATACAAAAAAAGACACAGATTACACTGATTATCACAGAATTTTTACTATATTTGCAGTCAGAAAACCAATAAAGAGAAAATATTATGGCAAAAGTTTATGTATTTCTAGCAGACGGCTTCGAGGATGTCGAGGCCCTGATTCCCATCGACGTGCTGCGTCGTGGAGGTGTGGATGTAATAACGGTGAGCACAACTGAATTCCCATTGGTAGAGTCGGCTCACGGGGTGAATATCGAGGCTGACATCCAGTTCGAACAGAGCGACTACGAGGATGCCGACCTGCTGATGCTGCCTGGTGGTATGCCAGGTGCCAGCAACCTCTTTGAGCACGAAGGTGTATGCAAGGCCGTGATGGCACAGTTCGCCGCAGGTAAGAAAGTGGCAGCCATCTGTGCAGCCCCTGCTGTGGTACTGGCACAACTGGGCATCCTCGACGGCAAGAAGGCTACTTGCTATCCTGGCTTCGAAAAGGCTCTGGCCGAGGCAGGAGCAACATATACTGGTGACCTCGTCACCGTTGATGGCAACATCACCACTGGCGAAGGCCCTGCTGCCGCCTTCCCATACGCTTACGAGTTGCTGACACAGTTAGTAGATAAGAACACCTCCGACCAGATTGCGGAAGGTATGCGCTTTAAGCACCTCATGGCTTAAATGTGAGTATTGATTAGTGAAAAGTGAATAATGATGGACTACGTCATCATTGTGGCTGGGGGGAAGGGCCTGCGGATGGGGAGTGATATTCCCAAGCAGTTTCTGCCAATCGGTGGAAAGCCTGTGCTGATGCGAACACTCGAACGATTCCGTGAGTACTCTGCAGACTTGCAGATCATCCTCGTATTGCCAGAGGCCCAGCAGGACTATTGGAAGGAGCTCTGTAAGGAGTATCATTTCCCATTGCAAGCAACTACTCCCCTCCCTGTTGAGGGAGGGGCTGGGAGGGGGGCTTACCTTTTGGCTAATGGCGGACAGACACGTTTCCACTCTGTGCAGAATGGTCTTGCGCTGATTCCCGACGATGCCGAGGGTGTGGTAGGAGTGCACGATGGTGTGCGCCCCTTCCCCAGCATCGAGGTCATCCGAAACTGCTTTGAAACGGCCCGCACTGCGAAAGCTGTCATTCCCGTCATCCCCGTTGTCGAGACGGTACGGCATCTTCATGGCGATAGTTCTGTCACCGTTCCTCGCAGCGAGTACCGTCTAGTACAGACACCGCAGACCTTCGACATTCAACTATTAAAGGCTGCGAATCGCCAGCTCTACAATGACGGCTTCACGGATGATGCCTCTGTGGTAGAGTCGTACGGCCACGCCATCACCCTCGTCGAGGGTAACCGCGAGAATATCAAGATCACCACGCCTTACGACATCGTTGTGGCCGAAGCCCTCTGTAAACTGTAAAATAATCATTGGACATATTAAATCAGGACATCAAGTACTTGCCTGGCGTGGGGCCTAACCGCAAGAAAATGCTGAGCAATGAGCTCGGCATTGAGACCTATGGTGACCTGTTGGAGTACTATCCTTATAAATATGTAGACCGCTCGAAGGTCTACACCATCCATGAACTCACAGGTGACATGCCTTTCGTGCAGATCATCGGCCATATCCTCAGTTTCGAGACCTTCTCCATGGGACCTCGCAAGGAACGGGTAGTGGCCCACTTCTCCGACGGCACAGGCATTGCAGACCTCACCTGGTTTAATGGTGGGAAATACGCCAAACAAAGTTACAAGATAGGCACGAAGTATCTCGTCTTCGGCAAGCCCACCGTCTTCAACAACCGCATCAACTTCACCCACCCCGACCTGGATGACGCTGCTAACGTCGACCTCTCGTCGATGGGGCTGCAGCCATATTACAACACGACGGAGAAGATGAAGAAGAGCGGTCTGAACTCACGCGCCATCGAACGGCTGACGAAGACCCTCATCGAACGTCTCCCTCCCCTACCAGAGACTCTGCCCGACTTCATCATCGGCGAGCGCCACCTGATGGGCCGCGATGAGGCCTTCCGCACCGTTCACTATCCCCAGAATGCCAAAGACCTGGAGCGGGCCCGTGTGCGTCTGAAGTTCGAAGAGCTGTTCTATGTACAACTTAATATATTAAGGTACGCCAGCGACCAACGACGGAAGTACCGAGGCTATATCTTCTCACAAGTCGGCGAGGTGTTCAATGAGTTCTACCACAACAACCTGCCCTTCCCTTTGACGGAAGCCCAGAAGAGGGTAATTAGGGAAATCAGGGTGGATGTAGGATCCGGACGTCAGATGAATCGCCTGTTGCAGGGTGATGTCGGCTCTGGCAAGACACTCGTGGCCCTGATGTCGATGCTGATTGCCATCGACAACGGCTATCAGGCCTGCATCATGGCACCTACGGAGATCCTCGCTGAGCAGCACTTGACGACCATCATGGAATTCCTTAAAGGGATGGATCTGCGCGTGGCATTGTTGACAGGCATTGTCAAAGGCAAGCGCCGCGAGGAGGTGCTGGATGGGCTGAGGGACGGCACTATCCATATCCTCGTAGGCACACATGCCATCATCGAAGACTGGGTACAGTTCGCCCGCCTCGGTTTTGTAGTCGTCGACGAACAGCACCGCTTCGGCGTTGCCCAGAGAGCCAAGCTCTGGAGCAAGAGTGTCAATCCACCTCACGTGTTGGTCATGACGGCCACTCCCATTCCTCGCACTCTGGCGATGACCCTCTACGGCGACCTTGATGTGAGCGTCATCGATCAACTGCCGCCAGGTCGTAAGCCCGTACGCACCACCCATGTCTTTGATTCACGCATGACCTCGCTCTATGATGGCATCCGCCAACAGATCAACCAAGGGCGCCAGGTGTATATCGTCTTCCCCCTCATCGAAGAGAGTGAGAAGAGTGACTTGAAAAACCTCGAGGACGGCTTCGAAGTGCTGAAACAGGCTTTCCCTGAGTTCCGCCTCAGCAAAGTCCATGGTAAGATGAAACCCAAGGACAAGGAAGAGGAGATGCAGCGATTCGTCAGCGGTGAGACGCAGATTCTCGTTGCCACAACGGTGATCGAAGTGGGTGTCAACGTGCCCAATGCCTCAGTGATGGTCATTCTCGAAGCCCAGCGCTTCGGCCTCTCCCAGCTGCATCAGCTCAGAGGACGTGTAGGAAGAGGCGCCGACCAAAGTTTCTGCATTTTGGTGACGCCCTATAAGCTCAGCGAGGACACCCGCAAGCGCATTGACATTATGTGTGAGACCAACGATGGTTTCCGCATTGCAGAGGCCGACTTGAAACTGCGCGGACCTGGCGATCTGGAGGGTACCCAACAGAGCGGAATGGCCTTCGACCTGAAAATCGCGGACATCGCCCGTGACGGCCAACTCGTGCAGATGGCCCGCGACGAGGCTCAGAAGATCATCGACGACGACCCAGAATGCAAGTCTGACAAATACGCTCTGCTCTGGAAACGCCTGAGCCAACTCCGTAAGACCAACATCAACTGGGCCGCTATTTCATAAAGGGAATACGATATTAAGTGTTAAAAGTACCCTAAACTATGTTAACGCAAACAAAGAATTGGCACGTTTTCAGATTGTTTTTATTACCTTTGCACCGTATTTTTGCTATTTGCAATCTCTAACTTGCAAAACGAAGGCAATTTAAAACCGAAAAGAATGATAAAGATTTTAAAGAAAACATTGATAATGGCATTGATGTCGCTCTCGACCCTTCCCATGCAGGGACAGGATCTTTTGGCGCGTCAAGCTCCTGTAGATAAGAAATTGAAGAAGGTCGACTCAGTAGCTCTCCACCAGTTGATTTATCAGGAGATGCTCGACAATCCTGCATCGGATCTCTATGACGAGTTCGACAATATCTCGACGCACTATCGTGCCAATACCCCGTTGCCCGATGAAGCAACCATTGATTTGCGCGATTTCTGCATGCCGACGCCCAGCCGCGTCATCACCTCGAACTTTGGAGCACGTTGGGGTCGCCAGCACAAGGGCCTTGACATCAAGGTATATATAGGCGATACCATCCGTGCCGCATTCAGTGGAAAGGTACGTGTGGTCAAGAACGAAGGATTACGTAAGGGATACGGTATGTATATCGTCATCCGTCACTATAACGGTTTGGAGACCTACTATGGTCACCTGTCAAAGTGGCTCGTGAAGGAGAATCAGGAAGTGCGGGCAGGTGACCCCATCGCTCTCGGTGGTAGTACAGGACGCAGCACAGGTTCCCATCTGCACTTCGAGACACGTCTCTGTGGCGTGGCCCTCAACCCAGCCTTGATGTTTGACTTCCGTAATCAGGACGTGACGGGCGACTTCTACACCTTCAAGCGCAGCAAGTATGCCTACGAGTCGGCTCAGGCTACCCGTCTGCGTGGTGTCAACAGCTCAGCAAGCAACGGCTCTCGCTTCGATACCGATGCCGATGACGATCAGGAGCTGGCCATCGCAGCCCCAGAGGCTTCGTTTGCTCCAGAGATCCATTTCCATAAGGTGAAGAAAGGTGAGTCGCTACAGTCCATTGCCCGCAAACGCGGCATGACGGTTGACGCGCTATGCAAGCTCAACCACATAGGCAAGAACATCCGCCTGATGCCGGGACAGATTCTGAAATACAACTAACAATACGATAAAGGCTCCCCGAACGGGAGCCTTTTTTACTAAAAACATAAGACTATGTACGACAAGGAACGCGGGCTATACATTGCCCATTGCGCCAACGGAGCGCTCAGTATCACAGGTAAGATGGCCAACCGCCACGGACTGATTGCGGGAGCCACAGGTACAGGTAAGACCGTCACTCTGCAGGTGATGGCCGAATCATTCTGTCAGGCAGGCGTGCCCTGCTTCATGGCAGACATGAAGGGCGACCTCTCGGGCATCTCCCAGGTAGGAAGGATGAGTGGATTCATTGAGAAACGCCTGCCCGAGTTCGGCATTGAGAATCCCGAGTTCCAGAGCTGCCCCGTGCGCTTCTACGATGTCTATGGCGAACAGGGACATCCCATGAGGGCCACCATCTCGCAAATGGGACCATTGCTGTTGGCGCGCCTGATGCAACTCAACGAGACGCAGGCCGGTGTGCTGAACATCGTGTTCCGTATCGCCGACGAGCGTGGCCTGCTGCTCATCGACATCAAGGACCTGCGGGCCATGCTCGACTGGGTATCTCAGCATGCCAAGGAATATAGAACCAAATATGGAACGGTGACCAGTATGACCGTTGGCTCTATCCAGCGCGCCCTGCTACAGTTGGAGAGCCAGGGAGCCGACAAGTTCTTCGGCGAACCATCGTTCGACATCTACGACCTGATACAGAACGAAGGCGGCAAGGGCGTGATGAGCGTGCTGGCTGCCGACAAGCTGATGCTGCAGCCCAAGCTCTATTCAACCTTCCTGCTATGGCTGCTTTCCGAGCTCTACACCACCTTGCCGGAAGTAGGCGATCTGCCGTTGCCAAAGCTCGTATTCTTCTTCGACGAGGCACACATGCTGTTCACAGATACCAGCAAGGCACTGCTCGACAAGATTGAGCAGGTCATCCGTCTCGTCCGCTCCAAGGGCGTAGGTATCTACTTCATCACACAGAGCCCTGCCGACATTCCTGAGAACATTCTCGGACAGTTGGGTAATCGCGTACAACATGCCCTCCGCGCCTATACACCGAAGGATCAGAAGGCCGTAAAGACCGCTGCTGACACCTTCCGCGCCAATCCTGAATTCAAGACCGACGAGGCCATCATGAACCTGGAGACAGGTGAAGCCCTCGTCTCGTTCCTCGATGAGAAAGGTGCTCCCTCTGTGGTGGAGCGCGCCAAGGTGCTCTTCCCATTGTCGCAGATCGGTGCCATCACCGATGGCCAGCGTCTCGACCTCATCAAGCAGAGCCGAGTCTACGGCAAGTATGATACACCCGTAGACCGTGAGAGTGCCTTCGAGGTTCTGATGGCCGATGCCGAGCGCCAGCTGGCAGAAGCCGAGCAGCAGGAAACAGAGATTGAGATTCCCAAGCCAAGCAAGGAAGCCAAGACCGAGAAGAAAAAGTCCGGCATGATGAGCAAGGTCTGGAAGGCCGTCATCACAGCCGTCACCTCTACCCTCGCCACCATCCTCGGCACCTATGTCAGCGACAAGGTGACAGGCAAGAAGACCAAGTCGAAAACCTCTGCCACAGGCCGTGTGGTGAAGAACGCCACCAGTGCTGCCACCCGTTCCATCACCAAGGAACTCACCCGCGACATCCTCGGCAACCTCGTGAAGTAACCAACGACAGAGTCAATTCACATAACTTTTTGAGATGTCACAACGACATGTCACAGGCCTTTGGCGCCAAATAGCATTAATCGCAGCAATCATGATGATGAGTTCTTGCAACGGGAAAAAGTCGGAGCCAGTAGTGAGGCCGGCCACTCAGGCTGGGCGCTTTTACGAGAGCGATCCACGGATATTGAGTCATGAGGTAGACAGTCTTCTGGCGCTCCATGCCCAGGACGCTAAATATAAAGACGTGGCGGCACTCATCGTGCCCCATGCTGGCTACTATTTCTCTGGCAATGTGGCGGCAGCGGCCTATATGTCGCTGCCTGCCGACAAGCCCTACAAACGGATTTTCCTGCTGGGGCCCAGTCACCACGAATGGCTCAACGGCGCATCGGTCAATAGCGAGGCCGACTATTACGCCACACCATTAGGACAGATAAAGGTAGACCGCGAGACGGCCCAGGCGCTGATAGATAGTGACAGCATCTTTTCGTATCGCCCTGAGGCCCACGACAGAGAGCATTGCCTGGAAGTGCAGTTGCCCTTCCTTCAAAGACTATTCACTCTTCACTCCTCACCCTCCACTAAGGAGGTGCCTCCTATCGTACCTATTATTATATCCACCAACGACTTCAGGAAACTGAAGCGGATAGCCGAGGTGCTGAAGCCCTATTTCACGGATGAGAACCTCTTCATCGTAAGCAGCGACTTCTCCCACTATCCCAGTTACGAGGATGCCTGCGAGGTGGATGCCAAGACGGGGAAAGCCGTTGAGAGTGGTGATGTGGAGCAGTTGATTGCCGCCATTGAGGCGAATGCGAAAAGCGGCATTCGGAATCTGGCGACAAGTGCCTGCGGAGAGTTTCCCATCGTGACGCTGATGCTCATGTTCGACAACCGCTATGAGGTCAGGCATCTGCTCTATCAGAACTCTGGCGACATCGACAATTACGACCATAGCCGCGTGGTGGGCTATCATGCCTTCGCCATTCTCCGAGGCGAAGAAAAAGAATTTTCTCTGTCCGATGAGGAGAAGAAAATGCTGAAGGAGATAGCCTACACAAGCATCAAGGACTCACTCGACGGCAAAAGAGTGACGACAGTAGACTCTTCACTATTCGCGGTTCACCCTTCACTGAAACAGAAGTGCGGTGCCTTCGTCTCCCTCCATAAGCACGGCCAGCTCCGAGGCTGCA
>Ga0265298_10009518_pt1 | contig 11562 bp, 10 predicted proteins | sample AusTroGonzalo_MG_3_FD_193486 | JGI IMG/M metagenome (GOLD analysis project Ga0265298, IMG submission 193486) | Bovine rumen microbial communities from tropical cattle in Woodstock, Queensland, Australia - Gonzalo_01 | ecosystem: Host-associated > Mammals > Digestive system > Stomach > Rumen ...
ACTTCCTCGGAGACAACGTCAATGCCATTGAGATCCAGATATGGGTGACCATGATTGCCTATCTGCTACTGAGAGTTATGCAGGTCAAGTCGATGAGCAAGCTGGCTTTCTCGAACATAGTCATGCTTACCAGAGTGACACTGGGCGCTTACATTGATATCGTCACCCTGCTCAACTGTCCGAAACTGGACTGGAACCTGCTCGAACAGCAACGAGCGCGATGGGTAGCGTGTCAGAATATCCGACAATTGGACCTTTTCGACTCTCAGGAGGGGTTACTTTTGGAAATGAGAACTAAATCTGCCTGTTTAAAGGCAGTTCCAAACGAATATTAATCAATTCCGATTTTTATCGGACAGCAATAATTATAATTATTACTGTCCGATAAACACGCATACCCGTTCTGAGGTTGCTTTATAGTCAGCAAATCCAGAATTCCAGACTCTTTCCAAGCCCCCTGTCACGCTATTCCGTGGCAGGGGGACTGCTCATGGCCTCCTCAATGGCCACCTCCCAGTCCTTTTCCGGGTGTTCGAGGAAGCCCATGACATCAATGTAGTACATCAGCATGATCCTGACGATGGTTGCCAGACCGGAAAAACTCCAGGCATGTGTCACTTTCGCAAATGTTGCACTGTTGCGCGTTGCGCCTTGACTCTTGTATTTTCTATCTTTACGCAAAAAAAGTTCGCAAAATTTGCGAATATTCAAAATTATTATTATCTTTGCCACCAAAATTGCAATATCATGGAGATAAAGTTTGAAAAGGACTACCTGCGTGAGCTTTTCTACGACGGTGTGGCAAGCGATAAACAGCATCGCTTCCAACCGGAGATTGTCAGGAAGTATGTGCGCGTAGTAAACATACTTGACTCCGTGGATAAAGTGGCAGACTTGTACCGATATCGTGCGCTGCACTATGAAAAGTTAGTTGGTGATAAGAAAGGGATAGAGTCTGTTCGTGTAAACGACCAATATCGCATAGAGTTCAAATCGAGCGAGTCGGAGGGCATCACCATTTGCAACATCACAGAATTGTCGAATCATTATAAATAAGAATGACGTATGGGAAATTTAGGTTATGGAGCATATGCTACACATCCTGGCGAGGTGCTGAAGGATGAGATAGAGGAGCGCGGCATCAGTCAGCGCCAGTTGGCCGACAGTATGGGACTCGCTTATTCGGTGGTGAACGAGATTCTCAATGGTCACCGTCCGCTGACGGCCAAGACTGCACTCATGTTTGAGGCAGCCCTTGACGTGCCTGCAGATTCGCTGATGTACCTTCAAACGAAATACAACATGCAGACAGCCAGAAAGGACTCGTCGCTTTTTGACTTGCTGAAGGAGATTAGGAAGATCGCTGCGTTGTTATAGCGTAATGACACACGAGGGTCTTACACCTTTGTGTCCTTATGTGTCCTGATTGTTAAGTAGATGATTATTTGAAAAAACAATCGCCTCCATATTTCGTGTTGAATATGGAGGCGGTTTTGTGATTTAATAGCGGCCTTTGACACCCTTGGGCTTTCCACCGTAGATGAAACGGGGTGTGCGGGCGTAGGGCGCTGGCAGATGTCTCAACGCTGAAGCCCTTGAGGTGGTGGACACAGAGCGAGTCGTGGCTGTCGTGTCAGACGGGGTAGACGGGTTAGACGGGATGGAATCCTGAGAGCCGGCGGGCATCTGATAGACGATCGCTGTCGAGGACACCTTGAAACGCTTACCGAAATAGGTGGTCGAACCTTCGTGCGTGATTTGTCTGGCGCTGTTACTCTCGTAGGAGACCTTCTCGTCCTTATAGCTCAGGTTCATCTGGCTTCTACCCTCCAGGAAGGTTACCTTGAAGCCGTCAATCACCAGGTAGGAATCGATAAAATTGGACGTGAGGCCGAGATTCACAATCGTGCCATCCTCCAATTCCGGATCGTTATAGATGATATCCAACTGCCTGTAGTACTGCGGCTCGAAGATATACCAGCCACTCGACCTGGTAGACTTCTCAAAATTACCAACCACCTCGACACCTTCCAGGGGAACGGCCGTCTCAGGCCCATAGTTCTTATGACGTATATATTCCTCCCACATGCCAGGGAAGGCGGTCTTATAGCCATCGGAAACGATCTTCGTACTCTCATAGGCTACCCGAGGCACGCCAACGATCACAGAACTGCTGAAGATGGTGTCCTTATTGCTATATTCTGCGGCCTTATATACAATCTTGTTCTTGCTTCCCCACTGGAAGGAGCCACCCTTGTCTGTGTACTTAGCCGGGCCGATAACGGATGTCCAGTTGACGAAATGCGGGTCGTCGATGAAGATATCGGTGAAAGTCTCGCTATTGGAGTAGGTACGATCGCGATAGACGATCGGATAGAAGGCGAGGGCCGTGCTGTCTGTAGGCTCCAGCCACTTCCAGTCCTTACGATAGGCCACCTTGGTCAGCATGATGTTCTCGACGATCATGTATTTCAGCTGATACTCGATCTCCTCCTTATAAGGCTGACCGTTGTTGAGCGAAGAGTCGTTAAGCACAGAGAAGGTCTGCTTGATGCGAGCTGTCACCTCATACAGCTTCACATTCTCAGGGATGTTGGGATCGTCCTCGATGCGCTTCATCTTCACCTCGATGAACTCAGGATCGCTAACCATCAGATAGGGCATGGGGATTTGGCCGTATGATGTGGTCACCGTATCGCCACGGGTGTACGCCCAGTCGAGCGTCATGACCTGTTTGCCCATCTTCTCGTTGGCAGGGATGATGGTCCAGGTTCTGTGGCCCTTATGCTCGGTCCCCTCGTCTGTGTAGGCGGGGTCGCTGGCACTCACGTTGGCGATCATGTCCTCGATGCGGCTGGTGTTGTAGGCTTCCAGCGTATCAAGCGCCAGACTGACCTTAATCTGGGCATGGGGATCGCCGCTGAAGAGTTTCTGCTCCATGGCCTCGACATCGAACCACACGTGACGGCTCTGTCCGCTCCACTCCAGCTCGAGCTGCTCGCCACCACGGATGATGTAGGGCGACTTGGCTGTCGAGTCGGCACTCTGCTTGAAGGAGTAGGTCATCGACGTCGTGGGCTCCGGATATTCGAACACATTCTCAACCGTGGCCTGATAGCTGGCCTGGAAGGAATAGGTGTGTTTCGTGCTCTTGCTCGTTCCGTTCTTGAGCTCTTCCTTGGTCTCTGTCTCAAGATTGAAGTTCACCGTCACGTCGTAGAGATCCTTCAGGATCAAAGATCCACGGGTATCTCTGGCAGGACGGATCTTGATAGAGGTCACATAAGGCAGGTCAGGCACCTTGGCAGCCTCCTTGAGGTCGGGCTTCGGCTCGCCATATTTCACCTTGCCCAACTGTATATAAGGCATGGTGACCGTCAGATCGTGCTTGTTCTTATAACTGTACTGCTCGTAGGAGAGGTCGAACTTGATGGTCTGGCCTCCAATCTCGTAAGTCTGCGAGGAATTGTAGACCGTCGGCTTGCCAGTCGTCTTGTCGCGTTCCATCGTCGTGCCCTGTGTCTTGTTCTCCGTCAGGGTCTCCTTCAGGTTGGTCAGCTCCTTCACGTCCTTCACCGTGATGTGGGGCTGGGCCACGGTCATGTTGATGGAGGCTTTGGGAGAACAGGTCACCACCTTAGAGTCATAATCGGTGTACGTGCTGGTCTGACTCCATGTCAGCTGCACGGGGTGATCGGCTGTAGCCACGGCGGGATTGGTGTCGGTGGCAGTAGGCCCTGACTCATTGGTGGTGATGGAACTGTAAGGGTCGATTTCTGATTCCTTTTCCTTACAGCTTACACTCAAAACGATAAGCAGTCCCATCAGCAGGGCTGAGGGACTGTATTTCTTAAACATTAATTTCATGCTGGCGTGATTTAGCGCTCGTGTTTTCAAAGCTCAATGTTTTATTCGGTGATGGCCGAGAAGGTCAGCTTCTCGTAACCTTCAAAATCGTCGAACTGTACCTGGAAGTTGGCATACTGATAATAATTGCCACCTGTGTTATGAGTATCCTTGATAGAGTTACTCTTGGCAAGGGCATTCAGGATCTTGTTGTAGATCACCTTGTCGTTGTTATCATCAGCGATCTGGATGGCCATCGAGGTCACATAACCGTTCTCGATCTTGTAGGTATAGTCTCCAGCGGCATAGAGCTGGAAGTTGTCAGTCTCGAGAATCGTCTCCAGCTCACCCACTGCAGCCTCCAGTTCCTCCTTCGTAGCGTTGACGAAGTTGATAGGCTCCATGTTCTCGTCGAGCTTGATATAAGTGGTGTCGACCTCGCTGGTGACATTCGTCTCCTCTGCATACATCGCCGTAGCGCCCACGAGCATCATCACGCCCACGAGCATCATTTTTCTCAGTGTTTTCATCTCTTTCATCTTCTTAAAAATTTGTTATCACAATCTATGATTGTCTATCAATCTCTTGAATTCGGATGCAAAGATAGCAATTAAATAAATATGCACCAACTCTTTTTGGCAAAAAATAAATAAAAAGGCCGTCTGCGGTGTGCTTTTTGACCAAAGTCAAGCCGCAGACGGCATCATTTTGACACCCAAAGGGCGAAATCAGCTATTCTTTTGCTGCCACGGGACGGATGACGAAGGTGAAGTCATAGTCCTTATACGGCATCAGGTATTCCTGCCTCGGCCAGGCTCCCCAGGAGTTCACACAGCCGAGTCCCATCTGCCGCTGCTGGATGTGAACCTGCGTCAGCGGTCGCTCAACGAGGTCACCAGAGTGACGACCCACCTTCTTATCCTTCACAGGACCGTCGTCGAGGTCGGCCATGAGGAATCGCAGCGCGCTGGCCTCCATCACGGCATTGGAGTAGAACTCCAGTCCCCTACCCTTGCCGTCGAGCACACGGAACCAGCGCACATCGGTGTGGTTGCCAGACTCCTGCGGACGGATATAGGAATAGTATTCATCAGCCACCTTGTTCTCATAGACACCAATGAACTCGCTCGAGTTGCGGTCGCAGTAGTTCTCCACAGGGCCACGGCCATAATACTTCACATGGTCATACTGGCAGGGCATCTGGAGCTGCATGCCGAAGCGGAACATCGGCGATACCTTCACAGCGTCCTTGCCAGTCTCAACGGGATTGGGCACGAAATGCTCGTTCACCACCACCTCGCCGTTCTCCTGGAGCGTGTAGGTCATGCTCAGCGTGGCCTGCACCTCAGGCATTTCAAACGTTGCCACGACGCTTTTGTCGCCCACCTTGCAGTCCTTCAGCTTCATCTGCGGGTTCTTCCACACGCCAAAGCGCTGCTGCAGCCTGGCACCATAGTCGTTGTCTGTCGGAGCGCGCCAGAACTCGGGCGTCAGAGACTCACGGTCTACGAGCATCGCCTCGCCATCCACATCGAGATAGTCGATCCAGCCACTCCATTTACCCACCGTCAGCGTCGTGCCGGCAGCCTCGAACTTCACGTAGCTATCGGTTTCTTCCTTGGATATTCCGGCATTTCCGGCATTTCCGGAAATCTCCGGGAACTGGTAGGGATTCAGCACAAACTGCTGACGGGCCACCACCTGCCCCTTCTCGATCAACGGCTGAGCCTCGCGGGTCTTGAACTGGAAGATGACAAACAGCTCCTGGTCGCCGTGATGGCCCATCATCTTCTCTGCCACCTGTTTCAGAGCATCGATGGTGATCACCTTGCGCTGCTGGGGAGCGATGCCGTTAACGTCGATCTTGCCGCCATGTCCATAGGTGATGCCCTCAGGACGGTTGGCAGTATGATGGCCTCCACCAGAAGCGCCACCCACGAACCACTCCAGCTCGAGGTCATCGAGCGTCTTGAAGAAGTTCTCGTTGTAAATCTCTATCTTGCCCTCCTTCAGGCCTTTGTCTGTCACCCAAACGTTCTGATAATAGTAACGCACCTCGTAGGCATGGGGATTCAGACGACGGTCTGGGGCGATGATACCATTACAGTTGAAGTTATAGTCAGAGGCAGGATAACGACCGTAGTCGCCACCATAGGTGAAGATTTCTTTGCCTGTCACCTTACTCTTGTCACGCAGGCCCTGGTCCACAAAGTCCCAGATATAGCCACCCTGATACTTGGGATTTTGGCGGATGATGTCCCAATATTCCTTGAAACCACCCATCGAGTTACCCATGGCGTGGGCATACTCACATTGGATCAGCGGACGGGGGTTGTCGCCCTTAGAATACTTCTCGCAGTCCTCATAACCATAGTACATCGGACAGAAGATATCGGTCTTGCCCTCACGGCCAGCCTGCTCATACTGCACAGGACGGGTCTTATCGTAGGCCTTCACCCAATCGTAGGCTTTCTCGAAGTTCGGACCATAGCCGGCCTCGTTGCCCAACGACCACACGATGATGCTGGGATGGTTCTTGAACGACATCATGTTACCCTGCTGACGCTCGATATGAGCCTTGACGTAGTCTTCGCGCTTGGCCAGCGTCTCCTTGCCATAACCCATGCCGTGACTCTCGATATTCGTCTCAGCCGTCAGGTAGAGACCGTACTCGTCGCAGAGGTCATACCAACGGGGATCATCGGGATAGTGACAGGTGCGCACAGCGTTGATATTCAGATACTTCATGATCTTGATATCCTGAATCATCCGCTCTACAGACACGATATAGCCGCCATCGGGATCGAGCTCATGACGGTCGGCACCCTTGATGAGGATGGGCTGTCCGTTGACGAGCAGCTGTCCGCCCTTGATCTCCACATGACGGAAGCCCACGCGCTGCTTCACCACTTCAAGCACTTCAGAGCCCTGTTTCAGGGTCATCATGAGGGTATACAGGTTGGGCGTCTCTGCCGTCCAGGGCTGCACCTCTCCAAGCGACTCCAACTTGAAGGTGAAGGGGCCGTTGTTGAGCATCGTGGTGCTGGTCTCCTCAACCACCTTTCCTTGCGGGTCGATCAATTGCATGTCGAGTGTCTTGCCTTTAGCCGAGACGATCTTCACCTCACCTGACAGCGAGCCGTCCCGATAGTTGTCTTTCAGGTCGGCATTGATGAAAAAGTCCTCGATATGAATCTTCGGACGGGCATAGAGGTACACCTCACGGGCGATACCCGTAAAGCGCCAGAAGTCCTGATCCTCGATGTAAGAGCCGTCGCACCAGCGCATCACCTGCATGGCGATGAGGTTCTGACCCTTCTTCAGATACTTCGTGATATTGAACTCGGCAGCCACCTTCGAGTCCTCGGAATAGCCCACATACTGGCCGTTCACCCAGACGGAGAGGTTGCTCGTGGGCGAACCCACATGGAAATACACCTCCTGACCCTTCCAGTCAGCAGGCAGCTCGAAGGTCCGACGATAGGATCCCGTGTAGTTGTTCGTCTCGCCGATATAGGGCGGATTGCTCTTGAAGGTCGTGCTCCAGGCATAGCCGATGTTCCTGTAGATCTTGTCGCCATAGCCGTTCAGCTCAAAGAGTCCCGGCACGGGGAAGTCCGTCCACTGGGAGTCGTCATACTTCAGCGAGAAGAAGCCTGCAGGGGCATCCTGATGGTTCTTCACGAAATGGAACTTCCACAGCCCCTCCATCGAGAGGTAACGCTGCGACTGCGCCTTGTCGCCCTGGGCCTTCTCCGCACTCTCGAAGGCGAAGAAATGGGCACGGCGCGCCTCACGGTTCACTTGGTTCACTTGCGGGTCCTGCCACGCGGGAGTTTTCTGGGCATAGACCGCCGTCACGGCCATGCAGGCCAATGACAAAATAAATTGCTTAATCATACGTTTGTTTAGATAATTATTGAATATTTGCTGCAAAATTACAAAATAATTATGAATTATGCGCTCGGCTCTGCCGCTTTTTTTAAAAAAGAATGATGAATTATGAATTATTTCGTATCTTTGCGACAAAATAACCGCTTCGATGAAAAAAACAGAAAGATACGAAAAGATTCTGGATCATTTTCGCCAGGAGATGCCAGACGTGAACACCGAACTCGAGTTCGGCAGCGTGTTCCAACTGCTCGTGGCCGTCATCCTCAGCGCCCAATGTACTGACAAGCGCATCAACCAGGTCACCCCCGAGCTATTCCGCCACTACCCTGACGCCCGCTCGATGGCCCAGGCAGAGCCCGAAGACGTCTTGGAGTATATCAGCAGCGTGTCCTACCCCAACGCGAAGGCCGACCATCTGGTGAGGATGGCGCGAACGCTCATGGAGCGGCACGAGGGCGAGGTGCCGTCAGACATGAACCAGCTGCTCGACCTGCCCGGCGTAGGCCGCAAGACGGCCAACGTTATCCAGAGCGTCGCCTTCGGCAAGTCCACGCTGGCCGTCGACACCCACGTCTTCCGTGTGGCCCACCGCCTCGGACTCGTCTCCAAACGCGAAAATACTCCCTACAAGGTGGAGCTGGCCCTCACCCGTCACATCCCTGCCGAGGATATCCCCCGCGCCCACCACTGGCTGCTGCTTCACGGCCGCTATGTCTGCACCGCCCGCAAACCCCATTGCGAGCGCTGCGAGCTTGCTCACCTCTGCCCCAAGCTCATCGAGGGTTCGAAACTGGAATAAGGATGTAAAATCATTTCACAAATCCTTTTTGCGACAATATCCTCCCCCAAAAGCCCTAAAATGGGTCCTTGGAGTTTAGATAGACTAAAGTCGGAGTTTAGGCTAAGTAAAGTCCCAGTTTAGTCTATCTAAAGTCCGAGTTTACTTAGCCCTAACTTTTGCTCACATTTGACGAATTGTCGGCTGTCAAAAAGTTTCATTCCTATTTCTTCTGTCTTATCGTGCAGACGAAAATTACGGGAAAAGGCTTATAAAAAATCCCCAGCGCTTTGATGGCTCAGGGGATTCTTTATTTGTATTGTTGATTGCTATTTACTTCTGGCGGGAGTGGTTTTGGCGGAAACCCTGACCCATGTTGCGGAAGGCCTGGCGATGGAATTTCTCCTCGGCACGGAGGACGTCGAAGACCTTCGAGGGGGAGAGCACGGTGAAGAACTTGTTGTGATAAGTCTGCTGGATCTTCTTCAGCTCCAGCTCCACCTCGTCGCGCTTCTGCACCAGGCGCTTGCAACTGGCATCGTCGGTGGGCTTCACACGGCCTTCCTGGCGCATCTTCCCGAAGACGGCACGCTGCTTCTGCTGCATCTCGCGGTAGACGGGGAAGAACTTGGCGCTCTCGTCGGCTGTCAGTCCAGCTTCCTTAGCGATAAACTGTTCCATCTCAGCCTGGAACTTCTCGGGCGAGAACTTCTGGGGCTCATCGGCCTGACAGACCAGAACGCCTGCCAGGAGGAACATCATGCTGATTAGGACTTTCTTCATATTATTCTTCACTTTTCACCTTTAATAATCTGACAGGCAGGCATAGATGTCCTGATTGTCGAGCATCATGTAGTCGGCGGCCTCTTCAAAGTAGGTATCGTCAGGATGCTGCGGCTGAAGCACCTCGGCCACTTCTTTCTGATCCTGCTGCGAGCCAGCGGGCCACGACAGCCAGACGGCGGCACACACAAACAGGGCGCACACGCTGGCGGCGGCGTAGAACACGGGGCGCAGCCAGATGGTCTTGGCACGGGGACGACGCTCGGGCAGCGACTGCATCACCTGACCGGTCAACTGCTCAAAATAGCCTTCGGGAACCACGAACGGATTCCGCTTGCCTACCAATTCTTCTATGTACTTTTCTTCTTCCATCGTATGTTTGACGTATAATCATTCAAATAGTTTAATCGCGAGCCTTAAAAAATTCTGTAATTTTCTTCACGGCAATATGATAGGAGGCTTTCAGGGCGCCTTCGGAGGTGCCGAGAAGCTGACTGATGTCACTATATTTCATCTCGTCGAAATAGCGCAGCTGGAAGACCGTGCGCTGCACATCGGGCAGGCTGGCGATGGCCTCCTGCAACAGGGCCTCGGTCTCGGTGCCGTCGAAATAGTTGTCGGCCAGAAGCGCCCCGGCCACGGAGGGGTCGACATCGCTGACGGTCTGACGCTGTTTGTTGCGTCGCAGGAAGTCGAGCGACTCGTTGATGGCGATGCGCGAGAGCCAGGTGAGCACCTTGGAGTCGCCCTGGAAGCTGCCAAGTCCGTTCCAGGCCTTGAGGAAGCTGTTCTGGAGCACATCGTTGGCATCATCGTGGGTGAGAACAATCTTTCGGACCTGCCAATAGAGCTGTTCGCCGTACTGACGGACACAGGCCTCAAAGCCGCGGCGCTGGGTCTCGGGCTTCATGAGCATTTGCAGGATCAGCTGGTCGTCTATCTTATCCATGGTGGTCATTGGGGCAGGAATGTTTTCATCTCCCTGCGGATGATACGGTCGTAGCCATAGAGATCGGGCCAGAAGTTGACGACTCCTGTCTCCGGATCGGGATAGGCTGAATAATAAATAATGTACACGGGCACGCGCGGCAAGACATCGCGATAGGTGATGACCTTCAGCGGACGGGGATCGCCGGCATGTAGGGCCAGGTACTCATGGCCTCTGAGGGTCTGGGGCTTCATATCCATCGCCAGACGGATCTTGTCGAGCGTCCACTCGTCGGCTCCCTGCAACAGGAAGCAGGCCAGCTCGAAGGGTTTCTGCACACGGACACAGCCATGCGAGAGGGTGCGCTTCTCGCGGTTGAAAGCGCCTCGGTTGCTGGTATCGTGGAGATAGACGCCGAAGTTGTTGGCGAAGCGGAAGACGATACGGCCGAGGGAGTTGCCTGCCCCACCCTTCTGACTGATGCGCAGGCCTCCGTCCATCAGTTGGCTGCTGGTGACCTCAGCGGGGTCGAGGGTGTCGCCGTTCTGACGGTCGATGATGGAATACCGGTTTCGGGCGAAATAGGCGGAGTCGCCACCATGGACAGCCACCTCGCCCTTCACGATCGACGTGGGGATGATCCATTCGGGATTCACCTGCATGTGGGTGATCTCGCTGTTGAGCAACGGCGTCTTCGTCGCAATGGCCCCACAACAGATCTTCATAGGCATCACGCTGTCGGGTCCCACGGCCCAGAGCTGGAGGGCTGGGATGTTGACGACCACCTGATGGGTGCGGCCCTCAGGACGGGCTATCTGCCAGCGGCAGCGCTCCAGATTCACCGCTATCGTGCGACAATTGGCGGTGTCTTTCGACCGTGCCAACTGGGCCTGTAACGTCTTATAGAGGCTATGGGCAGGGGCTGCGGTCTGCAGATAGGTCATCCTGTCTGTCGATGCCAGCTTCCGCAAGGCCTCCTGATAGTCGGGCGCCTTGATCTCATAGTCGAAGAGGCGGGCAAGGCCTGAGCCGTCAGGCTTATAGTCCAGATGGTTGAACACCTGGTCGGGACGGATGAAGCCATAGCGCTGTCCGACGGTATACCTCACGTAGGCCTTCGACAGATGATAGTCCAGTCGGGGCAGCACCTCGTTGATGCTCTGTCCGACAGAGTCGAAGGCGAGTTTGTGGACGATCTCAAGGTCATCCTCAATCTCCGACAGGAAGAAGGCTTTCGGATTCAGACCGTGTTGCGGCAGTTCTCGTTGCAACTGCGTCAACAGCGAGTCGGCCTGATAGGTCACCCCCTCCCGTGTATACCAGAGAGGGTCAT
>Ga0265298_10009520_pt1 | contig 11560 bp, 4 predicted proteins | sample AusTroGonzalo_MG_3_FD_193486 | JGI IMG/M metagenome (GOLD analysis project Ga0265298, IMG submission 193486) | Bovine rumen microbial communities from tropical cattle in Woodstock, Queensland, Australia - Gonzalo_01 | ecosystem: Host-associated > Mammals > Digestive system > Stomach > Rumen ...
AAAACGGCGTCCTCGTCATCTCAGTCAGCGACACGGGATGCGGCATCGCCGACGAGGACAAGGAAAAACTCGTGAATCCCTTTGTCAAGGCCGGCGTCGACGCCAAGATCAAGGGAACCGGGCTCGGTCTCGCCATCTGCAAGCAGCTTGCATCCCGGATGGGCGGGCATTTCTCGTTCTTCTCCGAACTTGGCAAAGGGTCCACGTTTGCGCTTGAACTTCGCGATGTGAAGTGCGTGGAAAGGACGCCGGAGTCTCAGAAGAAAGTCGCCTCAGGGCAGGAACTGATCCGCCTGGAAATGAAGCGTGAAGCCGTAGACAGAAAAGCCTCCGGCAACCTGACGAAGCCTGAAGATAAATCCGCCTCGGAGAAGGAAAAGAAATCAAAAGACACTGCGCCGATTCCGGCATCCGTTTCCACTCCCAAGCTCAAGAAACAGTTCCATGTCCTGATCGCGGATGACGTCGCACTGAACCTCGCAGTTCTGAAGGCGCTTCTCTCCAAGATCGGGGTCCACGAAGTTGTGAAGGCTGTCAATGGCTCTGAAGCATGGGACAAAGTTCAGAGTGTGGAAAAGCCGTTCGACATCGTCCTGACCGATATCTGGATGCCCGAAATGGACGGCAAGGAATTTGTCGCCAAGATCCGCGCGGACAAACGTTTCGCCGATCTTCCCGTCTATGCTGTTACGGCCGACATCGAAGCGCAGAAAGATTTCGTCGAAAACGGGTTCACCGGACTTCTGCTGAAGCCCGTCACCATTGACAAGATTTCCGGAATCTTCCAGAACGAATAAACTCACCGCCGCAGGTTGCGGGGATAGTCACAAAGAATCAAAAGAGGCTGTTGCAAAACCTCATCGTCTTGTAGCTAATACGAAAGCTATCATGTATAGGTAGCGGAGTGCAAAACGCGAAAGGACGTTGAAAAAGGACTCCGGGTCAAGTAAATTGTTTTTACCACCAAAACAACAAACGAAACAAGGAGTCCAAAATGCGGTACAAAGTTACCATGAAATCTCGTACAGAACGCAAACTCGTCAACGGGAACCTCGAAGTCACCATTCCTGTGGCCGAACACCTAAAAATTCCGAATTTATAACGCTAAAAAATTCCGGATTTATGACACTTTACTTTTCCGAGCGCAAGAAAGCACCCGGCAAACAAGGTTTCCGGAACAAAGAAATGAATGAATGTGAAAAGGGGATAAGAGGAAAAGATTTTTCAGCAATGACCACAACCTGTTTTTTATTAGATACCAGGATGCTATCTTCGAGATTCGCTCAATTGGCGGTTTGACAAGATGCTCGGTTGATCTGCAAACATGAATTTATTGATATCATTGCTGAAAAACCAACTGTTTGCCGGGAATTCTCCTGATTTTGAAAACAATCTTAATTGTTTTTGATTTTCTGGGTCATTCTGTAACTTTTTCCTTCAATCGTGATTACTTCGCAGTGATGAAGGATGCGATCAAGAATGGCACTTGCGATTGTGGCATCCTTGAAGATTTCGCCCCAATCCTTAAATGCTTTATTGCTTGTCAGCATAATAGATCCTGTTTCATATCTTGCACTGATGACCTGGAAAAGGAGATTCGCACCTTCTGAATCAATAGGCAACGGAAAAGTATTATAATAATTGATGGCAGGAGCAATTTCCCCCTCAAGATTATGAAAAGGCGATTGTTTTTTCGCTAAGATCCAGTCCGATAAACCGAGTGGACGTTAGCTGCTTTCCAAAAAACGCCGCTCTCGGGATTATACCAAAAAATCCTTGACGCCGACAACGAATCGCGTTTCCTCGAAACGGTCCTTCGAGTTTTTCGTTCCCGGACGGTTCTGATGATTCGGCATACTCCCCATCCACTGACGGATGGATTCTCCGTTCTGCAGATCGGTCCCGCTCCGACGAACGTCTCTTCCACAGACAATCCGGGAACCCCGAAGTCTATTTTTTTCTAAAAAAAGCCATGTTTTAGTTGTCTTTTCTTGGTTGTTTTAGGTTTTAATCAAAAAAATCAAAAAAAAAACGGGTTTGCCTCTTGTATCTGAGTTCACTTTGTGGTATAATATATTTAGAACGTGCGCAGATTTTATCTTTCTGTTTGCGCATGATATAGCTCGGACAGCCACTGCAGAGGCCGTTTGAGCTCAGAATGCGATGTTGCAGAACAAGAGACGCTTCATTGCATCAGAGAATTCGGAAAGGAAATACGTAAAATGATTGTTGCAAACGCGGCAAATGAGACGCGGGCGCCTCTTGGCGTCGGGTTTTTTGTGTACCCTGACGATGCGTGTTCCCTTTCCACACGCACACTTTCCCCTGTCTCCGATTCTCTCCACCTCAATGGACTCGCCAGGCAAACTCGGACTCGGCTGAAGTCCAGACACTCCACCGCTTCACGTCCGGTACGCATTCTTGCGTCGTCGACGGAGGGGAGGGATCTTCTCTTACCTGTGTTTGCCGTCTTCTCGCGCTGCGCGAACACAGCCGCGCTCTCTGCGACCTCGGTCCCCGCTGTTGAACAGAATGCGTTATGCGTCTTCTGCGGCGAGACTTTCGCCTCGCATGATATCCTGACCGCGAACGCTGTTGCGGTGTCCAGGCAGGATGCGCTTCCCTCTTCTCCCGTTCTATGCGTCGGTGGGGGCATGTCCACGCTTCTGTCGGCGCTTTCCATTTATTCTTCGGCCTCGCGTGACGTCGCGAAGCACATCTCTGCTACCGTGGAGGGCTCGCCCTCCCGTGACGTTGCGACGTATGTCACGGCTTCTGTGGAGGGCTTGCTCTCCCGCGCCGTCTGCCTCTCGGAGTTTTCCATTCCCGGCAAACTCTCCTCCTGGGTTTCGGGCGCCAATCTTTCCTGCTGCGGCGAATTTTCCGCGGTCGGCTGGCATTTTCTTCCCAATTCCGCTGCGGCGATCACGATTTCCGCGCCGTGGTATCGTGCGTACGCGCGCAAATATACAAATCTCTCCTATTATGCCTCGTGCCGTTGCGGAGCAGGGCACAGTTTCACGGGTGCCTGCGCTCTCCCGCTCAATTTCAGGAGGGCCCTGCGGCTATGACACACCTTCTCTCCTTCAACACCACCAATGCGAAAGCCCAACAAGAGATCTTCGTCCAGTACGAAAATGCCGGACGGAGGTTTCCTGTTGTGTTTTCGCATTTTCTTTTCACCTATTTAAATAATAATAACACCAGGAAAGGAGCTTCCACACAAATCTCTCATTCCGCGTCCGACGCTTCCGCGCGTCGTCTCTCAACCAACCAAACCAAGGAGGCAACAAACTCTCTTCCTGAATCGGGACGCCTCGCGTCCATCGTAAGCAAGAAATCTACAAACAACTCGTTTTTCAATTTTTTCTTTAACCGGCCGTAATGAATCGGCAAAAAAACAAGGATAAAAAACTTATGGCTACTTACAGCTACATCGTTTCTGATCAAGTGTCTGGCTCTACCGGTGAAGAATTCAAAATTCTCATCGGAGGAGTCGAAGAGACTTATATCGTCGGCGAGAGTGCTTTCTCCGACATCGTTTATGCTGAAACGCAGTTCGTCGTCGACAAGCTGAGCGATCCGACTCTCACCGCCACGATCGGCGTCGCGCCCGCCGCCTCCTACGGCTCCGCCACCGACCCCATCAACAACTTCGCCGGCGTGACCCTCACCTTCCTCGGCGACACCGCCACGGCGATCAACGCCACGACCTTCAAGAATGAAGCCGGCGCCTTCATCAACGCCGGCTCCAACATCTCCTTCTCGGTCGCCAACGTCGAAAACTCCGGCACGATCAATCTGAACGGCTCGACCTTCAAGCTCAAGCCCACGGCCACCGTCACCAACGACGGCACCATCAATATCTCCGGCGGCGCGGATGTCAATGCCACCTTCTCCGGCGCAGGCACCATCAATCTGAAAGACAATGAGATCGAGGGGCTCACGATCAATCGCGGCCTTGAAGCTGATGGCTACAACACCGTCAAGTTCGCGGGTACCGCTGCCATGCTGCTGACCGACACCACGATCAATGCCGGCACGGTGGAAGTCAATGCCCAGAACGTCAAACTCCAGAGCGGCAACACCATTGATGCGGCCAACCTGAGTTTCCTTTCCACCAAGTACATTTATGTGGAAGGTGAGCACAACACCATCAACGCTCGGACTTCCACGGAAGGCAAGTTCGTCGTCCTCCGCGACGGTGGCGAACTTGTGGATTCCACGGTCCTCGGTGCCAAGGTCAAGATGGATGATGGCGATTACTTCAAGAACGCTGCCCAGAAGGCCGTCATTTCCGGCACCGGCGAATACACCTCGATCATTGTCAGAACCTCGAGCCAGGCTGCTGCCGATGTTGTGAATGAGCTGACCATCCAGAATACGGGCGCCACCACTAACGATTTCGTGTTCGTCCGCAAAGACCTTTATGTTGGTCTCAACAACCAGAGCGGCAAACTCGTCCTTGACAATGCCAATGTCTCCGTCGTTGATCCGACTGCCGTGGACGCGGTCTTTACGGTCCGTGGTCCCGTCGACCCCACTCTCTACAATAACCTCGGCAGCACTGCCGATCTGACGAATAGGTCTCTCCTTACTGCTGAGCAGGCCATCATTTACTACGGCTGCACGGTGAATGTCGAACTCGGTTCCATGTTCCAGGCTAACTCCATTGGCATTGCTGCCGGTACGACCGCGGGCGGCACGATCAATATCGTTGTCGACTCCGATGATCTGGATGCGGATGAGCGTTACACGCTGCTCGACGCCGATTCCATTAACGCCAAGATTGCTCTGACGGTCTCTCTTGATGAAGACGATGCCGCTCCCATCGTCGATGGCATGAAACTTGTCACTGTTGGCGATGATGATTACTACATCACCACGCTCAATCACTCCGGCGTCTATATTACCTCCGACTCTCAGGAGACCCTCTACGTCAGCGCCGATTATGCCGAACTTGCCAAGGGCACGTTCATCGACACCGGTTACCTCGTCGGCTACAATGCCTTCGGCAGCTTCACCGAAGCCCTCGTGGAAGCGGCCAGAGTCGGCAGCACGACGATCTCCCTCCTCGACGATCCGGAAGATCCCGCCTCCAAGACCGGCCCGCTTGATGGCAATATCCCCCAGCTCACTTCCCCGCTCGTGATCAACGATGATGGTGAGGATTACACTCTCACGCTCAATCTCGGCAGCAACTGCGACTTCGCCGTGACGCCCGTCGCCTACGACGACGATGCGGACACCGCGGAACTCATCATTAATCCGGATCTGATTCTGGATGGCGACCGCGCTTACCTCTGGCTGAATCATGGCCGTTCCTCCGGCGTTACCGAGGTCAACGGCGATGTGACGACTCAGGGCCAGGTCAGCGTTTACGGCGCAGCCGCCCTGATTGGCGACATCGACGCAGGCCAGACCGTCTGGATCTCCGGCGTTGCCAAGAAGATCGAAGGCGATGGCTTCGAGACGAAGTCTGTCGTCATCAATGGCGATATCGATGCCGGCGCGGCCCTCTACGTCACCGCTGGCAATGTCTTCGTCCTCAGCGAAGATATCGTAGTCGGCGCTTTCATCTACTCCAAGGATGCCGCTGACGGAGAAGGCAACTACCTCACGGGTCTCACCTCCATTGGTACGGACTGGACCATCTCCGGCAACATGGATATCTCCGCAGCCGGTAACGTGACGTTCGTTGGCGGGCTTGTCTGGGTTGACGGCACCTATACGCCTACCACCGACACTCCCAACAACATTCATCCGACTCTCGCCCTCGGCGATGCCACCATCTACGATGCCAATGCGGTCGTCTCCCTGATCGGTGCTGACATGATCGTTGCTGGCGCCCTCACCAACGCCGGCACGATCAACGTCGGCGTCGGCGAGGTCTATGATGCCACCGCAAACGGCATGGTCGGCGATGGTTCTACCATCACGGCTGCCAGCCTCACGAACTCCGGCACCATCAACGTGAAGGCTTCCGCAGTTCTCCCGGATGACCTCCCGGCTGGCGCGGGCCCCGAAGCCCCGGCAGAACCCCCGGCAAGCTTTGAAGCTCCCGACACGAATGCTGCCAAGACCGTGTACGGTGCTTCCTCCATCACTCTCAACGGCAACCTCCAAAACACCGGCACGATCAACCTCACCGGCGCTGTGGATGCCACCGACGAGGAAAATCCGAAGACGTACACCGCCTCCCTCACGGCGAAAGCCATCACGAACACCAGCACCGGCAAGTTCATCCTCGAAAATGCGTCCCTTACGGGTGAGAGCCTTTACACCTACGGCTCCGTTGTTGCCGATAAGTCCGAAATCAAAGCGACCACAAATCACATCACGAACCTCACGACCTTCAGCGTGACGGATTCCACGGTCACGGCCTCCGGCTCCTTCCTGAACGGCAGCAGCAACGGCCACGCCGCCAAGGCCACCTTCGATGGTTCCACGCTCACCGCGACCCTCACCAATTATGCGGGCGCGACGCTTAATTTCATCGACTCCAATTACACGAGAACTTGGGGCACCATCACGAACAACGGTACGTTCAGCGTCTTTGGCGGATCCACGATCACCGCGAAAGACATCGTGACCTCCGATGGTACGTTCACCATCGGCGGCGACGCCCAGTCCGAAGCCACGACCCTGACCCTCTCCGGTTCCCTCGACGGCACGATCCAGCTCCTCGACGGCGCCAAGATCTCCGCCTCCAGCATCGCTGCCGGCGGCACGCTGAACATCGGCATGCACCAAGTTGTTGAGAATGAAGTTCCCACGCCCGTCGGAAACAACGTTGCGTTCTCCGGCGCCAACTCCTTCGCCACCACCGAGATCACCAACGCCGGTACCATCACCGTCGACGCCGGCGCTTCCATCTCCGCCAAGAGCATCGAAGGCGGCACGCTCAATCTGGTCGCCAATACGACCGCGATCGGCGCAGAGACCGCAACCCTCGTCGTGACCGCTGACCTGTCTGCCTCCCACGATACCGCTATCCAGGTTAACGGAGTAGCTGCGTTTGCGAATGCCGCGGAACGCGATGCGTTCTATGCCGCGGATCAGGCCTTTGTCGCGGTCACGGGCACGTCTGCCGGCAGCTTCACGCTCCTGAAGGACGGTAATCAGTACTCCCTGATTCAGACCCCGAACCAGGAAACCCTGTACGTCGGCACGGCGGAGGATCTTGCTGGTCATCCCAACTACGTCCTCAACTTCAATGCGTTCACCAGCTTCAAAGATGCTCTGCTGAAGGCAGTTGAAGTCGGGTCCGCGACGGTCACCGTTATCTCGGATGGTTATACTGATGCCTCTGCAGGCTATGATGTTGCTCTCACGAAGAGCCTGACGATTAACGGCAAGAGTGTTACGATCACCGGCGAAGGCGAGATCTGCATCTGGGATGCTCCCGAAGCGCAGCTCACCTACAACAGCAATATCGCTACCGCTGACAACATCGTCGTCTCCTGGCAGCCTGGTGGAGTTACTTACCCTGTTCTGCGTCCGAAGACCCAAGCGACCATCAACGCCGACATTTCCGCCGGCAAAATGATCCAGTTCGGTTCCGATGCGACTGTCAGCGAAACCGCCACTCTCAACCATGCAGTCCTGCCCCTGACTGCGGACCTGGGGGTTGCCCTCAGCGGCAGAAACGTCCAGTTCTCCGGCCCGTATAACGGTATGACCCTGGAGAACGCCACCGCTTCCGCGTTTTCCGTTTCGATCACCGGTACCGGCACATACGATGCGACGAAGACGTACGAAGATGCTCAGGTCCTGGCCGAATCTCTGACCTTCGTCGACGGCAGCATTGGCGCGACGAACTCCAAGGTCTATGCGACCGGCAGACTCCTCTTCACGGATGACGGGGTGGCGCGTCAGATTCCTCTTACCGCAAGTCTTGTGTCCAACAACACCACGTGGAATGTGAACGAACTCAAGGTCGCCTACTATGCCGGTTCCGATACGGCTGAAGCCACGCGTGAGGTCACTCTCGCGGAAGGCGCTGGTGTCTTCACGTTCACCAACAGCGTTCTGAACATCACCGGCGCTCTCGACAACGTTGCGAGAAAGCGCATTGGCGGTTCTTCCATCAGTGATGCTGCTATTGCCGGCGCTCCGGCCCTGACGATCAACCTGGACGCCTCCACGGTCTCCGCTGCCACCATCAACAACGCCGGCACGATCGAAGCAACCGGCGCCTCCACGATCAACGGCGCGATCACGAACAGCGGCACCTTCACCGTCACCGGCACCGATGGCACGAAGAATGCGACCATCAACGGCAGCCTCGCCAACAATACCGGCACCATCACCTGGGACGATGTCACGGCCAACGGCGCTATCTCCGACTGGACGAACCAGAAGATCATGAACGTGAAGGATTCCGACGTCACGGCCTACTCGCTGACCAACAGCCCGATCTGGGAAGCCGTGGTCAACGCCGAGAACTCCACGTTCAACCTGAAGCGCCTCACCAACGCCGGCAGATTCAACCTCGACAATGGCAAGATCATCGCCGCGAACCTGCTCGATGTCGGTTATGCGAACTCCAAGCTCCTGATCAACCAGAGCACGGAAGCCGGCTTCGTGGCCGACAAGACCAAGACCGCGATCAGCACCGCCTCTCTCAAGAACGTCGGCACCATCCAGGCCAAAGCCGCCACGATCGATGCCACTGAGTTCACGAACAGCGGCACGTTCGAAGGTTCGAATGTCGACATCACCACGAACTCGATCGCGAACAGCGGCACGTTCGAAGGCGCGAATGTGGAGATCAGCGGCACGTCGGCTGCTCTCACGAACACCGGCAAGTTCACGCTCGACAATTCCAGCCTCGTCGGTTTCGCCACCGTCGCGGCCGGCGATGCCACCGCTGACAACTACTTCAACGCCAAGGGCGCCCTCACGCTCCAGATCGTCGCCCTCACCGGCGTGATCAGCGTAGTCGATGACGCGACCTTCACGAAGACCTCCGTCACCGGCGGCAAGTTCGTCATCGCCGACGGCGAGACTGCCACGTTCAACGCCGTTGGCGACATCAGCAACGCGGTTTCCGCCATCGAAGGCGGCGCGATCGTCGTCTATGACAGCGCCATGACCGCCGGCGCGATCACCGGCAGCGCGATCACGGTCAATGCTGGCGCCAAGCTGACTGCCGGCGCGATCGACACCACCGGCACGATCACGGTCGCCGGCCAGCTCTCCGCGACGAGCATCACCAGCACGACTGGCTCCGCCGCGATCACCATCACGGCCGCCGGCGCAGCTGCCGCGACCGATCCGATCGCTCTCACCGTCACCGCCGAAGCCGGCATCTCCAAGTCCGAGATCAACCTGTCGTTCACCGTTCCCGAGACGACCACTGCCTATCAGTACGTCCTCGGCAAGATCGGCAATGACGTCACGTTCAAGGTCACGGTCGGCGAGACCACCTATACTGTTGCGGACAACGACGATATCGGCGAAACCGGTTACATCCTGAGCACGAAGGGCAACACCGGCGTCTGGATCGTCAAGAAGGCCCCGACGGATGAAATCAGCGTCAGCTCCACCTATACTCCGACGTCCACCGAAGGCTATGGCATCGACAAGTTCGACAGCCTCATCTCCGCCCTGAAGGGCATCCAGACCGACACCTACTCCTTCGTGGTCGAAACCGAGTACGCGCCTGCGGAAACGGAATTGCTGACCGCCGACATTGTCAAGACGTTCGGCGCGAATTCCGAGACCAACAAGGCCACGATCTCCGGCAAGAATATCGTGCTGGGGACGAAGGATGACACGACCACGGAGGCAGTCGAACACTACAACGTGATCCTGAAGGCCAAGAGCGGCAAGACCCTCCAGATCGACAACAACATCGCCCTGACCGGCAGCAGCATCGTCCTGAACCACAACGGTGGTGACGCCGCCTACACCGGCACTGCGATCGTCAACGGCAACCTCTCCGGCTACGAAGTCCAGATCGACGGCAACGCCACGGTCGCCGGCACGCTCACCGCGGAAACGCTCCTCTGGCTCCGCAACGGTCGCTCCAACACCAGCTCCACCATCGACAAGATCGCTCTGACCGGTGCGGTCAGCGGCAAGACTGTCCTGCTCAGCTCCGGCAACATCACCACGACCGCCGCGGTCTCCGGCAAGTCGCTCGTCGTCGGCAAGCTCGATGACGGTTCCGGCGTGGCTGCGAACATTGAATCCACCGGCAGCGCCTGGACGTTCTCGTCCAACATGCTCGCCTATGGCGATGCGGCTGACGTCCTCACGCTGAACGGCGGCTCCATCGCCTTCGCCGGCGTCGACGGATCCGAAATCCTGATTCCGGGCGTGGATGTCCCGAAGGACACCGTCCAGATCGAAAACGCGAACTTCACGCTGAACCTGAACGGCGCGGCGATGAACGCGGTGAAGATCTCCAACGCCGGTACGATCAACCTCGACAAGCTCGAAGAAGCAGTCGCCACGCTGACCGCGTCCGACGCGATTACGAACGCCGCCACTGGCAAGATCTACGTCAAGAACGGCTCGCAGCTCTCGTTCGCCAAGGACAGCTCCAACGCGGGTGTGATCGAAGTCACCGGCGGTTCCAAGATTTCGTCTGCTGCCTGGTTCATCAACAGCAAGACCCTGACCGTTACCGGTTCCGAAATCTCTGCCAAACTCAGCAACTCCGGCGCCAATGCTTCTCTCACTGCCACGGATGCCACGCTGAAGGTCGACCTGCTCACCCAGAGCGGCGCCACGACCAGCGCCACGAATACCACTATTGACGTGGATCGCCTGTGGAGCAAGGGCGGCAGCACGGTTACTCTGACGAACAGCCCGAGCATCAAGGCGACGGATGTCACGGTCGATGCAACCAGCACGCTCACGCTCGTCGGCGGCGAATTCACCTCCGAGAACCTGGTCATCGGCACTCTCACCGGCAACGTCACGCTGAACGGCGTCGCGTTCAACAACGTCAGCGTCGCCGGCGGTTCCTTCGAAGTCGCCGGAACGGATGCGACCAGCTTCGCCGGCATCAACACGGTCTCCGGCCTGACGGTCGACGCCGGCGCGACGCTGGCGCTCAGCGCCGCCGCCACGCTCGCCGACCTCACCAAGGCCTCCCTGGTCGTGAACGGCAACCTCGTGAACAACGGTACGATCACGATCGACGCCACCGGCCTCGATTGGGGCTCCACGCTGAAGACCATTAAGGTCATTGATGTTGCTGTTGGCGATGATAACATCGTCAGCACCGGCACGATCACCGTCACCGGCACGGACAAGGCCACCGCGGTCATCAAGGAAGATGGTATCTACCTCTTCAAGACGACCGGCGACATCCCGACGACGACGCTCTTCGTGAACAACAGCTGGACCATGGATCCGGGTACCGAGTTCCCGTACGACGGCGTGAACTGCGTGATGGGCGTGAATGCGTTCAAGGCTACCGATGATATCGTCTACGCCGCCAACACGACCGCTCTCGTGGTCGCCGCCTCCGCGACGCCTTACGGCGACATCACCTGGGAAAAGAACAACACCACGCTGACGATCGAAGGCGAAGGCACTCCGT
>Ga0265298_10009521_pt1 | contig 11560 bp, 10 predicted proteins | sample AusTroGonzalo_MG_3_FD_193486 | JGI IMG/M metagenome (GOLD analysis project Ga0265298, IMG submission 193486) | Bovine rumen microbial communities from tropical cattle in Woodstock, Queensland, Australia - Gonzalo_01 | ecosystem: Host-associated > Mammals > Digestive system > Stomach > Rumen ...
TTATACTGTGCAAACACCGTAGCAGGCAGTGCCGGCCAGGGCTGTCCGAGAAACTGTTCGCCATAGACAGCATAGCTCTGCCGCATGGCGTCGGGAATGGAGTCGCGCCAGTAGCTGTCGCCGGCTTGCGGCAGCGGAGCAAAGTCGCCGGGCTGCACCAGCACCTGTGGCAGCTCGGCGGTGAACGACGAGAATGTCTGAGTCGTCACGCTGCCTATCGACAGGAGAAGGAGTGACAGTAGTGCGTTCACCATTTGTCTTTCGTAACTATTTCGTCGGCCCAACGGTGGTCTTTGGGAAACGGTTGTCCATTCCAGGCTTTCACCTGTGTCCAAGGTTCTGCAGCGTCGGTCCAGAAAGCGTGGGTGGCGGGCAGTCCTAACGGCATGAAGGCAAGAGTGGTCATGTAAAGCGAGCCGTTGTTAGTATACCAGTCGGCCGTGTCAGGCTGGCGGCCGCAGAAGCCAATGGTGAGGTAGCCGCCCTCGTTGAAGTTCTGTTGCTGGTCGAACATACGGTGCATCACAGCGGTGAGGGCGGCGCGCACTTGTCCGTTGGTCAGTTCGCCGGGTAGCGTCTGCTGCCATGCTAAGAGTGCCAGCGGCTGTAGGGCTGCCAGACGGTAGGGCATTGACCGTCCTACCACAGGGAACGTCCCTTCGGGCGAGATAAACCGTTCGAGGATGATGGCGTACTTCTGGGCGCGGTGCAGGGCGCGGTCGTAGTATTTCTGATAATCGAGGCGGGTGTTAGCATGGGCGTCGAGCATGTTCTGCAGCGTCTCCAAGTACATCGCATGGAACACGTAGCTCGAATAGTAGTCGAAAGCGAAGACAGGACCGTCGGCATACCATCCGTCACCTACATACCACTCTTCCACCTTTCTGATGGCCGAGTGTATGCGGTATTCGTCGTACTGGCGGCTGGCGAACTCCGGCGTGTCGAACGGCGGCTTATGGCCTGCCGTGGCCTTGGCCATGAAGCTCTCGATGATGCTGGAGAAGAGCAGCCAGTTAGTGTAGGGTGGGTCAATGTTGCGCAGCTTCTGGAACTCACGCACGTAGCGCTGTTTGGTCACGTTGTCGAGCGGAAGCCACAGTGCGTCGTAGGCTCTCACGAACGACTCGGCAATATAGGCGGCGTCGACAAGGTTCTGTCCCGCTACGCCCCAGCACAGGTAGTCGGCCGACTGCGGGTCGACGGCGTTCTTATATGCAGCCAGTGCCCACTCGCGCAGCTGCTTCACCTGCTGCGCCTCCATGCGCTGGGCGGCGGTGAGTGCACCCTCTTCCGGCATGGGGAGCGTGCTGCCTATCCAAGGTGCTATACCTGCCATAAGGCGTCCGAAGGTCTCCATGTACACCACCTTGCGGTTACGGTTGTCGAACGTAGGCGAGAACTCCGTCTGCATGTTCTTCTGTAGTTCACCCTTTGCCATGTTCTCCAACACGGGCTGCGCCATCTTGTAGGCCAGTGCAGTCCAGTATTCGCGGTCGGTCTGTACCGCCGGACGACTTTTCTTTGCTGCTGCCGGCATCATAGCCGTCAGCATCATCGTCACGATCAGAATCCTCTTCACCATTTTCTCTATTACACTATTATTTCTGACTTAAATATCTCGCGTACTCGCAGGCGGCCAGCAGGAAGGCGCCAGTGCCGAAGTTCGCCTCGGAGTTAGCATCAACGTTCTGTCCCGGAATGGCGCGCTCGCCGATAGGCTGCACATAACCGATGCGCCCGTTAGGTTGGAGTGCCTTGGTGGTGAGGTATTGCCAGGCGCGCTCGATGACAGGGGCAAACTCGCGCTGCTGCAGGTAACCATTGTTAACGCCCCACAGCAGTCCGTAGCAGAAGAAAGCGGTACCTGACGTCTCAGGACCGGGGGCGTGCTGCGCATCCATCATAGAGCGCGTCCAGTATCCCTGCGGCTGCTGAAGGGCAGCCACGGCGCGCGCCAGCCGTGTGTACTTGGCGACGAACCAAGGTTGTCGCACATACCCCTCGGGCATGTCCTGCAGCACCTTAGCCAGCCCTGCCAGCACCCATCCGTCGCCGCGCGCCCAGAAATCTTTCTTGCCGTTCAGCGACTGATGTTTCGGGTAGACATACTTGCCGTCGCGGAAGTAAAGTCCGGTCTCACGGTCGAGCATGATGCTGTCGGTATACAACAGGTTCTGGTAGAGCTTGTCCAAGTACTTGGCGTCGCCAGTCAGACGGTACAGCTTCGTCATCACCGGCATCACCATGTATAAGGCGTCAGCCCACCACCAGTAGTCGTTCTGCGGTGAGTCGGCCTCATAACCCATTACCTCCAAAGCTCTTTGTATCTTTGGAGATTGGAGATTGAAGATTGGAGACTGGAGATTGGCTGATGCGACAGAATTATCCATTTTCAATCTTCCATTTTCAATCATATAAAGGTCGATATACGTCTGGAAGCATATCTGCCAGTCGCCGAAGAGCACGTAGTCTTGCCCTTCGCCGTAGTTCTTGTATTTCCACTTGGCGGGGTCGGTCTCGGTGGCGCCCTTCCACTGGTTGTGCTCCGCCCAGCGACGGCTGTATGCGAGCATCTGCCTGTCACCGGTCAGCTTATACACTTCAATGTTACCCGTATGATAGGCTGCATTGTCCCAGAAGGCCCGCACTTCGGCCTTGTTGTTGGTCTGCCAATAGGTGTTCACGCGGCGTATCACCTCGTTCACCTCATTAGCGGTCCAGCGGCGTGCCTGCATGGCAACTGTCGCTGCCGTCAGGGTCATCACAAGTATAACTTTTACTGTTTTTCTCATCTTTCAGTCTTTCATTTTCCCAATAGCCCCAAATGGTAAGCTCTTTGTCGGCCAGCGGCGTGCGGAAGAGGAAGCTGGCGGCATAGCCTACAATGAGCACGATGAGGTGGCTGTAAACACCCAGCATATATTTATGGTGGGTGAAGTTCCACTCTCCGAGGTCGAGCAGCGTCTCCTTGACGCCAGTACCGTGGATGTCTACCTTGGTTGAGGTGAGGACGGCGTATGCCGTGAACAGCACTGCGGCGGCGATGCCGCAATACAGCCCCTGCTTGTTGGCTCGGCGGCTGAACAGGCCAAGCATAAAGATGCCGACGATGCCCGCCGAGAAGATGGCATAGAGCGAGAACAGTGCGCCGAGCACACCTTCGCCGCCCCAGGTGATGTAAAGGCAGGCCACGCCGATGGCTCCTGCTCCGGCCACCACCACCATCCAGCGCCCGAAGCGCAGCTGCGACTCGTCGGTGGCCTGTTTGCGGAAGCGCTTATAATAGTCCTGTACGGCGATGGCCGACAGACAGTTCAGGTCGCTGTCGAGGCTGGAGATGGCTGCTGCGGCCAGCGCGGCAATAATGAGTCCGCGGATACCTACAGGCAGCTCATGCGCTATGAAATAGGGGAACACTTCATCGGCCTTAAGCCCGTCGGGCAATGGCGGTGCACCGGCAGCGTGATAATAGGCAAAGAGTGCCGTACCGATGAACATGAACAGCGCCCAGACGGGCACCGACATCATTACGCCAATATACGCCGCCTTCTTCGCCTCGCAGTCGGTCTTAGCGGCAAGATAGCGCTGCACGATTGTCTGGTCGGTGCCATACTTCTGCAGGGCATAGAAAATGCCGTTGAGCACCATCACGAGGAAACACAGCTCGGAGAGGCTCCAGTCGTAGGGGCCGAAGCCTATCTTGTTGTTCTCAGTGGCAATACGGAACAGTGCTGACGGTCCGCCCTCGATGCCGAACATCAGGATGAGAATGCAGATGACGCCACCGCCGATGAGTAGCGCGCCCTGCACCACGTCCATCCATACAATGGCCTCCATGCCGCCCAGCAATGTCAGGATGATGATAGTGATGCCTAAGACGAGTACGATGGCGTAGATGTTGACGTCGAGGAACGTGGCCAATGCCATCGACACAAGGAAGAACACGGTGCCGGCCTTCGAGAAGTGGCCGAGTGTGAAAGCCAGCGAGCTGTAGAGGCGGGCAAAGAGTCCGAAACGCCGCTCGAAATACTCGTATGTGGAGAGGCGGATGACCTTACGGAACAGCGGCACGATGACGCCGATGAGCGCCACCAGCACAATGGGCACCATCAGCCCCTGCACCAGCAGTATCCAGTTGTCTGCGTAGGCTGCGCCGGGATAGGCGAGGAATGTTACGCTCGAGATGAGCGTGGCGAAGATGCTGATGCCCACGGCCCACGCCGGAATTTTGCCGCCGCCGGCAAAATAGGTCGACGTGTCTTTCTGCCGATGGGCAAAGTACATGCCCATACCAATGGCGGCAGCTATAGACAGCATAACGATACAGTAGTCAATCCAATGCACCTCTTGAATTTACGATTTACGGATTTACGATTTACATTTTGTTATTACAGCCAGCTCCTCTTCGGCCGAAAGCCGTGTCAGAGGCATCAGCATATCAGGCTGGCACAGTCCCTTGGTATGCATCATCACCTTCAGGGCGGCAAGGCTCTGTCCCAGCGTGCGGTCTTTCTGGTAGATCGTGGCTATGGCGTTGGTTTCCTCCTGCAGACGGTTGGCGGTATCCATGTTGCCGCTCACGGCTGCGTCGTAGAGCTGCCGGAACATCTCGGGCACGTAGTTGCCCGTGGAGGGCACAATGCCGTCGGCGCCCATCTCTAAGGCATGCGCGCTCTGCGCCGCCCAGCCGCAGAAATAGCTGAAGTCGTCGCGCCCATGCGCCAAGGCGATGCACTGGGCCATGCGCTCTATGTCGCGCTCAGAGTCCTTCAGGCCCACAATGTTCGGGTGGTCGGCCAGACGGCGGATGATATCCACGGGAATCGACATGTGGGTGGTGGCCAGGATATTGTAGAGCATCAGCCTGCCCTCGATGCTGTCGGCAAGGCGAAGGTAGTAGTGCTCCATCTGTGGCGGCGTCAGCGCATAGTACGTGGGTAGCGTGGCCACTATCACGTCGGCGCCAGCCCTTGTATAGGCCTCGGCCTGCTCCACCTGCTCAGCAAAGCAGTTTCCCGTCAGCCCGGCGTAGATAGTCATGGAGGTGTTACCTGCGTATGCGTTTGTCGGCCGGCTCGCCAATACCTTGCTGCGGGTCTCCACCGCCGTCTCTACCAAGAGCCGGCCGTCGGCCTGGCTCAGACTGTTGCCTTCGCCTGTGGTGCCCATAAGCAATGGCGAGACGCCGCTTTCGTAAAAACAGGTGATGATACGGGCCACGGCTGCTGTGTCGAGCGTGCCAGCCGAGGTTACCGGCGTGACCATCGGCACCACCACTCCGCTGTATTTCTTCTGGGTCATTTTTGTTATTGGATTTAGTAAAAAAATGGTTTTCGCTGCAAAATTAAAAAATTTATCGGAAAGAGCGGCGAAAAGTCGGAAAAAAATGTATACCTTTGCCGCTAAAATAAAAAACATGATGACCTCGAACGCTCTGCCGGTATCGCGCGCCGCCATTCTCAGAGAACTGCGCGACTATGTGATGATCTTCATTGCCATGATGTCGTACTGCATCGGATGGACCGTTTTCCTGCTGCCCAACAACATTACCACGGGCGGCATGGCCGGCGTCTCCTCCATCATCTACTGGGCCACAGGACTGCCCGTGCAGTACACTTACTTCGCCATCAATGCCGTGCTACTCGTCATCGCCCTACGCATACTGGGAATGAAGTTCTGCGTGAAGACCATCTACGCCGTGGCCGTGCTCACCGTGGCTACGGCCGTGAGCAGCTCGCACTACAGCGGCCACCTGCTCAGCGACCAGCCCTTCATGGCTTCCATCATCGGCGCCGTGTTCTGCGGATGCGGCGTGGGATTGGGCTTGGCCAACAACGGCTCCACGGGGGGCACCGACATCATTGCGGCCATCATCAACAAATACCGCGACATATCCTTAGGCCGTATCATCATGATCTGCGACGTGGTGATTATCACCAGCTCATATTTCGTGCTCAAAGACTGGGAGCGCGTCATCTACGGCTACGTGGTGCTCTACGTCACCGCATTCTGCGTCGACCAGGTGGTGAACTCCGCACGACGCAGTGTGCAGTTCTTCATCATCTCCAACAAATACAAGGAGATAGGCAATCGCATCAACCACGAGCCCCACCGAGGCTGCACCGTCATCGACGCGCAGGGCTTCTACTCCGGCAACGAGGTGAAGATGCTATTCGTGCTGGCCAAGAGAAGACAGAGCGACGTCATCTTCCGCATCATCAACGACATCGACCCCCAGGCCTTCGTCTCGCAAAGCGCCGTCATCGGCGTCTACGGCGAAGGTTTCGACCATTTCAAAGTTCGCACACGTAAGGGGAAAGCCGGGATGTGTGAAGCGCCCCCTGCCCATCCTCAACATGATGCCCGTAAAGATTCTGCCAGAGCTGATGCCTAAGCGGCGTGCGGAGAAATAGTCGGCACACTGTATGAAAGTGCATATCGGCGAGACACTGATACGCTCTGACGACAGGCCGCACGCCATGAGCTGCCGACGGTTACACTCCGGCAGGTCGATATGCCATTTTGAATCCTTTCTAACACTTATGGCAGGCATGTCGAAGCCCTCCTGAACGAAAGCGTCGTACACCTCCTCGCCCACCTCGAAGCTCTCAAGATGGATGCCGGGGCCTATCTGCGCCGTCAGCTGCTGCGGTCGGGTGCCGTAAGCTACTACCATCGCCTCTATGGCTTTCATCACTATTCGGGCGACAGTGCCTCTCCAGCCTGCATGTATGGCGCAGACAGCACCATGGCTGCTGTCGTAGAGCAACACGGGAATACAGTCGGCGGTGGACACGCCTATACACACGCCGCCGAGGTTGGTCATCAGCGCGTCTACTCCCTCTAATGCCTGCTGCGTAGCGGCTGACGTCAGTGCCATAAACGGCTCGTCAATCTGTACCACCTTCGTCTGATGCACTTGGTGGGGCATGAGCAGACGGTCATCGCTGATACCAAGAATCCGGCACAGCGCCTCGCGATTGCAACGGATAGCCTCCACGCTGTCGCCGCAATAGCGGTTGATGTTAAACGCTGCGTAGTTTCCCTGGCTGTAGCCACCGTGGCGCTGGCTGCTGAAGGCCACCACGCCGTCACCCATGTCGTAATAATCCAGTTGCGGTTGCTTTATCATGGTGCAAAGGTACTAAGTTTTTTTTGATTTCTTTTGGTTTTTCGCTTAACTTTTCGTAACTTTGCCGCGTAAAAAGTGAGATTTCTTAATTCCACCAACATAATGACAGACAACTATCAAGCAAACCCGCAACGGTACGACGGAAGCATGCGCTATCGCCGCACAGGGCACTCGGGCGTGATGCTGCCTGAGGTAAGCTTAGGCTTCTGGCACAATTTCGGCGGCATCGACCCTTTTGAGCGTAGCCGTGAGATTACGCGCTATGCCTTCGACCATGGTATCACTCATTTCGACCTGGCCAACAACTATGGCCCTCCATACGGCTCGGCCGAGGAGACGCTGGGGCGCCTCATGGCCGACGACTTCCGCCCTTACCGCGACGAGCTGTTTATCTCGACCAAGGCAGGCTACGACATGTGGCCTGGGCCTTACGGAGACTGGGGCTCGAGGAAGTATCTCATGGCCAGCCTTGATCAGAGTCTGCGCCGGATGCGCTTAGACTATGTTGACCTGTTCTACAGTCATCGCTACGATCCCAACACGCCTCTTGAAGAGACGCTCCAGGCACTGGTCGACGTGGTGCGCCAAGGCAAGGCGCTCTACGTGGGTATCTCGCGATGGCCGTTGGCTGCCACGAAAACGGCCTTTGCCTATCTGAAGGCGCACGACGTGCCCTGTCTCATCTATCAGGGGCGCCTGAACATGCTTGACCGCGAACCACAGCAGGAGGGCATTCTTCAGCTATGCCACGACGAGGGCGTGGGCTTCATCTCCTTCTCACCCTTAGCACAGGGGCTGCTCACCGACCGTTACCTGAACGGCATCCCCGACGGCTCGCGCATGTCGAAAGCCCATTTCCTCAAGCCGGAGATGCTCACCGATGAGGTGCTGCAGCAGATACGTGAGTGGAACGCCGTGGCGGTCGGCCGCGGCGAGACGCTGGCCGAGATGGCGCTGGCCTGGATTCTGCAGCAGAAGGGCGTTACCTCGGTGCTGGTAGGCGCCAGCTCTACAGCCCAGCTGCAAAAGAACCTGCGCTGCGTGGCCTTGGCTTCGCCGAGTGCGGGCTGAACCCTTAGTACTGTCATGCGGAAAGTACGGACCATAGAAATGAAGCGCCTCACCGTCGATGAGTTTCGCGAGGCTGAGAAGCTGCCGTTAGTGGTGGTGATGGACAATGTGCGGTCGATGCACAATGTAGGCAGTGTGCTACGCACTGCCGATACGTTCCGTGCCGAGGGCGTGTGGCTGTGCGGCATCACGGGAACGCCGCCTCATGCTGAAATCCACAAAACGGCATTGGGTGCTGAAGACAGCGTGAGCTGGCTATATGTGGCTACGGCGGCCGAAGCTGTGGAACGCCTGAAGGCCGATGGCTACACGGTGCTGGCTGTGGAGCAGGTGGAGCACTCTACGAAGCTGCACCGCTTTACCCCCGAGGCCGCCCGTCGCTATGCCGTGGTGGTGGGTAACGAGGTGAAGGGCGTCAGCCAGGATGTGGTCGACCTGTGCGACGGCTGCTTAGAGATTCCACAGTTAGGCACCAAGCACTCGCTAAACGTCAGCGTGGCCGCCGGCATCGTGGTCTATAAGTTCGCAGAGACGCTGCTCCTAAGTGAAGAGTGAAGAATGAAGAGTGAAGAATTTGCTGCCGCCATACCTTCCGCGGCAAATAAATAGTAAATAGTAAATAGTAAATCGTCAAATAGTAAATATGTTAGTACTTTTCAAGCTCCTGGGTTCGCTCGCCCTGCTGATGTTCGGTATGAAGTCGATGAGCGACGCCCTGCAGAAGATGGCCGGTCCACAGCTGCGCCACGTACTGGGTGCCATGACCACCAACCGTTTCACCGGTATGCTCACCGGTATGTTGGTTACCGCTTCCGTGCAGTCGTCGACGGCTACTACCGTGATGACGGTGTCGTTTGTCAATGCGGGCCTGCTCACCCTTGCACAGGCCATTTCCGTGATTATGGGTGCCAACATCGGCACGACGCTCACCGCCTGGGTCATGGCCTTGGGTTCGTCGTACGATATCAGCATCGTGTCGTATATTGGATTCTTCTTAGGCATCATCCTCATTTACATGAAGCGTCATCGCTATGTGGGCGACTTCCTCTTCGGTTTGGGCCTGTTGTTGCTGGGACTCACCACGCTGCGCCTCACGGGCAATGAGATGAACTTAGGCGAGAACCCAACGGTGACCGCCTTCTTCAAGTCGTTCGACCCCAATTCTTTCTGGACTACGCTCACCTTCCTGCTGCTGGGCGGCGTGCTCACCTTCTGTGTGCAGTCGTCGGCAGCCGTCATGGCCATCACCATGCTGCTCTGCGGCAGCGGGGCCATGCCCATCTATCAGGGTATTGCGCTGGTGCTGGGCGAGAACATCGGCACCACCATCACCTCCAACCTGGCCGCACTGTCGGCGAACACGCAGGCCCGTCGGGCTGCCTTGGCCCACATGTTCTTCAACGTGTTCGGTGTGCTGTGGATACTGCTGGTGTTCCGCTGGTTTATCGACGGTGTGGTATGGGCGGTCGACTATGCCGGCAGCAACATCTTCGGACAGGACATGACCAACATGGGTATGCAGTCGAAGCTCACCTTCACCCTGGCAGCCTTCCATTCCGGCTTCAACATCATCAACGCCAGTATCCTCATTTGGTTCATTCCGCAGATAGAGAGATTTGTGTGCTGGGTGATTAAGTCGAAGCGTATGGACGAGGAAGAGGACTTCCGTCTGCACTTCATCACCGCCGGCTTCATGAAGACCCCCGAGCTTTCGGTGTTAGAGGCACAGAAGGAGATACAGGCGTTCTCCGACCGTATGCAGCGTATGTTCTATATGGTGCGCGACCTGCTCAACGAGTCGTCGTCGCTGTCGGGACAGAAGCGCGACGACGAGAAGTTCAACAAGCTCTTCAGCCGCATAGAGAAGTACGAGGGCATCAGCGACAACATGGAGCTTGAGATAGCGAAGTATCTGGAGCAGGTGAGCGATGCCCACCTGAGCGACGAGTCGAAGGCCAAGATCCGTGCCATGCTGCGCGAAATCAGCGAGTTAGAGAGCATTGGCGACGCCTGCTACAACATGGCGCGCACCATCTCGCGTAAGTATGTGGCCAAACAAGACCACTTCACCGAGCAGCAGTACAGTCATCTCCACCAGATGATGGAGCTCACCAACAACTCGCTCACGGAGATGAACAAGCTGATGATGGGGCGCAAGGAGTCGTACGACGTGAACCGCACGTTCAACATAGAGAACGAGATAAACAACTTCCGCAACCAGCTCAAGCAGCAGAACATTGTAGACATCAACAACCACGAGTACACCTACGCTGAAGGCACCGTCTACATGGATCTCATCAACGAGTGCGAAAAGTTGGGCGACTATGTGGTCAACGTGGTTGAGGCCCGCATGGGTCTCAGGTAGCCGATGCGCTCCGCCAACAAAACAGCCACCAATAACCAATGAGGAATGACGAAGGCGTCGGCCATTGAGGAACTGCAGCGTCAGCAGCTGCTGCTGCGCATGGAATATGCGGTAGAGAAAGAAGCCTATCGCCGCCTCACCGAGCAAATGGGTGTGGAGCGCCGCGTCAGGCGTGGCGATGCCTGGTGGCCGGTAACCGTCGGACGCAGCTACTACAACTCGCTGAACCAGCTGGTGGTGGAACTGCACCGCAGTGTGGCCGACGACGATGCCGACACGGCAGCCGACCATCACTTCGAGTTCGGTAAGCCCGTACAGTTCTTCGCTGTCACCGCCGCCTCTTCTCATCCCTCAGCCTTCAGCCCTCAGCCTTCTTCCATCAGTTATTTCAATTTCACCGCCACCGTAAGCTATGCCGATGAGGCGCGCATGGTAGTGGCTGTCCCCGACGAGGCTCCCATCGCCAGCCTGCAGTCCACCTCAGGATTAGGCGTGCAGCTGTCGTTCGACGAGACCACCTACCGCACCATGTTCGACGCCTTAGAGCGCACCATGCGCGCCAAAGGGAGGCTGGGCTACCTGCGCGACCTCTTCTACAGTCGGCAGCCCGCCGAGACCTACACGTTCGGCACACTGCGCTTCCCTTATCTCAACCCCACACAGGAAAGAGCCGTCAACAGCGTGCTCCGCGCAAAAGATGTAGCCGTAGTACACGGCCCGCCAGGCACCGGCAAGACCACCACACTCGTCGAGGCCATCCGCGAAACGCTGATGCGCGAGAGCCAGGTGCTGGTGTGCGCGCAGAGCAACATGGCTGTCGACTGGATTTCAGAAAAACTGCTCGACCGCGGTGTCAGTGTGCTCCGCATCGGTAATCCTACCCGCGTCACCGACCGCCTGCTGGCCTACACCTACGAGCGGCGCTTCGAGGCGCATCCCGACTACCCGCAGCTCTGGGCGCTGCGCAAGGCCATCCGCGAACTGCGCAGCCA
>Ga0265298_10009522_pt1 | contig 11560 bp, 9 predicted proteins | sample AusTroGonzalo_MG_3_FD_193486 | JGI IMG/M metagenome (GOLD analysis project Ga0265298, IMG submission 193486) | Bovine rumen microbial communities from tropical cattle in Woodstock, Queensland, Australia - Gonzalo_01 | ecosystem: Host-associated > Mammals > Digestive system > Stomach > Rumen ...
CCATGAAGAAATCATCAATGTTGCAGATCAGCTGGCGGAATGCGGCGTGTGCCGGGTCGGCATCACAGGCGGCGAACCCCTGATCCGGGAGGATTTTCTGGAAATCATCGACGCCGTGCTGGAGCGGGAGATCGGCATCAGCACGATTTATACCAACGGGTGGCTGGTCGATGAAAAACTCCTGGACGAGTTTGAAAAGCGGGAGCTGCGCTGCGGCGTCCAGCTGAGCTTTGACGGCGTCGGCATGCATGATTTCCTGCGGGGCGTTCCCGGCGCGGAGGAACGGACGCTGAACGCCCTCCGACTCCTGCAGGAGCGGGAATATCCTGTCTCCGTCTCCATGTGCGTCCACCGGAAGAACCGGCATACCGTCCGGGAAACCGTGAACCTCATGGCTTCCCTGGGTGTCAAAGGCATCAAGCTGGGCGGCATGATGCAGGTCGGGGAGTGGGCGAACCCGGAGGTGCTGGATCTCCAGCTGACGCCTGCGGAGGAACAGGAACTGTTCGAGGAATATATTCCGCAGTATTTTGAGGACAACGCGCCGCTGAGCATCATGATGCACGGGTCGTTTATGTATACTCCCGGAGATAAACACTGGGGAATCTATAACGAGCGGAAATGTTCGGAGGAAGACGCGAAGCACGCGCTGGCCTGCGGCGTTCTCGGAAAGAATTTCTATATCGGCGCCGACGGCATGGTGGCTCCCTGCATGGGCATGTGCGATTGCGGATACGCAAGCCATTTCCCGAACCTGAAGGAGACACCCCTGCGGGAAATCCTGCAGGAATCCGATCTGGTAAAGCTTTGCTATTCAACGGTCAGCGACGTTCGGAAAGGAAACGACGAATGCCGCAAGTGCGAGTATATTGATCGCTGCACCGGCGGATGCCGGAATGCCGCGCTTTGCGCCGGGGACAACTTTTTCGGCGTGGATCCGGATGTTTGCGAGTTCTTCAGAAACGGATGGGACAAACGGATTCACGACATTGCGCAGCCTGCCTTTGAGGCGTATCTCAAACGCTGCCCGCCGAAAGAAAAGAAGGAAGAATCCTCCGGACAGGAACAGGTGCAGGAAGTCTGTCCGTAAGGGTTCTTCCCCCTTGAATTGTCATCCTGAGTGCAGCGAAGGATCTTTTTACCGGTGCGTAAACGCGTTGGCACACTCGCCGGAATAATGGCACAGATACAGATGATACATGTGATAGATGTTGTCGCAGCCATCGTTGTGCCAGCAGTTCTCGCCGTTTTTGAACGTATCCTTGCAGTTCGGATGCTTTTCCTCGAAGTAGCGATAGGAACCCATGCAAACAAAATCGTGTTCACACTGATCCAAGGGGTTGTCGCCGCCGCCGGCAACCGCCCTCAGTTCTTCCCGGTCCAGTTTGGCTTTCTCAATCTCGTCCGCCGCCTGTTCTCTTTCATGAAAGGCAGCCTCCAGTTCTTCGGGCGTGAAATCATAGCCGCATTCCTTCGCGGCCAGCAGCCAGAGATCCTCTTCTGTCATATCGGGATGATCTTCAAAGATTTTTTCCACTTTTTCCGCGAGCTCCCGGTTCGCCTTGTAATCATCCAGAAACTTTTCGGCCATTTCCTTTGACATTTTTTATTCCCTCCGTTCCTGTCGTTTCGTTTTCCGTGTTCCGTTCATGATTGTGCCTGTATTTTACAACAGGATCCGCAAATGCGCAAGACAGTATGTATCCTGTCCCCGCCGCGTTTTCTTTGTCAGCACACCGGTTTTTCTTCCGGATCCGGTTTGCCCGGTGTAAGGTTGTTGCGTTCCAGGTAGTCCTGATAAGGCTGATCCAGGGCGTCGCGAATCAGTTCGTCCCATCCGTTTTTGAAGAAGGTGCAGGCGGATCGTTCCGGTCCGTAGTAATGACCGGTCTGGAAAAGGGCTGCCTGCCGGCAGCCGCCGTTGCACTTCTCCAGATGCGGGCATTTCCGGCATTCATCATTTCCGTTCCGGACATCCGCAACCTTCGCCTGCGACAGTGTCATCAATTCGCTGTCTCCGAGAATTTCCCGAAGCGGGGTTTCATGCAGATTGGGAAATCTTTCCGCGAAAGGATGATCCGCCATCATCATGCAGGGAGCAACCATGCCTTCCGCGCCGATATAGAACCCCCGGGCCATGGAAGGGCAGGAAAGTTTTTCTCCCTCATCTTCCCGGGCGCATGGTTTGATGTAGGAAATATAAGCTCGATGTTCGTCCGCATCAAAACGAAACGCCCCGTCCAGCACCAGGGACACCGGCGCGTTATCTTCGAAAAACTGCGGAATGTATTCGGCGTAAACCCGGATGGTTTCCGCATCCGTCAGCCGGATATCGGACGCCTGTTTTTCCCATTCGCCGACCTGCTGGGCCTGATTCACCTTGACGGCGCGAACGCCGTTGTCCGAAAGCCATCTGACGGTTTCCCGGATGGTATGGGCATTCTTCCGGTGCAGGCACAGGGAGGCGTCCGCCCGGATGCCGTTTTCATGCAGAAGGACAAAGGCTTTCCGGACCGCTTCCTCCGCGCCTTCAACCCCGCGGAGCCAGTCGTGCATCCCGACGCCGTCATAGCTCATCTGGACACCGGCGTGAAGCCCCCTTTTTCTGTATTCGCGGACAAAGGATTCGTTGACCAGAAGGCCGTTGGAATAAATGCCGTTGATATCAATTCCTTTTTCCATCAGCGCATCGACAATCTGCCAGAAGTCCGGCCGGATCAGGGGCTCGCCGCCGGTGATGCCGACGCTGAACACACCGCATTCCGCCAGCTGATCGACAACGTTCATCAGCTCTTCGTGGGAGGGGTTGCCGTGCCTGGCCTCCGGGGCGGACATGAAGCAATGTTTGCATTTCAGGTTGCAGGCGCCGGTTACGGACCATTGCACATTGCTTTTATACCGGCAGGGATACAGACGGTACACCTGTTCCCTGTTCAGAAAATCGGTTCTTTTCGCCGGCCGGATGACCCGATCCTTCAAAAAACCTTCAACGACTTTCCGGTAATTTTCGTCCTGCGGCTCGGGGATTTCAGTCCTTCCGTCGCATCTGGACAGAAATAAATACGGCTCCTTTTCCAGAAAACGAACTTCCTTTGTTTCGCCGTCCATGATGCCGTAGGGGAGTTTCTGCCAGCCCCGCAGCAGATACTGTTCAGAAAGTATGTATTTCATATGCGAAACCTTTCCCGGATTTATTTTTTGATATTTTTGTTCAGGTCGTCAACAACGTGAACGGGCTTTGCGGTCATTTCAACCCAGGCAGGAATAAACCCGCTTTTCACGGCATTCCGTACCGAACGGATGTTTGACCATGCGGAACAATAGAACGGTACTTTTCCTCGCTCCATGATCGCTTTTGCAAGCGCGCCGGTCAATGCGGACGCGATTCCGTTCCGCCTGTATTCCGGTAAAACATCCACGCCGATCTGCCACATTTCCTCGCAGTCGGCGGAGCAGCCCGCGAGACCGACGAGTTTTCCTTTATCGTATGCGCCAATCCCAAGGACATCCAGCTGTTTCCGGTCCCTGCACAGGGCGTTGCCCCATTCCGGAAGGTAAAGCGCCTCAAAATCCGCCGGGCCGAGCATGCGCGTCTCATAGGCGCAGGATAAATCCGGAGCCTTGTTTGTGTCAAATAGATAGTACTCCGCCATAAAACAGATTTTGTGACCTTTTTCGACCAGATGTTCATTCAGCCAGTGCATATTCGGCGTCTCAAAGCAATGGTAGAACTCATACCTTCCGACATACTCGGATACCAGGTCGGCAACCTCGTCCGTCACCGCAGCCACAGTATTGTTTCCGTACGAAACGAAATGGCAGGTAATCGGAAGCTGGTAATATTTCCGGATGTTCGCGCCGGGCCGAAACGGAACAATCATGTTTTCCCCGGATTTAAAATCTTCGGAAGCGCACCCCATATCTTCCGCGGATTGGTTCATGGCAATTTCCAGCATATCATGATTCGTCATTTTTTTTCCTCCTGTCTCTTCGCCGTGTGGCTGGTTCAAATCCCGCACATCCGCAACGGTTCACTGCCGAGGACCTCATAGCTGATTCCTGCCGCATCCAGTTCATCCAGAAAACACCTGAAATATTTTTCTGAGGAGAAAGGCTGCATGAATGCAAGGAAAAAACTGTGATTGATGCAAGTGATCTCACAAAGGATATCTGTGATTTTTGACAGTGAAGTCACGATATACTGCTCTTCGATATAGGGATCCAGCGGTCCGAAGCTTCTGCTGTTGATATAGGAAACGCAGATGCTTGCCTGTGCAAGATCCGGGGATGGAGGCGGCAGCTTCCGCTTCATTTGTTGAATCTCCCAGAGCATATTTTCAGGCTGGGCCTGCAGCATCAGCTGCCCGCGGGCGATGGTGCAGGCCTTGGTGAGATCTTTCAGTTCCCGTTCCTTCGGGAAATCCAGGATGGCTTCGCCTACAGACATTCGGTAGTTGTTATAGTTTCCCAGCATCGCTTTGCGATTGATGCAAACGGATACGGTAACCGTTTTTTCACATTCCGGATCCCGGCGTCTCGCGGCTTTTGCCAGTAACACAGACACGATGACGTTCGGACTGCCGTCATAGTCCCGGCAGTACTGCATGATCTGCGCTTCGGAAAGCTTCACGTAAAAAACCGTTTTGTCGGGTTCCGCTGTGTCAGTCAGCCGGAAGAAATCGGGGATCGGTTTCTTTTGATACAGGGGAGCTTTCGTATGGTCGATATCCGCTTCCCTGAACGGATTCCCTGTTTCAGATTCCGGAATCACGTCGCCCGGCAGACGGAATCCGGCCGGATCAAAGGTTTGTCCCGTCACCTTTGACAGATACAGGAACATGATACTCCTGATATAGGGCAACACGCCCGATCCGTCGGTCAGGGCGTGATGAATCTCAAAGGACAGCCGCTGGTCTTTGTATTTCCAGGCTGCGAGGTGAAAGTTGGATGCTTCGGAATGAAGGCGGATCGGCTCCCATGTGTTCCGGACCGTCATGGGCAGATCATTCGGCACGGGGACCAGGTTATTCCCTTTGTACGCCGCCTTGACATAAAAGTACGGAAAACGCACCCGCATCTCTTCCACGGCGAATTGAAGGGTTTCCCCGTCCACAGGATCCCTGAGGGAGAGGATCACGCCCAGGATGTTCTGGTGTTCAGGCACAGTAAAATCCAGAAGCGGTTCATAGAATTCCGGCATTGCTTTCCTCCTTAATCTGAAAATTCGGTTGCCTGCGTTCCATGATATCTTTTCTCCTCTTCCTGTTGTATATCCCATGATCCCGGTGAAATCCGGAAGAACCGTTTGTGCCGGCCGCCCGAATGTATTATCGTGTGTTTAGATAAGTAAGGCATGCCTCATACGCATGTTTCAGGTATGGATGAGCTTTCAGCTCGTTGGCCAGTATCTTAAGATTTTGATAATCAGGATTGTCGGCCTGTTTCATGTACAACTTCAGCATTCCATCAGAGTAGACTCCGCTTGGGTTTGCAAGATAGGCTTGATTATTGTCGAAGTTCGGGGCCAGACGAAGCACTTCTCCCGTCTTGGAAGAACGGATCACGCCGAAGTTCCGCATATGTCGGTCTGTGTTTACAAACACTGCGTCAGCCAGGAGAATGCGTTTCCATGCTTTTGCGAATTCAGGTCCCAGAGATGCTATATTCTGATAAATCACATCTTCGTCGTCACTGGGATCATCGAAGGAAAAACGGAAGGAATCGTATGGCTCAAAAAACTCTTGGGGTTGCAGGAAATTTCGGGTTTTTACCCGCTTGAGGTATTTTCCTACAAAGCGATACTCTGCTGTATCCCATCCAATATTGTGCAGAACGCGGCTGATTCCAACTTCAATTCTGGTTGCCGCGCTGGGCTGCAGCTTGTATAGCCACCAGTCTCCCTCTTCATACTTCCATGTTTTGGTGAAAGATCCGTCTGTGGAAGCGTTGGGAGTAGAGATGCGCAGTTTACGAAGACTTGTATCACTGGACACCAGGATGAAATCACTAACCGTATCCTGGTCTTCCGGCTGACACAACTGAAGCCTGGGAATAAACTCGCTTTCTTCGAAACAGGTGAATGTATCAGAAACGCTGAACATATGTGTTCGTAGTGCGATGGTTGTTCTGTCGCGGCTTCCGACAAGTTCATTCATTAAGTTTCGATGCTTGACGCTGTTCAGATCGATTGCCCGTTCACGTAGCCAGGAACCAAAGCCATCTGCCGTTGCGTGACAGATTTGCTTGGGGAGCAATTCCGGTTTCTGAGGGATGAATTCCGTAATAACGGAATTGTGCACGGAAAACACTGCAACCTGGACATCATCGTTGTACAGAACATACCGAGTCACAAGCTTCACCTCCTCCTTCGGATTTCCATTAGTATACCATTGCTCTTGCCTTTTATCCAGTTGTTTCTCTTGAAAACAACCGATCCGGTCAACGCAAACTTCTTTCGGTCTGCGGGGAAAGCCCGCTTGCTTTTATGGTCCGGATGATGTATGGTTGGGGAGAGGGACGCGGATGAAAGCCGGCTTTCAATTTTCCGGTCCTGGGAGAATACTTTTATGAACGTGCTTTTTGAAACAAAACGTGTTCTGGCAAGAAAACTCGAGCCGGAAGATGCTGCCCGATTATTTGAAAATCACGCAGAGGAAAAAGTGAAGAAATGGTTTCCGAATGAAAGCTATGCTGATATCAGTGAAGCCGAAGATGCTATCCGGTTTTTTAGTGATTGTGTTGAGAAAGACCGTCTTCCTTTTGTTCTTGCGATTCAATTAAAAGAGACAGGGGAATTGATCGGAGATACCGGTGTCAGTGAGATTGAGGGACAGCCGGACGCAGTGGAGATCGGTTACCAGATATGTGACAAATACAGCGGAAAGGGTCTGGCAACAGAAGTTTTGAATGCCATGACGGCGTTCTCCTTTGCCAGATTTACCGCGACAGTCAGTTATGGACGCGTAGTCCATGGAAATGCTGCTTCGACAAGAGTGCTGGAGAAAGCAGGCTATGTTTTTGTAAATGAGGAATTTGGTGCTGAGGATGATCCTTACGGCAACGGAATGCTGGTGTATAAACGGGAAGCACGATCGCCCGGAAAACCTGAAGCCATCCGGAGCGACAAATGATTTGCAAAGGTGAATCGGCCATGATTCGAGACGTATTTCCTCCTCCTTTTCCGCCGGCAATAAAAATACCTGCCGGCGATTACGTTAACCGTTGGCAGGTTTTTACGTTTACAGTATATCAGAAGTCGATATGACATACAACGGACATCCGGGTGCCATTGATGTGCTATTTTTTTCGCTGATTACAAATGCGTGGTATAATGGGAAAAAACAGGGGAAGGGGACAAACACGAATGAACAGCTATCCGGCGGATCAAAGGATCACAGTAAACGGCGTTGAGCTGCATTATGCCGTTTCCGGCGAAGGCAGGCCGGTTCTTCTTGTTCATGGGAACGGGGAAAACCATCATCTGCTGGAAATGGAGATTTCTCAGCTTTCAGACGCCGGATATCGGGTGTATGCTCCGGATTCCAGGGGACACGGAGCCAACAAACCGCTGCCGGAATATCATTATACGGACATGGCTGAGGATATGTTCTGCTTCATCCGGGAGCTGGGCCTCGAAAAGCCGTTTTACTTTGGCCACAGCGACGGAGGGATTATCGGCCTGCTTCTGGAACTGAAGCATCCGGGCACGCTTGGAAAGATGGCGGTCAGTGGTACGAATCTGTCTCCGGAGGGCCTTGATCCGGGGTTCCTGAAGGAATTTGGCGAACTGAATCGGAAAAACCCGGATCCCCTTGTGACGCTTATGCTGACAGAACCGCATATCGAACCGGAAAGTCTGAAAAAGATTGCGATTCCCGTTCTTGTTACGGTTGGAAGCAAGGACCTGATACTGCCTGAGGAAACAGGAAAGATCGCGGATCATCTGCCTGACGCGAGAACGGTTGTAGTGGAAGAAGCGGATCACGGAAGCTACATTCAGGGAAGTCCGGTGATGGGAAGAATGCTGATTGATTTCTTCGGAGACGGTGGGCTGCTTTCTGCCTCGGGGAGCTACAGCTTATTGCCGGATGGAACACTGATCAGGGAAGCGTAAGGGCAACCCATAACAGTCCTTACGCCCGAATGAGAAGCTTCACCTGATTGCTTCCGCCCGCCCGCTGCCAGGTGATTTCCTTCGCAGCCTTCTGCAGGATGCTCAGGGACATTTCATGCCCTTCCTTCGTTGCGTCCCAGGCCTCCCCGTTATAATGAACCGTCATCTGAACCTGCTCATCCGCTTCGGAATACTCAATCACAGTCTGAATCTTCGGATTCTCCAGCTTTTTCACCAGGATCTGATGCACCAGTTCCTCAAAGGCCAGGCTCAGCCAGTTGGCAGTCTTATAGGGAATCTGGTTTCTCCTGCAATATCTGACAACCTCGCCCGCCATCCCGGGGAAGTCATAATCCCTGTTATCGATGTTCAGCTCCAGCACCTTGAGCTTCCGGACAAACCGCCGTGTTTTTTCCATCTGCGGATGCTCAAAAACCTGCTCCGGAGATCCGTCTTCACAGATGCCTCCCTCGTCCATGAAGAAGACCCTGTTGCTGATGGCCCGGGCAAAATTCATCTCGTGGGTCACAATCATCATGGTTTTTCCGGTCTTCGCCAGATCACGGATCACGGCCTGCACCTCGCCCACCATGGTGGGATCCAGGGCTGAGGTGGGCTCGTCCAGCAGAATGATGTCCGGATCCATGGCCAGCGTGCGGGCAATGGCAATCCGTTGCTTCTGTCCGCCGGACAGCTCGTCCGGATAGTTCAGCGCCTTGTCCGCCAGGCCTACCATCCGCAGCAGCTCCATGCCCGTGTCATAGGCTTCCTGTTTGCTTTTGCTCAGCAGATCCATGGGCGCCAGCATCACGTTCTCAATCACCGTCAGATGGCCGAACAGATTGAAGGACTGGAACACCATGCCCATCTTCTGCCGCACTTTTTCCAGGTCGCATTTCGGATCGGTGATTTCGATATCGTCGATCCAGATATGCCCTTCCGTGGGTTTTTCCAACAGGTTGATGCAGCGCAGCAGCGTGCTCTTTCCCGTGCCGGAAGGCCCGATCACGGAGATCACATCCCCGTCATGGATTTCCACGCTCACGTCTTTCAGCGGCGTTGTATTGAAATATTCTTTTTTCAGATGCTCAATTCGGATCATGGATTTCCACACCTTTCAACACTTGCTGAGGACTTCTGCGCTTTGGATCGAAGCGAGCCGCGATCCGGTTGACCAGGAAGATGAAGAATGCCTCCAGCGCAAAATAAATGATGGTCATCGCAATCAGCGGGAAGAATGCATCATAGGTGCGGCTGCGCACGATATCCCCCATCTTGGTCAGATCTGTCACAGCGATATAGCCCACAATGGCGGTGGCTTTGATGAGCCCTACAATTTCCCCTTTATAGGCGGAGATCACATGAGGCAGGCCTTGGGGAAGAATGATCCGGAAAAAAGTCTTCCGGTCGGAGTAGCCCAGGGCAAAGGCTGCTTCATACTGCCCGTTATCCACGGCGCCGACCCCCATCTTCAGAAGGCTGTATACCGACGATCCGAAGGTCAGGGTAAACCCGATCACGGACACCATCATGCCGCTGATGGCCACTTTTCCGAAAACGATGTAGTAAAGAATCATCAGCAGCACCACCATCGGCATGCCCTGCACCAGCGACGAGCAGAACCGGGTCGCCCCCAGCGCAATGGGATTTCCTCTGCGGCACAGCATGAAAACCACGAATCCAAGAATCGTGCCCAGCAAAATGGACAGTGTGGTAATGATCAGCGTGACGACGAGGCCGTTCACAAAAAGCTGCCACCGGTTTTCCCGGATGAAAGTCTTGTTGAAGCTTTCCGCAATGCCGGCCCAAAAGCCTTTCTTTCCGTCGGTGCTTTCTTTGCGAAGGACTGCCGCGACGGTTCCGCCGGAAAAATTGGGGTCGGAAAACAGCACGCTTTCTGCCCGTTCCGGTGTGATCGTGATCCCGGATGCGGCAAAATCGCATTTTCCCGTTTGCACAGAGGGAAGAACGCCGTCGAAATTCATGTCCGCGATTTCCAGCCCGTAGCCGTTCTGAATGCAGAACTGTGCCACCATATCAATGTCATACCCGACAACCTGTCCGTCCCGGACATATTGAAAGGGGTCATACTGGGCCGCGGTAGCCATCTTCAGGGTGCCCTTTTCCCCCGCCGGAACTTCAGGGATCTGCCGGTCGCTTTCGTCGTCCCCAAACCACTCCGCTTCCAGCGCTTCCATTCTTCCGTCCGCTTTGAACTGCATCAGAAACTCGTTGAACTCATTCCGCAGCTCTTCACCCTTTTCATTCTTCGGAAAAACGAGACCGAACGCAAAACTGTCCAGGTATTCCGGCACATAGGTGATCTCTTCGCGGGCCTTCATCGTGGATTTGATCACAGGCTCATCCGCCACAAAAGCATCTATTTTGTTGCCGATGAGCGCGTTCACCAGGTCCACTTTGCTGTTATAGTATTCTTTTTTCGCGTTGGGAAGCCGTTTGCTGACCAGTTCGTCAAAGCTGCTTCCGGTCTCAATCCCGATCGTTTTATCCGCAAGCGCATCAAGCGTGTCATAGACTCCCGGGGGCGGCGTTTTTTCATCTGCTGCGGCCGTCTGAACAGCGCTGATCGCCGGTACCGCCGGTATCACGCCGGAAACGGGCAGAAGCAGCAGAAAGAGCAGGAAAGCAATGATGGCCGTTGCTGCCCTTCTGCGGCGGATGTTCCTGTGTTTCGGTTTCACTTCTTCTTCCTCCGTTATCAGCCTGGTGCTGACCCGTTCCTTTTCGGCTGTCATCCGGGCGGGGTTTTCCTTGTTTGAAACGATGTTCTTCTCCATCGCCTGATTTCATTATATGGATTTTTGAAGCCATTTTCAACACATCGGCGCCGTGCATGGCCGAAAAATGAGCAGAGAGCGGAAAATGATCGAAGCATCTTACCTGCAGAAAATGCATTTCACCTGTCGATTTGTTGCGTTCCGCTGCTCCGCGGGTTTATCCTTTGCCTGATCAAACAGACGGAGGATGATCCCATGAAGAAACTGTATGAGAAAAACAAACTGACCTTTGCCCTGGTTTGGATCGCGATCTATGTTGTCGGCACAAGCCTGGCGGAAGCCCTGAGCGAAACAATCGGCGCGTATAAGCTGGTTTCTGCTGTGTTTCATCTGGTGCTGACTGCGGCCCTGTTTCTGTGGGTCCGGCGGAACGGCCTGACGGAAAAGTACGGCCTGTTCCTGCCGCGTTACCGGCTTGCAACGGCCTGGTTTTTCATTCCGCTGGTGCTGGTGTGTCTGTATAAGCTGGTGTTCAGCCCGGCGCTCCGCTTTTCCGCCTCGGAAAGCATCCTCTTTGTGCTCAGCATGCTGGGCGTCGGATTCCTGGAGGAACTCATTTTCCGCGGCTTCCTGTTCAGGGCCATTGAAAAGGAGAATCTGACCCGGGCGATCATCATTTCATCGGTCACCTTCGGCATCGGGCATATCG
>Ga0265298_10009523_pt1 | contig 11558 bp, 8 predicted proteins | sample AusTroGonzalo_MG_3_FD_193486 | JGI IMG/M metagenome (GOLD analysis project Ga0265298, IMG submission 193486) | Bovine rumen microbial communities from tropical cattle in Woodstock, Queensland, Australia - Gonzalo_01 | ecosystem: Host-associated > Mammals > Digestive system > Stomach > Rumen ...
CCGCCGTTTTCCCGCTGCAGCCCGTATGCCGCGGCCATGGCCTGGGCTTCCTTCTCCACCATGCCGAAGGCCCGGAAAGCAAGCGCCATCAGGAGCGTATCCTCCGTGCTGATGCCGTCGGAGGACCGGTCGTCCGGCGGGAACCCGCCGTTCCTGCGCTGCGCGTCCGCGGCAGGGATGCCTGTGCCGTCCTGCAGCGCAATGGCCGCCAGGGCCTGGGTCCGGACGGAAAGAACGTCGCCGCTTTCATCCCCTGCCAGGAAGAAGGTTCCGCCTTCCGGCATCATGGACCGGATATACTTCTTCGCGTTTTCGGCCGCCTCTGCATAGATGCGGTTGCCGGTCCGGGAAGAGAGCATCCCGAAAGCGGTATACAGCCAGAGGTTGTCCTCCGTGGAGCGGACGCCCGCGCCGGCACCGCGGTTGAACCCGCCGGCACTGTTTTCACAGGTTTCCAGAACCTTGTCCAGGTTTTTCTTCGCAGCCATGACATAGGATGTGGCTGGCTTGATTTTGTCAAACTGCATGAGGGCCACCGCGGCCGCGGCCAGGCTCCTCGTCCCGGTCTCCTGCGTAAAGATCGAACCGTCGTTCACCCGTTCGACCAGGGAATCCAGAATCTTCCGGACGTTCGCGTCGCTGTGGTTTGAATGCTTCCTGAGATCCGACAGCAGGGCCAGGGCAGCCACCGCGTTGTCATAGACATTGTCAGCCTCGTCCGCGCCAGCCCGGTCGAAGACAGAAAGCGGGCAGCCGGCTTCCACGCGCCCGGAAAGATACTGCAGCGCTTTTAGCCCGGACTCGGAAAGTTCCTCCGGCTTCACCGTCGGCAGCGGAGCTTCCGTCGCTGTCGGCTCCGCCGGCTTCTCCGTCGCGGCGGTTTCCGTAGCAGGTGCTTTCTCCTCCGTTACGGTTTCCGTAACCGGATCATTATGCGTCGTCGGTTCCTCCTGTTTCGGCCTTGTCAGCAGGATCGCCGCGACGATGCCTAATATAACAATCACTGAAATGATCGGAATCCATTTTTTCCAGGGCGGAGGTGGTGGTGGCAATTCTTCCGTATGTTTTTTTTCAGGCTGTTCTGGTGTCTTTTGCACTGGTATTGCCGGTTCCGTTTCCGGCTGCTTTGGCTGTACCGGTTTCACCTCATCAGCGTTAACTTCCCGGCACGAATTGAGATATATTGCATCCTTATATTCCAGATCCTCAACAAATTTATCGATAGACTGATACTTTGATCGATGGATCCAGTTGGTTCTAGTTAACTGAAACTTTACTTCCTTGGGCGGTTCAAACTCTTGGAGAAAAATTGGGATGACTAAGCGATCATTATCCATGGCATAATGCAATTCTCGCATACAATATTTCGATCTAACATATTCCGGAGACAAGAAGCAAAACATAGCCTTGCACTCTTCTACTTTACTTGCGAGAAGCTCCATAAACAGAGCACCGCACGGAATCCCATTATCGTGCCAGAGCCTGTATCCCTTGTTATGGAAGGCAGTTATGATCTCATACACCTTTTCGGAATTATCATGACTATAGCTGACGAAGATGTAATCCTCTTCTCCCTCATACGGTGCGAATAACTCCTCGCTGTTCATGCAACTCTCAACCCCTGTTTATAATATTATGTGATATGCTTATTCATTTTTCTTGGATGTCACCTGCATAGTACCATATTTTATCCGGAAAATCCACCATGATTTCTGACAACAGTCTTTTTCTGTTTCTTTATGATCTGCTTGAAGCAGTTAAACGCATTTCGCCAAATGCAAAACCCGGAATCACTTCATAAGGTGATCCCGGGTTTTCCCGTGGAGCATAGGAGATTCGAACTCCTGACCCCAACACTGCCAGTGTTGTGCGCTACCAACTGCGCTAATGCCCCGAACAGCGGATATCTTATCATAACCGTCCGGCTTTGTAAAGAACTTTTTTTGCTCGTTCTTTCCAAAGAGCACAAATCATTCCCAATCTTCCTCTGCTGTGATAAAATGCCTGCAAGGAGTGTGAAGAAACATGACATTATCCGAGGCTGTCGAAAAACTGAACGAGCTGGAGAAAGCCGCCTATGCTCTGAACCATGCCCAGAGCATCCTCTATACCGACGGGGATACCGTCGCGCCGAAGAATTCCTGGAAGGGCCGTGGCAAAGCGCTGGCTTATCTGGGTGAACTGACATACAGGCAGCTGGTTAATCCGGAAACCGGGGAGGTTCTGGAGACCATCCTGCAGCACAGGGATGGCACCGATGAGGTCACCTTCCGCCGGGCGGAAGTACTCAAAGAGCAATATGATACCCTCCACGTCCTGCCCATGGAAGAATATGTCGCCTGGCAGGAGCTGACAAACGAAGCCTCCGCCGTCTGGCACGACGCCAAGGAAAAAAGTGACTGGAAACTCTTTGAACCGTACCTGGAAAGGATCGTCGCCGCCCGCCGGCGCTATGCTTCCCTCAAAGCCCCGGAAAAGCCCGCCTACGACGTCCTGCTGGATGAGTATGAAAAAGGCGCGACGATGAAAGGGCTGGACCCTTTTTTCCGCATTTTGCGGGAAGATCTGTCCCCGGTTATCCGGGAAGTGGCGGCAAGGGAAAAACCTGTCCCGGCCTTTCTGAAAAGCTCCTGGCCGGTTGACCGCCAGCGCCTCTTCTCCGAAAAGATCATGGCGCTGGAAGGCATTGATCCCCTGAATTGTACCCTGGGCGAAACTGAGCATCCCTTTACCAACGGAACAAACAAGTGGGACATCCGCATCACCACCCATTATCATGAGGAGGATCCCTTTTCCAGCATGTTCAGCGTCATTCATGAGGGCGGCCATGCGCTGTATGAGCTGGACGTCCGGGATGATCTGCAGTTCACTTGCCTTTCCGGCGGCGTCACCATGGGCGTCCACGAAAGCCAGTCCCGCTTCTATGAGAACCTGATCGGCCGCAGCCGCGCCTTCTGTTCGCCGCTGCTGAAAATCATGAAGGACGTCTTCCCGGAACAGATGAAAGGCGTTACGGAAGAGGAGCTTTATTCCGCCGTCAACCTCTCAAAACCGTCCCTGATCCGCACGGAAGCGGATGAACTGACCTATTCCCTGCACGTCATGATCCGCTATGAGCTGGAAAGGGCGATGATCGGCGGAGACCTGAAGGTGCAGGACATTCCCGGGGAATGGAACCGGCTTTACAGGGATGTCCTGGGCGTGGATGTGCCGGATGACCGGCGCGGATGCCTGCAGGACAGCCATTGGTCCTTCGGCGGGATCGGCTATTTTCCCAGCTATGCCCTGGGCAGCGCCTACGGCGTACAGATGCTGCGCGAAATGGAAAAGAGCGTGGATGTATGGGGCACCGTCGCCCGGGGTGATCTTTCCCCCGTAACCGCCTGGCTGACAGAGAAAATTCATCAGTACGGAAGCCTGAAAAAGCCGCAGGATCTGCTGCCGGCCGCCATGGGCGGAGAACCGGACGCAGCGGTGTATACGCTTTACCTGAAACGAAAATTCGGTGAACTGTACGGATTGTAACCGCAAATCCCCGGCACACCGGAGATCAAGGGAAGACTGTACATCGGCGGAAAAATATGATATAAAAAGAAGCAACTTTTGAGTGATTCCGGGAGGCATGGGCAGCATGAAAAAGCAGAAAAAGGCGCTGCAGATCTGCTTTTTGATTCTGTCCGCGGCCTCCCTCCTTTTATTCTGGCTCGTTCCCTTTCTCGGGCAAAAAGATGTTTCCGAAACGGAAAACCGCACGCTGGCCCGGCTGCCCGCTCTTTCCGCCGGGTCTTTTCTCTCCGGCTCGTTTCAGGATGACCTCGAAAAAGCCGCGGGAGATCAGCTTCTCTTTTCCGAGGAAGTCCGTTCCTTCGTGAAGGGCGCGCAGGCATCCGTTCTGACCGGCGGGCAGAATCTGCTCTGCCGCTTCAATCCTTCCCTGCGCAGCGGCTATACCCAGATCACGGAGGGATACTTTGCGTATCAGGGAGATGAGCACCGGATCGTTGAAAAACTGCAGGACTATGAAGCCGGCGCGTCGGAGGCGGCCGCTTTCGCCGCGTCCTTCAACAGCCTGGAAGGTGTCAAACGATACCTGTACTTCATCAACAACTCCCGCGTCACGGACTTTGACCGTCCGGAGGACAGCAATCGGATATATGACTGGATTCGTTCCTTCTTCTCGCTGGACGGCGCCGCCTGCTTTGCTTCGGACGGCTATGAAGATTATTGCCGCTGGTTCTACCAGACCGACCATCACTGGAACGATCAGGGGTTCTACCGCGGGTATACGGAGATCCTGAACCTGCTGAAGCCGGATGAAACGCCCGTCGGTCCGGGCGATCGGCTGGAAACCGATGCGGTCTTCAACGGTTCCTACGCGCGGATTACCAAATCCCTGCGGGCTGACGAACATTTTGTCGTCCGTTCCTTTGATCTGCCTAAATATACCGTCACCCTGAACGGCAAGCGCGGCACCTACGGAAAGCTGAAGGCATACCTGTCCGGCCGTTTTCCCTCCGAACCGCTTACCAATCATTATGCCAACTGCTACGGGGGAGACTACGGGGAGATCGTCTATGATTTCGGTACGGAAGGGCGGGGCCGGCTGCTGCTGATCGCCTCTTCCTATTCCAATCCGATCAACGCGCTGATCGCTTCCCATTTTGATGAAACCCGGGTCATCGACCTGCGGTATTACGAATCGTATGCCGGTCAGGCCTTTGATCTCTCCGCCTATGTGAAGGCGCACGACATTGATACCGTGCTCCTGCTGGGCGACATCCGTCTCTTCCTCCCGGGCGGCGATGCGGAAGGGGGCGAAGCCTGATGGTCTTTTCAAGCCTGACCTTCCTGTTCATTTTCCTGCCGCTTGTGCTGCTTTTTTATTTCCTCCTGCCCGGCATCAGGGCAAAGAACGCGGTGCTCTGTCTCTTCTCGCTGGTCTTTTACGCCTGGGGCGAGCCCGTCTATGTGCTGCTCATGATCGCCTCCATCCTGCTGAATTATCTGGTCGGTCTCGGCATGGCGCGTTTCCCCGTCCGAAAGAAAGGGCTGCTCGTCCTCGCGCTGATCTTCAACCTCGGCGCGATCGGGTACTTCAAATACGCCGGTTTCTTCCTTTCGAGCCTCAACTCCCTCTTCTCCCTGCATCTTCCCGCCCTGCAGATTGCCCTGCCCATCGGCATCAGTTTTTACACCTTCCAGATCCTGTCCTATGTGATTGACGTGTATCACGGCAGGACCGCCGCGCAGAAAAATCTGCTTTCCCTTGCCACCTATATCACCATGTTCCCGCAGCTGGTGGCCGGCCCCATTGTCCGGTATGAAACCGTGCGGGAGGAGCTTTCCGCCAGGCATGTCTCCCTGAACGATTTCACCGAGGGCCTGAGCCGTTTTTTCTTCGGCCTGGGCAAGAAAGTGCTCATCGCCAACCAGATGGCGCTTGTCGCGGATGCGGTTTTTGATGCCGCCGCTCTTCCGCCCGCCGGCGCGCTGTGGATCGGCGCGCTGTGCTACGCGATGCAGATTTATTATGATTTCTCCGGTTACAGCGATATGGCCATCGGCATGGGGCGGATGTTCGGCTTCCATTTCACGGAGAACTTTAATTACCCCTATATTGCCGATTCGGTCACCGATTTCTGGCGCCGCTGGCATATCAGCCTTTCCGCCTGGTTCCGGGAGTACGTCTATATCCCCCTGGGCGGAAACCGCTGCGGCACGGCGCGGCATATCTTCAATATGCTCGTTGTCTGGCTGCTCACGGGCCTTTGGCACGGGGCTGCCTGGACCTTTGTCCTCTGGGGCCTGTATTACGGCCTGCTGCTGATCCTGGAAAAGCATGTGCTGGGCAATGTGCTGAGCCGTATTCCGAAGGCCGTCCGGCAAATTGTCACTTTCCTGCTCGCTCTCTTCGGCTGGATCATCTTCCGCTCGGAAAGCCTGGCCGCGCTCGGGCGTTTCCTGTCCGGTGCCTTCTCCTTCGGTTTCTCCGGCACCGGCGCCTTCCTGATGTCAAATTCGAACGCGCTCTCGCCCCTGGTCCTGCTTCCCGCGGCAATCCTGGGCTGCCTTCCCTGGACCCGATGGCTCGAAAAGCGTTTCCCGGGGTCGCGGGCTCTCGCCGCGCTCCGCCTCGCCTGCGCGTTCCTCATCTGGCTTGCGTCCATTGCCATGCTGCTCGGGGAGAGTTATAATCCCTTTATCTACTTCAGGTTCTGATGCGCTGCCGCCTGCAGCGTCCGACCCGTTTTCAATGGAGGACCGCCGTGAAAAGATTCCTTGCCTTCCTGCTCCTTTTCCTGTTCCTGTGCGCTTCCGCCCTTGCCGCCGCCTCGCTCGAGGCGCCTTACACTCCGGATTCTCCCGGCGCCGCCGTCGCGGCTGCCGCGGCGGAAGTCCTTGGCCTGGAACTGCATCTGACGGACGGAGCCGACCTTCCGAAAGCGGCGGATGTCATGCTGCTCTCTCCCGGCGCTCTGCTCTGCGCGGATCAGTCCCTGATCATTTCAGGCCTTCAGGGCTATACCTCTCAGGATCTGCGGACCGCCATGCGCCCCGTGTGCAGGCTTGCAGTCAGCCCGCTGTATCTGGTCGTGAACGCGCAGGCCGCAGCGGATCTCGGCATCACCGACGCGCAGTCTCTCCTGTCCTATATCGCGGAACATGAGTATGAAGCTTACTTTGCCCGTCATATCGACGCGGATGTATCCGACCGGGCCGTGACAAAACTGTCGGAATCCGTGCCTGTCTTCACGGAAGGCTATCCGGAGGACGAGATCCCCTCCGCCCTGGAAAGCGGCGAGGTGCTGGCCGCCGTCGTCAGCGAGGCTCAGCTTGCCGTCGCCGATTCTTCCCTGCTTCCCCTCTGTTCCCTGGGGGCGGAGCGCACCGCCGCCTTCCCGGATCTCCCCTGTGCAGCGGACCTTGATATCCCCCCGTGCGACGGGATCGGCATCTGGCTCTTTGCCTCTTCGGATACGGATGACGCCGCGGTCGCGCAGGCCGCTTCCGCATGCCAGGATATGGATCCCGCTGCCGTCAATGCCGTCCCCGGCTTTGTCTTCGCGCCGCTCGCCGGGGAAGAAGCTGAAAAAGAAATCCGCGACATCATCGCGGATTATATCGGTTATATGACCTCGGAAGGCCTCTTTTTCTACGAGCAGTAACGCTTATTTGTGCCGCAGTTTGTGGTAGGGATTTGTCTGGGAGAAGAACACGCCGTCCCCCAGCAGCAGCACCTGCACATTCCCTTTCTCCAGAATCTCTGAAAAATCAAACTCCTTGTCCTGGCCGGCCAGATAGTACCGGAAATCAATGACCCAGAGGTCATGGTAGTGGCTTGCCAGCAGCTGCGTAATCGGGTTGGAAAAGGAGTTGGAGAATACCACCAGTGTTCCCCGGTCGGTCCGGTCCGTCTGGATATGCACGATCCCGGTGTCTCCGCCGTAGAACTTCGCGTAGTGATTGATCTTCTCCAGTCTGGAATACTTCCCGTCAAAATATACCTGCTGGTTTCCGTAGGAAGCTTTCGGCACGCCGTTGATCACGATCTTCATTTCCGGATAGTCAAAGCGGTAGACCGTAAACAGTTCCTTGCTGTCCTGCAGTTTCAGGTCCCGGTTGATGGACCCGTTGAATTTCACGGGGAAAGTGACTTCTTCCGCCGGCTCGATCAGCGGCTCGTCCGGCCCCAGCAGCATCCGGATGATCTGGCAGTATCCGGCATAGGATCCCTTGTAGTTCCAGTGATGGTCCGTCGTGTAGTAATATTCGGCATACTGTTCCAGAGAGTCCAGGTGCAGGTAGTCCGTCGTGCTTTTGTCAAAGTATTTTTGGATCGCTTCATAGACAACGGGCACGGCCGATACATCCTCCAGCACGTTCACCGTCCGGGAGGAATTGATCAGATAAACGTATGTCCTGACCTCCGGATGATCCGCCAGCGCTTCGTACAGGTATTTCGCCTGCTGCTCCACCTTGGCCAGGTCCGTATAGTTGTCCGTGGTGGAAAGCCTGTAGACCATCCCGTTGATTTCGACCGAGTCGTAGGCAGCGGCAGTGCCGATGATACCGATCAGCATCATCACAACCGCTGCCAGCGACAGGATCTTTTTCATGGTCTAACGCTCCTTTGTCAGTATATACCGGATGAATCCCCGTTATGCCGTCCCGTCAGATCAGGTCCGCGATATCCGTATTCACGCCCTTGATGAGCACTTTCGCTCCCTGGGCCGCCTCGGCGGAATCCGCGTGGGCCAGCAGCCACTTGTTGGCTGCCCACAGGATCTCGTCTTCCGCGTTTTTCACGGTGATTTCGGGTTTGGCCAGGTTTGTTCCCTTCGGCAGGACCACGATGACCTTGAATCCCTGGCCCTTCTTCGCGCTGCAGGGCGCGTAGTGCAGCGTCGTCGCGTATACTTCGACCAGCACGCCCGCGGGGCACTTATACGCAACCACCTTGTCGGTATCCAGCACGCCGTCCGCGAGATCCTCACGCTTGGCCAGCAGCAGGATGAAATCCTCCGTGCCGACATTCAGCTCGCTGTCCCGGTGATATTCCAGGCAGTTCAGTTTCGTATTGTGGCCGTTGCACCAGCCGATCTGGATCGGCATGCCGCCGAAGGCATTGTTCCGCAGTTCCTTCTCGATCGGCAGGGCCATCAGTTCGGACTGTTCCGGAACATACTCGACGCCCTCGGGCAGCGGGGTCACTTTGTCCAGCGTCGCCAGCAGTTCGCTGACGTCGTAGCCGGTCAGCACCTGGCCGTAGTTCTGGAATGACGGGTCGCTTACGGGTAAAATCTTCATGGGAATACCTCCTTATTAAAAATTCTTTGTTAAATCATATCTTTCGTAAAATTCCTTCCGATAGTCCAGCAGGGAATCATTCGCGATCGCCTCCCGGATCTCCTCCATCATATGGATCAGGAACCGCAGATTATGGATCGACGCCAGCCGTCCGGCGGTGATCTCCTTCGCGTTGAACAGGTGCCGGATGTACGCCCTCGTAAAGTTTTGGCACGCGTAGCAATCGCATTGATCGTCCAGCGGGCTGAAATCCCGGGCATACTTCCCGTTCTTCACGACCACCCGGCCCCTGCTGGTCATGACGCTGCCGTTCCGGGCAATCCGCGTCGCCAGCACGCAGTCGAACATATCCACCCCGCGGATCACGCCCTCGATGAAGCAGTCCGGCGTCCCCACGCCCATCAGATACCGTGGCTTGTTCTCCGGCATGTAGGGCCGGATCTCGTCCAGCATCTCATACATCATCGGTTTCGGTTCGCCCACGCTCAGGCCGCCGATTCCGTAGCCGATGAAGTCCATATCCGCCAGTGCCTTCGCGCTCTCGACCCGCAGGTCCTTGAAAAACGCGCCCTGCACGATGCCGAACAGCGCCTGATCCTCCCGGGTATGGTGTGTTTTGCAGCGTTCCGCCCACCGGTGGGTCGTTTCCATGTTCTTTTTCGCCGTCTCCCAGTCGCAGGGGTACGCGGTGCAGACGTCAAACGCCATGCAGATGTCGGATCCCAGCGCCTGCTGGATGTCCATCGATTCTTCCGGCCCGATGAACTGCTTTGATCCGTCCAGGTGGCTCCGGAAGGTTACTCCCTTTTCCTCGATCTTCCGGATCCCCGCCAGCGAAAACACCTGAAATCCGCCGCTGTCCGTCAGGATCGGCCCGTCCCAGCCCATAAAGCGGTGCAGCCCGCCCGCCTCGCGGATCAGGTCCTCCCCCGGCCGCAGGTGCAGGTGATAGGTGTTGGAAAGCAGGATCTTTGTCCCGATCTCCTTCATCTCCCGGGGCGTCATCGCCTTGACGCACGCGCTGGTGCCCACCGGCATGTAGATCGGGGTCGGAATATCCCCGTGAGGCGTATGCAGAACGCCCAGCCGCGCCCCGCTTTGTTTGCATACATGCGTTACTTCATAACTGAATGGTTTACTCAAGTGTTTCTCCATATTATATAAATCTCTTTTCAAAAGGAATCCAACAAAGCAATCGGGCCGAAGGGGTTTAAGGGGGCGATCGGAAAGCCCCCTTATTAAAGCAGCTCATCCGTCCCGACCGGCTTGTACTTGTCAAACTCCTCCAGCCGCTGCACAACCTCTTCCCGGATCACCAGTGCCGGCCGCTCCTTCGGGCCGTCCGTATCCTCCGGCACCGTCAGCAGATCCGCGTAAATGTTCCAGATGTTTCCTTCCGGCATGGAGTGGAAGGTCATGATCTCCCCCTGGGTCGGGTGGCGGAATGTCAGCTTGTATCCCCACAGGGCGATCTGCTGCCCCGGGATCCCTCTGCCGTATCGGTTGTCGCCCCACAGCGGCGCGCCGATATTGCTCATCTGCGCGCGGATCTGGTGTTTCCGCCCCGTCTCCAGGCGGATGGCGCACAGCGCCGTCCCGTCCCGCCGGTCGATGCATCTCCCGTGCAGGATCGCCAGCTTTCCGCCCTTCACGTCCGCCTCGCAGACCACCTCGCGGTTCTTGATCTCGTCGTGGATCAGGTAATCCGTCAGCGTAAACTCGTTCTCGACCTCGCCGTCTGCCACGCACAGGTATTGCCGCCCCATCTGATGTTCCCGCATCTGGGCGTCGAGCCTGGCCGCCGCCTTGCTTGTCCGGGCGAAGACCATCAGCCCGCCGACCGGCCGGTCCAGCCGGTGAACCAGGCCCAGGTAAACGTTTCCGGGTTTGTGATACTTCTCCCGCAGATATTCCTTCAGCAGCGTCAGGATGTCCGGATCGCGGGTGCTGTCCGCCTGGCTCAGCATGTTCGGGGGCTTCACCGCCACCAGCACATGGTTATCCTCATACAGGATGCTGTCCGCCATCTCAGCCACGCTGCCACCTCCCGCTCGCACCGCAGGGCAGCACCCCGCCGGTGGTTACGGGCAGGCACAGTTCTTCGCTGTCTACCCTCCCGCTGAAGCGCGGCGTCACACATTTCTCCAGCATGTTGCTCAGCACGCTTGCCTGGAATCCCGTCGTATAGCTGTTGATCAGGAAGAACAGCGGCTCTTCGCTCAGCGCCTTCGCGCAGGTCTCAATCAGGCCGTACAGCTCGTTTTCCAGCTTCCATACCTCGCCCGAAGGACCCCGTCCGTAACTCGGCGGATCCATCAGGATGCCGTCGTAGCTGTTTCCCCGCCGCAGTTCCCGCTGCACAAAGCGCAATGCGTCCTCCACGATCCAGCGGAACCGGTCTTCCGGCAGTCCGCACAGTTCCCGGTTCTCCTTTGCCCACAGCACCATGCCCTTTGCGGCGTCCACGTGGGTCACATGCGCGCCGGCCGCTGCGCAGGCCAGCGTCGCCCCGCCCGTGTATCCGAACAGGTTCAGGATTTTCAGGTTCTTCCGGCCGGACTTCCGGATCAGGTCACTCATCCAGATCCAGTTGGCCGCCTGCTCCGGAAACAGGCCCGTATGCTTGAATCCCGTGGGCCGTACGTAGAACCGAAGCCCCTCATGGCTCACCGTCCAGCGTTCCGGCAGTTTCTTCAGGAATTCCCATTCCCCGCCGCCCCGCTCGCTGCGGTGATACCGTGCCTGGGCGC
>Ga0265298_10009524_pt1 | contig 11557 bp, 4 predicted proteins | sample AusTroGonzalo_MG_3_FD_193486 | JGI IMG/M metagenome (GOLD analysis project Ga0265298, IMG submission 193486) | Bovine rumen microbial communities from tropical cattle in Woodstock, Queensland, Australia - Gonzalo_01 | ecosystem: Host-associated > Mammals > Digestive system > Stomach > Rumen ...
CTTGCCGAGACCAATTCCGGCAAAGCCTGGGTCCAGGAGCACATTCCTGCGAACTAGTCTTTGACGATTCTTCATTCCCTCAAAAGGGGCGCCCGCAAAAGGCGCCCCTTTTCTTTTTAGCCTCAAAATGATTGCACATCCCGAAACCTTTTACTACTTTTGCGCCGGAGAAAAACCCTAAAATCTACCTAAATATCTATGAAACAAGCATTTAAGCTTTTTGTTCTGGCAGCTCTCGGGCTGTTCGTCACCCTTTCGCTGAACGCGCAGATGACGACTTCGTCCCTGAGCGGTAAGATCACCGATGCCCAGGGCGCCGTTCCCGGTGCCGCTGTCATCGCCGTCCACACCCCTTCGGGTACCCAGTATTTCGCGCTTTCCAACAACGAAGGCCGTTACACCATTCAGGGTATGCGTCCCGGCGGACCCTATGAAGTCACGGTTCAGCTGCTGGGTTACAAGACGACCGTCTTTCAGGACATTACTCTTAAACTGAGTGAAACCTACGTCCAGGACGTCGCCCTCGAAGATGCCACCGAGCAGCTTCAGGAAGTCGTCGTGGTCGCTTCCGCTACCAAATTCGGTACCGAGAAGACCGGTGCTTCCACCAACGTCTCCAACCGCGAGATGATGGACCTGCCGAACTCGAGCCGCAGCCTCTCTGCCATCACCAAACTCTCCCCGTATGCCAACGGCATGAGCTTTGCCGGCAGTGACGGTCGTTCCACCAACTTCACGGTGGACGGTGCCAACTTCAACAACAACTTCGGTCTGAGCTCCAATCTGCCGGGCGGCGGCACGCCGATCTCCCTCGACGCCATTGAAGAGATCCAGCTCGTGGTCGCTCCGTTCGACGTGCGTCAGAGCAACTTCGTGGGCGGCGGCATCAACGCCATCACGAAGTCGGGTACCAACACCTTCAAAGGTACGGTCTACGGCTACTATCACAACGAGAAACTTCGTGGTAACAAGATCTACGGCGAAGACCTCGGCGACCGTTCCTCCGAGCTCATCCGCACCATCGGTGCCACCTTCGGCGGCCCGATCGTGAAGAACAAGCTCTTCTTCTTCGCCAACTTCGAGCTGAATGACCAGCCGGGCCAGGCCATCACGACCAACGGTATCGGCGAGGGCATTTCCGAATCCGAACTCAAGGCAGTCCAGCAGAAACTGGTCAACGACTACGGTTACAATCCGGGTTCCTACACTGATTTCCCGGGCGGTACTTCCAACATGAAGATCCTGGCCCGCATCGACTGGAACATCAGCCAGAACCACAAGCTGGCCGTCCGCTTCAACCATACGAAGAACCTCACCTGGTATGCCCCGAACGGCAACTCCTGCGACGACAAGTTCCGTAACAAGAGCTTCAACCGCGCCAGCGACCAGGCCCAGCCGTTCTCCAACAACATGTACAGCCAGCAGAACAACGTGACGTCGTTCGCCGCCGAGCTCAACAGCCGCTTCGGCGAGAAGGCTGCCAACCAGCTCATCGCCACCTACTCGTTCATCAACGATCAGCGTGGTTCGAACTCCGACATCTTCCCGCACGTGGACATCATGGACCACGGCGACCTGTCGAGCGGTAACTTCAAGCCGGCCACTTCGTTCGGTTACGAGCTGTTCACCTATAAGAACGGTGTGACCAACAAGGTCTGGAACGTCACCGACAACTTCACCTACTATGCCGGTTCCCACAAGATCACCGCGGGTATCAACTACGAGCACATGTTCGCCGACAACTCGTACATCCGCAATGGTACGGGTTACTACCGCTTCGCCAGTGTGGATGATTTCCTCAATGGCAACCGCCCGCTCAGCTTCTGCCTCTACTATGCGTACGACAACTCTCCGGAGACCGCGCAGATCAACTACAACCAGCTGGGTGTCTATGCGCAGGACGACTGGAACATCGGTGACCGCTTCAAACTCAACTATGGTGTGCGTTTCGATACGATCATCTACGATGATTCCGACCTGATCACCAACAACGCCATCCTGGCCTACAACATGGGCGGTCGTTCCGTCGATACCGGCCACTGGCCGAAGACCACGGTCCAGGTGAACCCGCGCATCGGTTTCAACTGGGATGTCGCCGGTGACAAGAGCTTCACGATCCGTGGTGGTACGGGTATGTTCCAGGGCCGCCTCCCGCTCGTGTTCTTCACCAACATGCCGACCAACTCCGGTATGATCCTCAACCAGGCCGTGTATTCCGCCAGCCTGAAAGACGGCCAGGTGGTTTATACCGACGCTGTGGCTGCCGCCCTCGACAAGTTGATGGCCGGTGGCAAGATGATGACCAACACCAACGAGATCAAGGACGCCCTCGGTCTGAAACGCACCATCTCCGAAGCGGAAGGTAACCTGCAGAGCACCATCAACGGCGTTGACCGCAACTTCAAGATGCCGCAGGTCTGGAAGAGCTCCCTCGCTTTCGACTGGAATCTGCCTGTCAGCTTCCCGATGACCCTCACCGCTGAAGGTATCTTCAACAAGACCATCAACGGCGTGCGCCTCGTCGACTGGAACATCAACGATGCAGCCGTCCAGAACGGCGGCCGCTTCGCCGGTTCCGACAACCGCATCAACTACCGTTCGCTGAGCAACTATAAGTACGGCAGCTCCACGGCTTACGTGCTGACCAACACCAACAAGGGCTACGGCTGGATCGCCAACGTGACCTTGAAGGCCACCCCGGCCAAGTACCTCGATCTGATGGTTGCCTACACCCACACCGTGAACAAGGAGATCTCCGGCATGCCGGGTTCCAACGCCACCAGTGCCTACACCAACCTGTATACGGTCGACGGCCCGAACTTCGCAACTCTGCAGTGCTCGCAGTACGTGGTTCCCGACAAGTTGATGGCCAACATCAGCTACTTCATTCCGTTCAAGGTGTTCGGCGGCAACGGCCTGCACCTGAACCTGTACTACTCGGGCTACAGCGCCGGCGGTTACAGCTATGTCTACTCCAACGACATGAACGGTGACGGCATCGCTTCCGACATGATGTACATCCCGGCCACGAAAGACGAGCTGGCCTTCTCCAGCGACGCCGACCGGAATGCCTTCTGGGCTTTCCTCGAGCAGGACAAGTACCTGAGCAAGCACAAGGGCCAGTATGCTGAGGCTTATGCCGCCGCTGCTCCCTGGTGCCACCGCTTCGACGCCCGCATCGCCGAGGACTTCGCTTTCAAGATCGGCAAGACCAAGCACAACTTCCAGCTCAGCGTGAGCATCGACAACATCGGCAACATGTTCAACTCCTCATGGGGTGTGCACCGCTGGTCCTGCTACACCACCTCGAGCGGCACCTATTCCAACGCCGTGCTGAAGCTCGACAAGGTGGAGGGCGCTACGCCGGTTTACTCCATGAACAAGGTGAACGGTGAGTATCCGACCCAGACCTGGAACAAGTATTCCAAGAGCCCGTCGGAGTGCTGGCAGATCCTCTTCGGTCTGAAATACTTCTTCAACTAATCGTTTGAAATGGATTTGAAAGGGGCGACACCGAAAGGGTCGCCCTTTTTTGCTATCTTTGCAGTACCATGAGAAAGATCCTCTTCAGCATACTCTTTGTCCTGCTGGCACTGCCGGTGCTGGCGCAGACCGGCACGGCAAGCCTGGGCGGCCGCGTCAGCGACGAGAACGGCCCGATCGAGGGCGTGACCGTGGTGGCCATCCACCAGCAGACCAACGCACAGTATTCCGTCAGCACCGACAAGAACGGTTGGTGGCAGCTGCTCGACGTCCTGCCGGGCGGCCCGTATACGCTGCGTGTCCACTATTTCGGCTATGACCCGATGACCGTCCGGAACCTGTTTACCTACGCCGGACAGAATACGGTGGTCGACGTGGATCTGGAGGCTCGGAGCACGCAGGTTCGGACGGACGAGGCGGCAACGTCACTGAGAATCGGCCCGGAGCTGGGCGGCGGCACGGTGCCGGTTTCTCCGCTGGGCTTCGATCTGGTGAGTCAGCGCATCTATACACCGGTGTCATTCGATGTCCGGCAGGAATCTCCACTCTACGGCACTGCCCAGCAGTGGATGATGCCCACGGGCAGCAGCCGTTTCCACGGCACTGCCTACGGCTTCGCCTCCTTCATGCCAGGCGCGACCTCTTCTGTCACGCCCGGCTCGACCGGGCGTCTCCGCGGCCTCGGCGGCCTCAACGTCTCCACCCCCCTCGGGAGCCAGGACTACCAGCTGTTCGGCGGCCTGCAATACGGCGGCCTGAACGGACTTAGGGGTCTGGACGCACTTTCCGGAGCGTTGCGTCTGGATGCGCGCCTGAACGAGAACTATCGCATGGATGTTTCGGGCGGACGCCTGGTGGAAGACATGGGTGGCGAAAGCTGGGTGGCGGCGGGCCTGACGGCGACGCTCAGCGAAAAGATTTCGATGCGGCTCCAGACAGGCTGGTATACCACCGGTGAAAGCCGCCAGATGCTCACGACCGACGACTTTACTTTTGCGTTGGGCCGGCATCGCCTGCTGGCCGGCGTGCAGTTCTCCTACCAGAATTTCCCGGCGCTCGACTCGACGTCCACGCACGGCGACATCTATGTTCAGGACGCCATCCGGCTCGGCCGGCGGCTGACACTGCTGGCAGGCTTGCGTTTTACCTTCCCGTTCGCCTTCTCGCCCCGTGTCAGCGTGTACTACGACATGCTGGGCGACGGCCGGCTGGTGCTGCGTGCTGGAACGGCGGTCTATGGCGTGCATGGCGAGGGTACGGTGTGGAAGAATCTGACGGCCTTCGACTTCCGGCTTCCAGCCAAGTTTTACCTGACTTTGGAAGGCATCTATGGACAATCCTGGCGCCGGGCGTTCTACATTTCTACGCGCAACATTCTGGACAGCCATTATGCCCTCACGGCCCGTTTGGAGCGGCCGCTGTCCCATCGTTTTTGGGCGCTGGCATCCTATACGCGCAGCGACGGTTCGATGACCGACCGCATCTGGGGCGGTATCTCCTATAAGGCCGTATACCTGAAGCGCCAGGCCACGATGGTGTCGGTGCTCTATGACGGATATAGTTTTGTGGACGAACTTTCTCCGGCGTCTCTCTCATGGAACCATGCCATCGAGGCACGCCTGTCGCAGGACATCGGCTTCCTGGCCGGCGGCCGCGACCACTGCTTCCAGCTTACCGGCTACATCCGCGCTGAACGCACCGGCAATACCCAGGTCCTCGTCGGCCTGCGGTATATGCTATAGCCAGCGTTTGAGTTCCTCCAGGTGTTCGGGCGGCGTGGCCCAGCTGGTGGCCAGGCGGATGGCGGTGTGGGAGGGGTCGACGCGGTCCCAGAGGTCGAAGGAAACGTGCTTTCCAAGCTCAGCTAACTTGCTGTTTTCCAGCACGATGAATTGCTGGTTCGTCGGCGAATCGAGGAAGAAGGTGCAGCCCTTCTCGCGCAGCAGCGTCTTGAGGCGCATCGCCATGTCGATGGCGTGCCGGCTGATTTCGAAATAAAGCCCGTCGGTAAAGAGCGTATCGAATTGGATACCCAGCAGGCGTCCCTTGGCCAACATCGCCCCGTGTTGTTTGGTGATGGTGTAGAAATGTTTCGGTGCATTGCCCCATGGGAATACGACAGCCTCGCCGCAGAAACAGCCCACCTTCGTGCCGCCGATGTAGAACACGTCGCACAGCCGGGCCAGTTCGGGCAGGGTTACGTCGCAGGCCGGACTGGCTAGTCCGTAGCCCAGGCGCGCCCCGTCGATGAACAGCGGCAGCCCGTATTCCGTCGCAATACCGTGGATTTCTTCCAGTTCGGCGCGGGAGTAAATCGTTCCGTATTCCGAGGGGAAAGAGATGTAGACCATCCCCGGGAAGACCATGTGCTCGTAGTTCGGGTCGGTTGTGGTCGCATGCAGATAAGCCCGCAATTCGGCCGGGTCGATCTTTCCCGCGTGTCCCGGAATCGTGAGCACCTTGTGTCCCGTGTATTCCACGGCGCCGGCCTCATGCACACCGATGTGTCCCGTTTCCGCCGACACCACGCCCTCGTAGTCCTGCAGCATGGCCGCGATGATGGTCGAATTGGTCTGCGTGCCGCCGACCAGGAAAAACACCTCCGCTTCCGGTGCCTCGCAGGCCATCCGGATCTTCGCCTTGGCGTTCTCGCAGTAGTGGTCCATGCCGTAGCCCGGTAGTTGTTCGAAATTGGTTTTAGCGAGCTGCTCCAGAATTTTCGGATGCGCTCCTTCGGAATAGTCACAGGTAAAGGAAATCATGGTTCAAGGGCTTTGTCATGCAAACTTACGGAATAATTTCGTATCTTTCCCTATTGATTTGAATAGTTACGAATAATACCAAAATAAGCATGAAAAGACTCATCACTTTCGTGGTGCTTGCCGTGTTCGGCTTGCTGAGCGCCACAGCGCAGGAGACACCGCGTTGGCTGCGCAAGAACGCCATTTCTCCCGACGGTACCCGCATCGCTTTCTCGTATAAGGGCGATATTTATGTCGTGGCTGTGCAGGGCGGCCTGGCTCGCCAGTTGACCAGCAACCCGGCCTACGACTCCGACCCGGTCTGGACACCAGACGGAAAACAACTGTTTTTCAGCTCCTATCGCGAGGGCACCAAAGATATCTACCTCGTGTCGGCAGAAGGCGGTACGCCCAAACGCATCACCAACTATCCCGGCAACGAGACCCCGAAGGCCGTGCTGCCCGACGGCCGCATCGCCTTCATGGCGAATCTGCTTCCGGATGTCCATTTCGACAGCTATCCCGGCGACGCGCAGGTTTGGGCCGTTTCTCCCGAGGGCGACCAGCCGACCCGCGTCCGTCCCGCGCTGCTGAGCTCGATCACCATGTCGGAGATGAGCGTCCGTCCGGATGGCGCCATCCTCTACGAAGATTATAAAGGCTATGAAGATCCGCTCCGCAAGCACCACACCTCCGCCGTCACCCGCGACATCTGGCTCTGCAAGGACGGTGCGTTCACCCAGCTCTCCCACTTCAACGGCGAAGACCGCCAGCCCGTATGGGCCGCTGACGGCGACACGTACTATTATCTGAGCGAACAGGGCGGCAAGACCATCAACCTGTTCAAGAGCAGCGTCAGCAACCCGGCCCGCACCACGCAGCTGACCCGTTACGAAAAGGATCCGGTCCGCTACATCTCCGTGGCAAAAGACGGCACACTTGCCTTCTCGCAGAACGGCGACCTCTACACCCTGAAGGAAGGCGGCCAGCCCCGCAAGGTTGAGATCAGCGTGCTGCGCGACGAGAACGAGCGCGACCTGGTGAAGATGAATTATACGGGCGGAGCTACATCCATGGCCGTCTCTCCCGACGGGAAGGAGATCGCCTTCGTTGTCCGCGGCGATGTCTTCGTGACCTCCACCGAATACAACACCACGCGCCGCATCACCAACACCCCGGAACAGGAGCGCGGCGTGAGCTTCTCGAAAGACGGCCGCGAGCTCTACTACGCCGCTGAACGGGGCGGCTGCTGGGGTGTCTGGCGCACTGTCCTGACCGAAAAGAACGACAAACTTTTCACTTACGCTGTCAAGACAAAGGAGGAACGCTTCTCCGAGCCGGGCGAGACCAGCTTCCAGCCGCAGGTCTCTCCCGACGGTAAGTGGGTGGCCTACCTGCGCGACCGTGCGGAACTGGTAGTCAAGCCCACCAAGGGCGGTGCGGTAAAATCGCTCCTAAAGGGTGCGAACTACTCCTACAGTGACGGTGACCAGCACTTTGCCTGGAGTCCCGACAGCGAGTATCTGCTGACTGAATACCAGGCCGACGGCGGGTGGAACAACACCGACATCGCCCTGATCGAACTGAGCAGCGGCAAGGTGACGGACCTGACCGAGAGCGGTTACTCCGACGGCAGCTTCCGCTGGGCCCTCGGCGGCAAGGCCATGACCTGGGAATCCGACAAGAACGGCTACCGCAGCCACGGCAGCTGGGGTGCGCAGGGCGACATCTACATCATGTTCTTCGACGGCAAGGAGATGACCAAATTCGCCTGGGATAAGGAAGACGAGGAGCTTGAGAAGCTGCTCAGCGGCAAGAGCGAAAAGCAGCTGGCCAAGGAGGAGAAAAAAGACTCCCTGGACCAGGAGAAACCCAAAAAGTTGGAACTGCAGCTCGATGGGCGTGAAAACCGCGTCCGCCGCCTGACCGGCTCCTCGGCTTCCTACGGCGACCACTACCTGGCCAAAGACGGCCGCAAACTCTACTACGTGACGCCGCTCGAGAGCGGCCAGGGCCTTTGCGAGAAAGACCTCCGTGAAGGCAGCGTGAAGGTGTTGGCCCGCGGCGTCAGCGGACGCATCACCCCTTCGCCCGATGGAAAAGAAATCTACATGTTCTCGGGCCGTGGCATCACCAAAGTGACGCTCGCGGGCGGCCAGACCAAACAGATCCACTTCTCCGGCGACTTCGAATTCAAGCCGAAGGCCGAGCGGGAATACATGTTCTCGCATGTGTGGAAGCAGGTGAAGGAGAAATTCTACGACCCGGACCTGCACGGTGCCGACTGGGACTACTACCGCGAGAACTATGCGCAGTTCCTGCCTTATATTGACAACTATTTCGACTTCCAGGAGATGCTTTCCGAGTTGCTGGGTGAGCTCAACGGCTCGCACACCGGCGCACGCTACCGTCCGCAGGGCGGTGAGAGCCTGGGCCGGCTCGGTGTGCTTTACGACCTGGGCTACACGGGCGAAGGCCTGCGGATCGCCGAGGTGCTGCCGGGCGGCGTGCTCAACCTGGCTGACAGCGAGATCAAGGCGGGCGACCTGATCGTGGCGCTCGACGGCCACGGCATCGCCCCGGGCGAGAACTGGTTCCCGCTGCTCGCCGGTAAAGCCGGCAAGAAGATCTTGGTGACGGTGCGCAAGGGCGGCGAAAAGGGCAAGGAGGAATCGCTGATCGTCAAGCCGGTAGCGAATGAAAGTACGCTGCTCTACCGCCGCTGGGTGAAACAGCGCGAAGACATGGTCGAGCGCCTCTCGGGCGGCCGCATCGGTTACGTACATGTGGAGGGCATGGACTCGCCTTCGTTCCGCGAAGTGTATTCGAAGGCCCTGGGCAAGTACCGCAACTGCGACGCCCTGATCGTCGACATCCGCCACAACGGCGGCGGCTGGCTCCACGACGACCTGGTGACCCTGTTGGGTGGCAAGGCCTACGTGGAATGGCGCCCGCGGGGCCAGTACATCGGCACCGAGCCCTATAACAAGTGGACCAAGCCGTCCTGCGTGCTGATGAATGAGGACTGCTACTCCGACGCGTGCGGCTTCCCGTACGCGTACAAGGCCCTGAACCTGGGCAAACTCATCGGCATGCCGGTGCCCGGCACGATGACCGCCGTCTGGTGGGAGACACTCATCCATCCGCAGATGGTCTTCGGCATCCCCGAAGTGGGCGGCTGGATCCCTGACAAGCAATACTACATGGAGAACCACCAGATCGAACCGGACGTCCGTGTCGACAACGATCCGGCCTCGCGCCTCCGCGGCGAAGACAAACAGCTCGAAGCCGCCGTCCGTGAAATGCTTTCCGGCATGAAAGAATAGAACATCTGGTTGCAAATAGCCCTGACGGCTGTAATCAGGCTCTTCTTATCGGGGAGCCTGATTTTTTTCTTGAAAACAAGGGAGAACAGAGGGAATAAAGTAAATAGTGTCGAAAAAAGGAAGAAAACTATTGAAAAATGCGTATTTTTGCCGAATAAGTGATACTAGTACTCGATAAGTAATGAAAAGTAAATATACATTAACAACACATACAACCATGAAAAAGTTAATTTATGTCTTTAGCGCAATAGCGCTATTGGGGTTGGCGTCTGCATGTGTGGACCAGATTGAAACCAACCCGGACTTTGACCCCGTCAAGAACACGGTGACCACTCAGTTCGTCCTCAACATTGCTCCGGCTGCCGCTGATGCACAAACCAAGCAGAGTGACGCCGCCGTGCAGATGAACAAAGTGTTCAGAGGCCTGAACAACGCGAGTCTGTTGACTTTCTCCGTCAGGGATGGAGAAAATTTGAAGGACGGCAGTAAGATTATTAGTCTTGACAACCAAACGATGCACGATGCAACCTCCTACATTGACCTTTCCTATGCGTTGAAGCCCAACAGCATCGACCCGTGGCAAGATCCTACCTCTTATTCTGCGAATCCGCCGTATAGCCGTCGCATTGTTCAGATTGACCTGCCTACGGAAACCAACACGTTGGTTTTCTATGGAGAGGCCGTTACAGGTGCTTCCGGCGACTTGAAGAACGACTTTGGAAAACTGGGATACAGGACCGACGGCCTGGAAGAACTGGATATGCGTAAAATCGGTTGCTGGGCATGGCCGAGATTGCCGGATAACTCCGCTGAAGCGACGGACTATCATCGGATTGAAGATTTGATTGAAGCTGTGTATAACAATTTGTTCAAGATTGAGCATACCTTTTCCGAGTCCACCTTTGGCAGCTATAATATGGACGGAGTCACCCTTAAATGGGCAGATTATCTCATGGCTTATGATTTCGAGCATAAAAAGACCAATATTTCGCCGATTCCCAGGCTTATTAATGCCCATAATGGTCTGAGTCAAGACGCTGAGGGAGCCCTGCCCGATGTTCAAGCCTCTCCTTTCGAGGTCATCCTGGCCAAGGCCTACCATTCTTTCAAGACGATGAGAACGGGAGAACTCAGGGGCGGCAGCGGAAAATCTATTCTGCGGCAGGTGAGCGACTTGTACACGGTCTTATATGATGGATCACAGTCTGATGCAACCAGTGCGTTGGAGGAAATAGCAAACGTGTATTTTGAAGACATAACAACTTATATCGGCTGGTTTTTTGAAAAGGCCTCTGCTACGAGCCGCCAGCTATCAAAATGGAAAGCAATCGGTGGCGAATCGGGCGTTAAAAGGGCCCTCGAGAGTCATAGGATAGATACTTTGCCCGCACCTGTCAACACGCGCTTGACGCTTACTGATTTTCCTTTGAATTTTGACATGCCGCTCGGTGCAGCAACGATGAAACTGAATGAAAACGGTGATTTCGATTACGAGTCACATAACATTCCTTTACCGGCGATGGGCGATGGAACCATGACGGTCCACGATTACACCTACCCGCCTTCCCTGGTCTATTTCGGTAACGCGCCTGTTCGCATCAGTAATTCCAATAATTTAACTGATAATGATTTTCAGGATGGTACAAACAACTGGGAAAACGGTACTTGGTCTACCGATACCTGGTTGAGCGGATCAGGGACGGTGAATGGTTTCAGTCATGTCACCTCGAATACCCGAGGCGTGGCAATGGCCTTCAATATCCAATATGCCAATGCCTTGCTGGAGACAACCGTTCAGTATGCCGACTCTGTCGTCAATACCGGCGGTACGGGACTTGCGGATAATAACAAAACGCTGAATGGGGATCCTGACAATGTTTTCCATCCGAGTGCATCGGCGGGCCTCCAGTTGACCGGCATTTTGGTCGGCGGGCAGCCCGACACGGTCGGTTGGAACTACCTTGCTACGTCTGGTGCCCATTTTAATAAAATGGTGTATGACAAACG
>Ga0265298_10009525_pt1 | contig 11557 bp, 9 predicted proteins | sample AusTroGonzalo_MG_3_FD_193486 | JGI IMG/M metagenome (GOLD analysis project Ga0265298, IMG submission 193486) | Bovine rumen microbial communities from tropical cattle in Woodstock, Queensland, Australia - Gonzalo_01 | ecosystem: Host-associated > Mammals > Digestive system > Stomach > Rumen ...
CGGCGGGTCGTTGTGCACCTCGATGATGAGGCCGTCCGCGCCCATCGCCACGGCGCCCATCGCGCACGGCTCCACGAGGCGGGCCACGCCGGTGGCGTGGCTCGGATCGACGATCACGGGCAGGTGGGTGGCGTTGCGGAGCACCGGCACGGCGGAAAGGTCGAGGGTGCTCCGCGTGGCGGTCTCGAAGGTGCGGATGCCGCGCTCGCAGAGGATCACGTTGGGGTTGCCGCCCGCCATGATGTACTCGGCGCTCATCAGGAGTTCCTGAATGGTGGAGGCGAAGCCGCGTTTGAGCAGCACCGGCTTGGTCGTCCGGCCGAGCTGTTTCAATAGTTCGAAGTTCTGCATGTTGCGCGCGCCGACCTGAATGACGTCGATCTCGTCGAAGAGGTCGAGCTGCGAGATGTCCATGATCTCGCTCACGACCGGCATCCCGGCGGCCTTGCCCGCGGCGACGAGGAGTTTCAGTCCTTCGTCGCGGAGCCCCTGGAAGGCGTAGGGCGAAGTGCGGGGCTTGAAGCCGCCCCCGCGGAGCAGCGTCGCACCGGCCTGCTTGACGGCCATGGCGATGCCGGTGACCTGCTCCTCGCTTTCGACCGAGCACGGTCCGGCGATCAACTGGAAATTGCCGCCGCCGATCTTGACGCCCGAAACGTCGACCACCGTGTCGAGCGGGTGGAACTTGCGGTTGGCGTTTTTGTAGGGATCCTGGATGCGCTTGACATCATCGACGATGTCGAGCGCCTTGATGAGGTCGATGTCGACTCGCGTGGTGTCGCCGACGAGGCCCAGCACCGTCTGATGGAAGCCCTCCGAGACGTGGATCTGGAGGTTCATGCTCTTGAGCCAGCGAGTCAGGTTTTCGAGCTGCCGGGGATCTGGATTTTCCTTGAGGATGACTATCATGGCTGCGTTCCTTTCCTTATGTTTACGCCTTATGTCAATATTGTTTCGTTTGCCGCATAAAAAAAGCTCCGCGGTTCGGTTTCGCCGCGGAGCTCTTGCTTATCCTGTATTTTTTTCTCTCATGCCTGAAGCGGTTCGGCGAAACCATACTGTGTCGTGCCTTCGTAAAAGAAGGCAAAACGAAAGTAATAGTAAGCCTCGAAAAGCTGTTTCACTTTTTTGACCGCTCCAAGAAAAAATGTTACGAATCTTGAGTTTCGCCCATAATATATATCGCCCGCGTGCAAAAGTCAAGAGCCGTTCGCCTTGCGGGCGTAACGGCAAGGAGCTATTCCGCTTTGCGGATCTCGGCGTCGAGGCGGTCGAAGAAGCGGCGCATGAAGCGCAGGCGGCGCGTGCCTTCCGCGCGGCCGGGTTCGGTGAGCATGGCGGCGGGGAGACGGCGCAGTTTGACGAGGTACTCGCGGTAGGCGGTGTCCTCCCGGGAGTAGGCGGGGGAGTTGAGCGCTTCGGCTTCGGTGTTGTGGAGCCGGGCTCCGCAGTGACCGGCGAAGAGGAAGGCGCGTCCCAGACCGACCGCCCCGAGCGAATCGAGTTTGTCGGCGTCGAAGACGATCTTCGCTTCCAGCGTTGCCGGTTCTATGTCGTCGCGGTAGCGGTGGCTCCTCACGGCGGCGGCCACGGCGCGCGCGGTTTCGGAAGCAGCGCCGAATTCGAGCAGCAGCTCTTCGGCGATCTTCGCCCCGGCGGCGGCGTGGCAGATATTCCCCTGCGAGGCGAGTTCCTCCGGGCGGGCGATGTCGTGGAGCAGGGCCGCCAGTTCGACGGTCTGCCGATCCGCTTCGGGCAGCCGTTCCGCGAGCATCCGGGCGTTGGAAAGGACGCGCAGGGTGTGGTCGAAGTCGTGGCACCCCGAGGCGGCGCCGAGTTTTTTTTCCACGGCGGCGCGGACGCGTGAAAGCAGAGTGTCGAAGCCGGCGGGCATAAGCGCTTACCGTACGACGCGCACCCAGATGTACATCGCGTCGGAACTGCGTATGGACAGACAGCTACCCATGATCTTGATGCGGATCAGGTCGCCGAAGGGGGCGCTCCCCTCGAACTGCACCAGCGTGCCGGGGACGAGGCCCATGTCGGCGAACTTCTTGATGCCGCGCAGACTTTCCGCGACTTTGACGACGATGCCGATCTTGTCCTGCGGCAGCTTGTCGAGCGAGACGAGCTCCGAATCGTTGCCCGGATGGATGGTCGGCATGGTCTCGGCGATGAACTTGCGCAAAGTTTCGCAGTCTTCGCGCCCGGCGATGGCTTCGGTGAGCGCGGCGAGGCGTTCCAGAGCGGTCTCGCCGATCACGTGTTCGATCTTGCACGCCGAGGAGTCGGCCTGCAGTTCGTCGAGTTTAAGCATCTCCTTGAAGAAGCGCTTCAAGGTCGCGTGGCGGCGGCGGATCACCGACGCTTTTGCGGAGCCTTCGCCCGTCAGCTGCACCGGCAGGTGCGAACGGTAGACGATCAGCCCGCGCGCGGCGAGCGACTGGAGTGCGTTGGTCACCGACGGCATGGAGACGTTGAGCATGTCGGCGATGTCTTTGGTGTGGGCGTGACCGTTGTGTTCGATGATCTCGGCGATGGCTTCCAGATAATCTTCCAGACTGCTGGACATCGACCTGTCGTTTTTCTGATCCATGATGGGGGCTGTTCCGATTTAGGTTAAACTTATTCAAACGCGATAATATAGCATTTGGACGCGTTAAATCAAGAGGGTTTCTCCGCCAGTCGGGACCGAAGTGGAAAAATCCCCGTAAATTATCTTCCGGAGCGCCTTGAAATACCGTTTTTCCCATATATATTTTCTCAAAACTCATTTAAAGGACATTCATCATGTTTTTAGCACCCATCCTCGCCGAAGCCTCCGGCATTCCCTACGCCTTCAACCACAGCGACTCCATGGGGAAGGGCATCGTGCTGTTCCTCGCGATCGGTTCGGTGGTCACCTGGACGGTGATATTGTGCAAGCTGATCGCCATCTACCGGGCGAAATCGCTTTCGGAGCGTTTTTCGTTCCAGTTCAAAAGCAACCGGGGGCGAGTGACTTCACCGCTGCTCGTGCGCGAAGGCGTGGAAAATCCCGGCCCGCTGGCGTCGGTCTACTCCGTCGGGGTGGAAAAACTGCTTGAATTCTACGAAAAGGGGCAGAACACCAACATCATCACCAACTCCGGCGACCTGCAGCCGGTGAAGCTCTCCGAAGCGCAGTACAGCGCCATCGAAGCGGTGCTCGAAAGCGAGGTCTCGTCGCAGATCGAAAAACTCGAATCCCGCATCGGACTTTTGGCGACACTGGTCAGTCTGTCGCCGTTCTGCGGGCTTTTCGGCACGGTGTGGGGCGTCATGGTGGCGTTCTGCGACCTCGCCAAGGCGGGCAACGCGGACATCAAGTATCTGGCTCCCGGCGTCGCGGGCGCGCTGCTCACCACCGTGGCCGGTCTGATCGTGGCGATCCCGTCGCTGGTCGGGTACAACATCTTCACGGCCATGATCCGTTCGCTCACGGTGCAGATGGACAACTTCACCGAGGCGTTCATGGCCAAGATCAAGCTCGAACAGCTGGAGTTCGACAAAGAGGAGCGCGGGGCGTGACCATGCGGCACAGCAGACGCGGACGGCTGAAACTCGCGGCGATGGATCAGATCAACGTGACGCCGCTGTTGGATCTGACCTTCCTGCTGTTGATCGCGTTCATGATCACCATGCCGATCATGGAGTACGGGACCAACGTCAAGGTCCCCGAAATGAACAGCGACGACCTGCCGATCGCGGACAACGACCGCAAGGTCAAAAACGTGACGCTGACCAGAGACAACAAGATCATGCTCGACGATCAGGAGGTCAGCCGTGAAGAGCTGATCGCCGAACTTGCGCAGTTGAAAAATTCCGGCGACAAGGTCGATCTGATGCTGCGCGCCGACGGCGAGCGCAGTTACAAGGACGTGATCGAACTCATGGCGGAGATCCGCCGCGGCGGATTCACCGACGTCACGCTGGTTACGAACGCCGAACAGGAGCCCAGATGAACGGCGTCTTCCCAAACGGCGAAATCCGCAGGCCGGAGCTTGACTCACCCGGCATGCGCTGGGTGACGTTCATCGTCATCCTGGCGCTCCACGTCCTCGTCATCGGCGGGCTTATGTGGGGGTGCACGAGCGTCGACAAGCCCAAGGAGAAGTCGACCGAACGGCATTACAAGGTCAACTTGAGCTCCGGGCCGTCCGCGCCGCTGCCGCCGGCCCCGCCGGAACCGCGTGTGAACCCGCATCCGGCGCCGCCGACTCCGGTCCCGCCGGCTCCGCCGGAACCGAAGGTCAAACCGCAGCCGCCCAAGCCGATCCCGCCGCAGCCGAAGGTGAAACCGCCGAAGGTCAAGCCCAAACCGAAGCCGCAGAAGGTCAAGCCCAAGCAGAAACCGCAGAAGGCCAAGCCCAAGCCGACGCCGCCCCAGCCGAAGGTAAAACCGAAACCGGCGCCGCCGCAGCCGAAGGTCAAGCCCCGGCCGACGAAACAGCCGCCCCGGGACAACGACGTGTACCGGCCGACGGAGGGGCAGAAATTCGATCCCAAGCAGAAGTACAGTTACGACAATAAAAACAATCGGAGCAGTACTTCTTCGTCGAGATTTTCGAACGAGTCGGCCCGTCCCGGTCCCCCCGCAGATTCGAGAGCCAACGAAAAGTGGCAGGAAAGCGTCGCGGGCGAGTTGTACAACAACTGGGTGCCTCCGGAAGGCGTCTTCTGGCGCGGACAGCCCCCGGTGGCGATCGTGGAGCTGAAGGTCGCCGCCGACGGCCGGGTGGTGAGCTCCCGGATCGTGAAACCGAGCGGCAATGCGCGCATGGACGCCTCCATCCGGCAGATGTTGAGCGTGCTCACCCGCGTCACTCCGCCGCCGGACGGCGGACAGTCGATCCGGGTGCAGCTGATCCCCGAATAGTGCTTCCGCGCGAGCAACGCCTGCGTTGAAAAAACGCGGGTTTTGCGCTATATTATTACTTCCGCTCGAGTTTTTTTCATCCTGTCACCGGGGGAATAGTATTATGGAGAAACCGATCAACTGGAAAAAAAATCTTTTCTTCATCTGGCTGGCCGAGATCTGCTCGCGCGCCGGTTTTTCCATGTCGCTGCCGTTTATCGCCTACTACATGCGCGACCGGTTCGGAATGGGCGACGAGGCGGTCAAGACCGGCATGATGTGGTACAGCACTTCCGGTTCGGTGGCGCTGTTTCTGTCGTTTCCGCTGTGGGGCATGGTCGGCGACCGGATGGGACGGCGGCCGATGCTGCTGCGGGCGATGTTCTGTTCCGGCATCCTTTACGCCTCCTTCATGTTCGCACCGGCGGTGGGAATACTGATCCTGCTGCGCTTCGTGACGGGATTTTTCTCCGGCACGGTCTCTCCGGCGCAGGCGCTGGCGGTGTCGACCTCGCCGGAGAACAAACAGGGCTTCGCCCTCGGCGTGGTCAGCAGCGCCGTGTGGAGCGGCAACGTCTTCGGTCTGCTCGGCGGACTGGTGGTTAAATACGGCTCGTACAACGCTTTCTGGAAGCGCCTTTTCGGATTCGCCAATTTCGCCCCCGACGGCATCATCGTCAGGAACTGGAGTTATTTCGTGGCGTTTTCGCTGACGATGATCCTCTTTCTGATCGGCGGATTCATCGTGATGCTGTTCGTCCGCGAGAATTTCGTGCCGCCGCCGCCCAAGCCGAAGACCGAAGATAAAAAGGGCACTTTGATCGCCTTCGCCGGATTCGGCTGCGCGGTCTACGCCATACTCGGCATGTTCCTGTGGATGAGCTTCGCCCGCCGCTGCGACGAAAGCTACATCTCGCTGATGGTCGAGGTGGTGAGCGGTTTGAAGGGCAAGGAGGCTTCGCACATCATGACCATGGTGGCGGTCCCCGCGGCGCTGGGCAGTATGTTGTCGGCGACCTTCATCGGTTTTTTCAGCGACCGGCTGACCATGCGTCAGCTGCTGTTCCCGATCACGATAATCGGTACGCTCATGATGCTCGGTCAGGCATTGTCGGTCACCCCCGGCATGCTGGCGGCCTTCCGGTTCATGACCTTTCTGGTCGTAGGCGGGCTGGAACCGGTGGTGCTGGGTTTGCTGTCGCGGGAAAGCCCCAAGGAGAAGAAGGGGACGATCTTCGGCTATGTCGCGAGTCTCCGCATCCTCGGATTGATGTTCGGCACCTGGTTCGGCCGGGGGGTGATGAAGCTCTGCGACACCTGCTTCTCCGACGGCATCCCCATATTCGGCATGGTGATAGATTCGCGCGGCATCGGCATCCGCAGTGTCTTTATGCTCGGCGCGGCGGCGCTGCTGCTGATGATTCCGTGGATATTCTTCGTCGAACGAATGGTGGCGAAGCGGCACCGGCAGCTGGAACAGTCGGGAAACTGAAGTATTATCGTTCCGGCGCTACTTGCCGATGCAGAAGTTTTTGAAGACCTCGTCCAAGAGGTCGGGATCGGCATGTTTGCCGACGACCGCTCCGACCGCGTGCGCGGCGCGGGCGCTCTCCTCGGCGGCGAATTCGTAGTTCCCTTCCGAAAATTGCTTTTCCGCCGCTTCGAGCGCGGCGCGGGACTCTTCGAGTTCGCGCCCCGCGCGGGCGTTCAGCGCGATCTCGGGCAACTGCGGGCATCGGTCGTGGAAAAGCCGTTCCATTATCGCGTCGTAAAGTCCTTCGATATTCTCGTTCGTCTTGGCGGAAATGCGCACGACCGGGAAGTTTTCCGGCAGTTCCGGCGTTTTCCGCTCCGGCGCGAGGTCGAGCTTGTTCCACACGGCGATCGTCCCCGGCGGGGCGGAGCGCAGAAGTTCCGCCGTTTCCTCTTCCAGTTCGGGTGACGCGAGGTCGAGCAGCCACAGCACGATCCGCGCCGCCGCGATGGAACGGCGGCTCCGCTCCACGCCGAGTCTTTCTATCGCGTCGGAGCTTTCCCGCAAGCCGGCGGTGTCGGTTAGACGCACCGGTATCCCCCGGATCACCGCGTCGCACTCGACCGTGTCGCGGGTAGTGCCGGGAATGTCGCTCACGATCGCCCGGTCGCGCCCCGCGAGCCGATTGAGCAGACTGGATTTGCCCGAGTTGGGGCGCCCCGCCAGAACGATGTCGACGCCGCTTCGCAAAGCGGCTCCGGCGGGCAGCGTGGCGAGGAGTTCGTCGGCGAGTTTCCGGGCGTTGCGGAGCGACTCCGGGATGCCGGAGGAAAAATCCAGCTCCTCGTCCGGGAAGTCGAGGCGCGCTTCGCATTCCGAGCGGAAATCGCTTATGTACCGATACAGGCGTTCCAGTTCTTCGCCCAGACGTCCGGCGAGCTGGTTTTCGGCGAGTTTCAGCGCCGCGTCGCTCCCCGAGCGCACCATGTCGGCGACCGCCTCCGCCTGAACGAGATCCACTTTGCCGTTCACGAACGCGCGGAAGGTGAACTCCCCCGGCTCCGCCATCCGGCATCCGGCGGCGAGCGCGGCCGACAGCACCGCATGGGCGGCGGCGGCTCCGCCGTGGCATTGCAGTTCCACTACGTCGTCGCCGGTGTAGCTGTGCGGCGCCTTCATGTACACGAGCAGTGTCGGCGCGCCGCCGACCTTGCCCAACAGCATTTTGCGGATATTTTCCGGTGCGTCGGGGGCGGAGCGGCCGCGCCAGATCTTTTTGGCGGCGGCGAGCGCGTCCGGCCCGCTCAGGCGGATCACGGCTACGGCGCCTTCGACGGCGCTTGCGAACGCGGCGATGGTGTCGCTGGTATTCATATCCGGTCGCCTCTTTCCTGATGCGGCGGGGCGATGTTTCCGGCTGTTGCCTTTACGGAGACGATCTTGCCGAGTACGACGCCGTCGGCGGGGACGGCGACTTCGAGATAGTTGTCGCTCCACCCGCGTGCGACGCCGTCTTCGATGCGCTCGAAGATGACGGGGAGTTCCCGGTCGATCTGCGACTCCGCGAACTTGCGCGCCGAGGCTTCGGCGATTTTGCGCAATTCGCCGCAGCGCCGTTTGACGACCTCGGGGGAGGGGCGGTCGGGCATCTCCGCCGCCGGAGTGCCGGGGCGCGGCGAGTAGGCGAAGACATGGATGTTCGCAAAGGCGATCCTTTCGATGAAGCGGCACGATTCGGCAAATTCCCCGTCGCTTTCGCCGGGGAAGCCGACGATCACGTCGGTGCCGAGATGCAGTCCGTCGATGCGGCGCTTGGCGTCCAGCACGAAATCGGCGTATTCCGCCGCCGAATAATGGCGGTTCATGCGTTTGAGCACCGCGTCGCTGCCGTGCTGGAGCGAGAGGTGCAGAAAGCGGCACATCTTGGGCTGTTCCGCCACCGCATCGACCAGCCCGCGGTATTTGGTCGCGGGTTCGGTGGAGCCGATGCGGATGCGGAAATCCCCCGGCAGGGCGGCTATCGCCTCCAACAGCTCCGGCAGACGCTTTTCGCCATCCGCGTAGGCGCAGGTGTTGACGCCGGTGAGGACGAGTTCGGGGAATCCGGCGTCGAGCGCCTTGCGGCAGTCCGCGAGCACTTCGGCAAAGTCGCGGGAACGCGCCGCGCCGCGCAGAAGCGGCACGATGCAGTAACTGCAGAAGTTGTCGCACCCCTCCTGGATCTTGATGAAAGCGCGGCTCCGGAACGGGAAACTCGACAGGCGGCGTTCCTGAAACACCCGGTCGGGGCAGGGGGGCTCCGGCGGAGTTTCGCCGCGCAGTACGGCCGCAAGAGCGCGTTTTCCGGCGTTGCCGCAGACGAGGTCGGCCCCGGCGCGGAGCATGCCCTGTTCATCGGCTGCGGCGGCGCAGCCGACGGCGACGATCCTCGCCGCCGGGTATTCGCGGCGGAGCCGGCGGAGCGTCTGGCACGTTTTGCGTTCGGCTTCGGCGGTCACGGCGCAGGTGTTGACGATCAGCAGTCCGGGAGTTTCCGTTTCCGACGGAGTGTAACCGCACTCCTCCAGCGCGGTGTACAAAAGCGCGCTGTCGGCGGCGTTGAGACGACAGCCGAGGGTTACGATCCGAGCGAAACCGCTCATTTTTTCGTTCGCCATGCAAGGGCTCCGGTGGGGCACGCCTCGATGCACTTGCCGCACTCGGCGCACGAAGCCGGGAACCCGGCGTTGAACGCGGTGCCGATATAGGTCGAAAATCCGCGTTTCTGCTGCCCGAGAAGCGACTGCCCCACGACCTCCTTGCAGATCTTGACGCAGACGCCGCACTTGACGCACTTGCCGGTATCCTGCAGTATCTCGGGATGGCGGTCGTCGATGCGGCGCGGATTCTTGCCGCCGCGGATCGCCGATACATCGCAGTGGTACGCACAGCCGTGGGCGCGGAGCTTGCAGTCGTGCTTGTCGGTGCAGCTGCATTCGATACAGCGCTCGCCTTCGCGCCGGACCTGCTCCTCCGTCATGGTGGAGCAGACCTCTGCGAAGGAGTTTTTGCGCGCATCGAGCGGGATGTACTTCAACTTTTCGCGGTCGGCTTCGGATACGCCGGGGCGCAGGAAGACGAGGTCCTCCTTTTTGAGTTCCTGCCACTTGCCGCGGCTGATGTTGACGCACGGGGCGATCTCCTCGGGAGCGCCCAGAAGATCGGTCAGGATGTTCAGCGCGGCGCGGCGGCCCTGCGCCACGCCCTCGACCACGGTGGCGGCTCCGCTCACGCAGTCGCCCGCGGCGTAGAGTCTGCCGCCGAGCCGGGAACTGCCGGACTCGACCGCCAGATTGCCGAAGCGGTCGACTTCGACGCCTTCGGGGGCGAGCGTTTTCTGGCCGATCGCGCCGATCACGGTGTCCGCCTCGACCTCGAAATCGCTGCCGGGAACTTCCACCGGGCGGCGGCGGCCCGAAGCGTCGGGTTCGCCGAGTTCCATTCTGCGGCAGCTCAGCACCAGCGCGCCGCCGCGCTTTTCGAGTTTGACCGGGGCGACGAGGAAGCGGAATTCCACGCCCTCTTCGCGCGCTTCGGCGATCTCGAGCTTCTCGGCGGGCATCTCCTTTTCGGTGCGGCGGTAGAAGCACTCGACGTGCGGACTGCCGAGGCGCACGCTGGTGCGCAGACAGTCCATGGCGGTGTTGCCGCCGCCGACGACGATCACCCGGCCGGGATTGGCGGCTTTGGTGTCGCGGAGCGCCACATTGCGCAGAAAGTCGATGCCGAACGTCGCGAGTTCCTCGCCCTCGCAGCGCATACCCGATGGTTTCCAGCAGCCGACGGCGAGCACCACCGCGTCGAAGCGGCTTTCCAGTTCGGCGAGCGTGACGTCGGCGCCGAGTTTTTTGCCGCAGCTGATCTTCACGCCGAGCTTTTCGAAGTGGGCGATCTCGCGGTCGAGAACGGCTTTGGGCAGACGGTATTCCGGAATGCCGTAGCGGAGCATGCCGCCCGGTTTGGGCATCGCTTCGAATATCTCGACCGCCACGCCGCTGCGCCGCAGGTAGTAGGCGGCGGAAAGCCCCGCCGGGCCCGCGCCGACGACGGCGACGCGCTTGCCGGTTTCCGGCGGCAGTTCTTCCATGTAACTGTCGTAATACAGGTCGGCGGCGAGGCGTTTGAACTCGTTTATCGCCACCGGCTTGCCGTAGACGTTGCGGCGGCACTCCTTTTCGCAGAAGCGCGGGCAGACGCGGCCGATGGACATGGGCAGCGGTATCCGCTCCTTGATGATCTTGAGGCTTCCGAGGAAGTCGCCATGGCGTCCGGCACGGACGTACTCCTCGACTGCGGCGTGCGCCGGGCACGCCATGGAGCAGGGGGCCTCGCAGTCGCCGGTGTGTTCGCTCAGCAACAGATTGAGCGCGGTGCGGCGCATATCCAGCACCTCGGGAGAAGAAGCCTCGATCTCCTGCCCCGGCGCGGGGCAGCTCGAACACGACGGCAGGAACTTGCCGGTCTTCTTATCTCTCACGACGCAGACGAAGCAGCTGGTGGTGCGCGAGATGCGTTGTTCGCGGCACAAGGTGGGGATCTCGATGCCGTTTGCCTTGGCGACTTCCAGAATGGTCATCCCCGGTTCGGCGGAGACCTTTTTTCCGTCCAGTATGAATTCTATGCTCATTTAAGCTCAATTCTCCTTAGTGACGCGGGTTATGGCGTGCTTGGGGCACGAATCCATGCAGCTGTTGCAGCGGGTGCATTTCGCGGCGTCAATGACGAAATCGTCGCTCACCGCCCCGACCGGGCATACCCGGATGCACTGGCGGCATTTCACGCACTTGTCCTTGGCGAGTTTCAGCTCGACGAGCGCATTGCATTGCAGTGCGTCGCAGCGGCGGTGCAGAACGTGCGCCTCGTATTCGTTGCGGAAGTAGCGCAAGGTCGCCAGCACCGGATTGGGCGCGGTCTGGCCGAGTCCGCAGAGCGATCCGGCCTTGATCTTCTTGCCGAGGTCTTCGAGGAAGTCGAGATCCTCGGGTACGCCTTTGCCGGCGACGATCCTTTCCAGCGTCTCGAACATCCGCGTGGTGCCGACGCGGCAGAAGGTGCACTTGCCGCAGCTTTCGCGGTGGGTGAAGTCGAGGAAGTAGCGCGCGGTCTCGACCATGCAGCGGTCCTTGCCGATGACGATCATGCCGCCCGAGCCCATGATCGCGCCGAGC
>Ga0265298_10009526_pt1 | contig 11557 bp, 9 predicted proteins | sample AusTroGonzalo_MG_3_FD_193486 | JGI IMG/M metagenome (GOLD analysis project Ga0265298, IMG submission 193486) | Bovine rumen microbial communities from tropical cattle in Woodstock, Queensland, Australia - Gonzalo_01 | ecosystem: Host-associated > Mammals > Digestive system > Stomach > Rumen ...
TCGACATGTGCAACAAGCAGGTCAAGGCGTGCGGCAGCTGGACGTACCAGGCGAAGGACTGGGTGCAGGCGTTCGACTTCCTCAAGGAGGCGAAGGAGCGCAAGCTTCCGATCACGAAGCTCATCACCCACAAGTACAAGCTCGAGCAGATGAACGAGGCCATGGAGATGAACATCTCCATGAAGGGGCTCAAGATAGCGTACGTTCCCTGATGCGGTAGCCGACGCCGCGGACGGTTTCGATCCTGTCCGCCCAGCGTCCGAGCTTCTTGCGGAGCGTCGCCACCTGCACGTCTACGGTGCGCTCCGTCACGGCGCGGTCCTCGTCGAGGACCGCGTCGAGTATTCTGGCGCGCGTGAGCACGCGTCCGCGGCTTTCCGCCAGAAGCGCGAGGAGTTTGAATTCGCCGGGCGCGAGCTTCAGCTCCGCCCCGTCGAGAGTGGCCGTCATGCGCTCTTCGTCGATCGCGAGCCCGTCGAGGGTCTCCGGCGCGGCGTCGTCCCGGCCCCGCCGCAGAAGGGCGCGCACCCTCGCGAGCAGCACGGAGCGGTCGAAGGGCTTTGTCACATAGTCGTCGGCCCCCGCGTCCAGCCCGCGCACGATGTCTTCCGGCTCGGTGCGCGCCGTCAGCATCAGAATGCGCGTCTGGCGCGTTTCGGGGCATTCGCGGAGCCTTCTGGCCGCGGCGAGGCCGTCCAGCCCCGGGAGCATCACGTCGAGGAGCACGAGATCGGGCCTCGTACGCCGGGCGGTCTCGACCGCCTCATCGCCCCGCGCGCACGTTTCCACGTGCGTGTATCCGTCGCCGAGCAGCGCCATTTCCACTATCGCGCGGATCGTCGGGTCGTCCTCGACGGCGAGAATCCTAACAAGCTCTTTCATCGCCGCTATTATACCAAAACCAGGCTTTCCGCGTCAACCGGGACGAAATGCGAGATTGACTTTTTGGGGGTATTTTCGCTATAATATACGGAAACCAGAAACAGTCTGCGAAAGGACACATATGGAAAGCCAGGAAAAAAGAGGCGGAAACGTCGCTGCCATAGCGACGATGTTCGCGCTGTTCTTCATGATCGCGTTCGTCACGAACTTCGCGAGTTCCATGGGCGTGATCGCGAAGGCGCAGTTCAAGGCGTCCAACGCGTTGAGCCAGCTCGGCAACTTCGCGAACTTTTTCGCATACCTCTTCATGGGCATTCCGGGCGGTCTCATCCTGAAGCGCAAGGGCTACAAGTTCACCGCGCTTACGGCGGTCGCCGTCGGTTTCACGGGCGTGGGCGTGCAGCTCCTTTCCGGCTACATAGGCTCGTTCGCGGTCTACGTGGCGGGCGCGTTCATAGCGGGCTTTTCGATGTGCATGCTGAATCTCGTGACGAATCCGCTCCTGAACACGCTGGGCGGCGGCGGCAACAAGGGCAACCAGCTCGTCCAGTTCGGCTGCTCGCTGAACTCCGTGGGCGCGACCCTCTCCCCGATCGTGCTGGGCATCCTGATCGGCGAGATTACGGAAAAGACGGCGTTCGCGAACGCCGCGCCCGCGCTTATGATCGCGATGGGCATCTTCGCGGCGGCGTTCGTCGTCGTCGCGCTCTCGAACATCCCGGAGCCGCACATGGAGACGGCGGCGGAGAAGGCCGCGAGGCTCTCCGGCGGGTCGAGCGTCCTCAAGGACATCGCCGAAACGCTGAAGTTCCGCCACTTCACGCTCGGCGCGATAGCCATCTTCTTCTACATCGTGATCGAGGTCGGCGTGCCCGCCATGGCGAACCTCTACATGACGGAGTGCGTGAAGAACGCGGCGGGCGAGATAGTCTCGAAGGGGCCGGGCTACGTCGGCGGGACGGTCGCCGGCGTCGTCTGCGGCGCGTACTGGTTCTGCATGATGATCGGCCGCCTTCTCGGCGGGCTGGCCGGCGCGAAGGTGTCTTCGCGCGCGATGATAACGGTCTGCTCCGTGGTCGGCATCGCGCTCATGCTCGCGACGATGTTCACGCCCGTCAAGATGGTCACGGTCTTCGGAAAGGAGTTCCCGCTCGCCATGTGCTTCATGGTCGCCTGCGGCCTCTGCACTTCGGTCATGTGGGGCGGCATCTTCAACATGGCGGCCGAGGGCCTCGGCAAGTACGTGCCGATGGGCTCCGGCATATTCATGGCGATGGTGTTCGGCGGCGTGCTGATTCCGGTCCAGGGGCTGCTCGCCGACAAGATCGGCATCCTCAACAGCTACTGGTTCACGATCGCGCTTCTAGCATACGTCCTCTTCTACGCGCTCATCGGTTCGCGCGTCACGAGGAGGCTCGACTGAACCTTTCGCCGGAAAACCAAAAAAAACAACAGGGAGATTTGAAATGCTCAACCAGGAAGTCTACGACAAGGTCGCCGCGAAGTTCGCGGAGACGTTCGGCTCCGAACCCGCGACGGTCGCGTACGCGCCCGGCCGCATCGAGGTCCTCGGCAACCACACCGACTACAACGAAGGCTACGTCTTCTCGGCGGCGATCGACAAGGGCACGTTCTTCGCGGCGTCGCCTTCCGACGACGGCAAGGTGACGCTCGTCGCCCTCGACATGGGCGAGACGTATTCCTGCCCGCTGGCGGAAGTCGCCCCGGTGAAGGAGGGCGCGACCTGGGCGAACTACCCGCTCGGCACGTTCAGCTGGCTTTTCGACGGCGAGCCCGCGAAGGCCGGCAAAGGCTTCAAGGCCGTCTTCGGCGGGAACATCCCGCTCGGCGCGGGGCTGAGCTCCTCCGCCGCGCTCGAGATGGCGACGGCGCTCGCGCTCGCGAAGGTCTACGGGATAGAGAAGGACAGGACCGCGCTCGCGAAGATCGGCCAGAAGGCGGAGCACACGTTCGCCGGCTGCCCGTGCGGGCTCCTCGACCAGGCCTCTTCGATGTACGGCGAAGACGGCGCGCTCGTGAAGAGCGACTTCAGGTCCAACACGTTCGAGACCGTGAAGATGGGTCCGTCGGTCGCGTTCATGATGGTGAAGTCCAACGCCAAGCACGCGCTCGTCGACGGCGCATACGCTTCGCGCCGCAAGGCGTGCGAGGACGCGGCGAAGTATTTCTCGGGCGTGCTGCGCAAGAAGGTCACCCATCTCAGGGACGTCACGATGGCCGAGTGGGTCCTCTACCGCGGGGGCCTTTCCGAGACGACGGCGCGCCGCGCGGTCCACCCGATCGGCGAGGACGAGCGCGTCATCCAGGGCGCGGCGCTCCTCGAGAAGGGGGATCTCTCCGGATTCGGCGCGCTCATGTACGATTCGCACGAGTCGAGCCGCAACTGGTTCGAGAACTCGTGCGAGGAGCTGGACACGATCGTGGACGCGGCGAAGGCGATCCCCGAGGTGTACGGCGCGAGGCTTTCCGGCGGCGGTTTCGGCGGCAGCTGCTGCCTGCTCGTGGATCCCGCCGCGGCCGAGAAGATATCCTCGGCGATAAAGAGGGAATACAAGGCGAAGCACGGCGACGAGCCGGTGTGCAGCCTCATAAGACCGTCCGCCGGAGCGCGGATCGTGAAGTGACTCACAGGCGTTTCCAAACCGTAAACAAAAAACCGAAAGGCAAACAAATGAAGGCGACAAGAAGAATGATGGCGGTAGCCGCCGCGGCGCTCGCGCTTTGCGCGTTCGCGGACGAAAACGAGGCTCTCGACGGAGAGGCCGCGGCCAAGCCCGCGTCCGACGCCAAGGTGTTCAACATGCTCCCGCTCTGCCGCGTCCTCGAAGGCGCCGCCGAGGTGATGGCACCCGGCAAGGACTGGGAAGAGGTCCAGGAAGGCCGGTACTACCCGCTCGGCTCGACGTACCGCACGATCGGCGCCGATTCCCGCCTGAGCATCATGTTCGGGCCCGAGAGCGAGGTCTCGATCAAGGGCGAAGGCTCGTTCTCATCCCGCGCGCAGCGCGTCGGCGAACCGTCCCGCGCCGTCACGCTCGGCTCCGGCACGATCTACGTGAAGCTCCCGAACAACCTCGCGGAAGGCCTCTTCAAGGTCTGCGCCCCGGGCTTCACAGCGTACAATCTCGCCGGCAGCTCGCGCTTCACGTTCTCCGGAACCGGCGACGGCGACGAGGCGGTCGTGCGCTGCGTGACGCAGTCGCTAGCCGTCGAGGGTCGCCACTTCAAGATCCCGCTCATGCGCTCGGCCAACGAAATCAAGATCCGCACGTCCCAGGACAACCTCGTCACGGCGCTGTACGGACTGCGCGGCGACGTTCCGGTCGTGCTCGACCAGGGCCGCATACGCATCAAGGATTTCGAGACGGGCGAGATGAAAGAGGAGGACAAGACCCTCGAGTGGAAGCTTTCTCCGCAGACGACCGTGCGCATCCACCGCGCGCTGCCGACGATCGGCAAGCGCATGTCCGTCACCGTCATGACGTTCGACGCCGGCGGCGAGCTCAGGAACCGCTGCGCGTTCGCGGAAGGCCGCGTCGAGGTCAACACCGGAGAGCTCGGGCCGACGTCCAAGAAGGAGCGTGAGGAGCTCGCCAAGCGCGCCGCGGACGTGACCGAGTCCGAAGGCGGCGAGGAGGGCGGCGACGATGCCGCCGCCGAGACCACGGAGGAGCTCTGAACCCCGGCGGCCCGGTCCGCAAACGAAACGAACAAGAAAGTGCAGTAGCGTAAAATGGTAATTCTCCAGTTCAACAAGCTCATCCGCAACAAGTGGGTGTGGGGCGTGTTCGCGGTCCTCGTGTCGATCGCGTTCGTCGCCCCGGACGATTGGTTCAGGGGCGACGACTCCGCGAAGCGCGGCGACGAGGCGCTGAACAAGCTTTCAGCAGCGCCTCTCGACAAGCCGCTCCGCGAGAAGTGCGAACATCTCGTGAGGGACTTCCTGCCCAGGCTCCAGCCGTCGCCGCTCACCAGGTGCTTCGAGAAGAACTCCGCGAGGGACGTATGGAAGGCGTACGCCGCCGCGCTCGCCGCGAAGAAGGCCGGCTACACCGTCTCCGACGACGCGCTCGCCGCCAGGATCGTCGCGATGTTCCCGTCGCCCGACGGCGGATTCAGCGCCGAGGCTTACAGGGGCGTCGTCGCCCGCGCGTTCGGCGTCGAGGCGCAGACGTTCGAGGGGATGCTCCGCCTGTGGATGTCGATCGAAGGGCTCATGGCCGGCGTCGCCGAGACTTCGGCGTGGATTCCGCCGCAGGAGCTCGAGCAGACCGAGCGCGACTACACCGACCGCCTCACCGTGCGCGTCGCCGAGTTCAAGCAGGACGGACGCGACGCCAACACCGTCACGGTGGACGACGAGGGCCTGAAGAAGTGGTACGACGCCAACTCCGCGTCGCTCGCGCTCCCCGAGAGGTTCAAGCTCCGCTTCGTCAAGTTCGATCCCGACGCCTCTAACGTCGTCGACAAGGTCAGCGTGTCCGAAGAGGCGATCGCCGCCCGCTACGAGGAGAACAAGGACAAGGGCCTCTACGACTTCACGGAGAAGGACGGCACGAACGAGGTCAAGTCCGTGAAGGCGCTCGCTGACGTCCGCGAGTCCATCGAGAAGACGCTCGTCCGCGAGGCCGCCGTCGAGTGGCTCAAGGAGGATCTCAAGCGCCGCACCGCGATTGACGAGGACGACGAGGAGGCCGTCAAGGCCCTTGTCGCGAACGTCGCCGCCGACACCGGCCTGGAGGTCAAGGAGAGCGACTGGTTCTCGCTCGCCGGAACCGCGATCCAGGGCTTCACGACCGCCGCCGAGTACCAGTTCCCGGGCGTCAACCGCCGCGAGTTCGAGCGCACCGTGCGCTCGCTCATCGACTACAGCTTCGGAATGCTCTCGTCGCCGTCCGCCGTGTGGCTCGTCGAACTCGCGGAACGCAGCCCCGCGCACGTCCCGTCTTTCGAGGAGTCCAAGGAGGCCATACGCGTGCCCGCGCTCCGGGACGCCCGCCTCGACGCGTTCAAGGCAGACGTCGCGAAGGTCGCCGCCGGCGGCGTAGACGCCGTGCTCGCGACGGAGAACGTCTCGACCAATCTCGTCTTCGCGCCGTGCGACTTCGGCAAGGACTACGCCTACGGATGGGTCAACACCCATTCCGGGGAGTGGGATTTCCAGAAGGCCGGTTTCAGGGACGCCGAGAAGATCGTGTTCGCCGCCCGCTCGCTCGAGAAGGGTGCGATGTCCGATTTCGTCTCCCTCTCGCCCGGCAAGGCCGCGATCGTGGTCTGCATCGACCGCAAGGACGGCGACCCCGCAGATCTCGTGCGCGGCGAACGCTTCGCCAGAATGCTCGCGATGCGCCGCCAGGGCATCGCCGCCGCGTTCTCCGGCTGGCTCGACGCCAACCTGGAGCGCATGGGCTACCGCGAAACGCCGTCTGCCGCGGCCGCGGACGCGGAGTGACGCGATGACGCTCCGCGTGAAGAAGATCCGCCCCGGGGCGGTCCTGCCGGCGTACGCCCACGATGGCGACGCCGGCATGGATTTGTGCAGCGCCGAGGACACCGTCGTGAAGAAAGGTTCCCGCGCCCTCGTGCCGACGGGCCTCGTCTTCATGCTGCCTCCCGGATACGAAGCGCAGGTGCGCCCGAGGAGCGGTCTCGCCCTCAAGCGCGGCGTGACCGTGCTCAACACCCCCGGAACCGTCGACGCCGGCTACCGCGGCGAAGTCGGCGTCATACTCGCCAACTTCGGCGAGGAGGATTTCGAAGTGAAGCGCGGCGACCGGATCGCCCAGGCCGTCGTCGCGCCCGTCACCAGGGCGGAAATCGCCGAGTGCGGCGAAGTCGATTCCACGGAACGCGGCGAAGGGGGCTTCGGCTCCACCGGAGTTTGACGAATGGTCCTCAAAATCTGCAAATACGGCTCGAAAGTCCTCCGCGAAAAGGCGAAGCCCGTCGTCATGGTCACTCAGGAGCTGCGCAAGCTCGCGGACGACATGATCGAGACGATGCACAAGGCCAAGGGCGTCGGCCTCGCCGCCGAGCAGGTAGGCCGCCTCGAAAGACTTTGCGTGATCGATATCCCCTCCGGATGCGACAGCGCCGAGGACGAGGCGTTCAACGCGGCCGTCAGGATGCCGCTCAAGCTCTTCAACCCGGCGATCCTGGCCGTGGAAGGCTCCGAGCGCGACAAGGAGGGATGCCTGAGCTTCCCGGACGTCGGCGGCTCCATAACGCGCGCGAGACAAGTCACGTGCGCGTACACGGACGAGAACGGGATGCCGCAGACGATCATGGCGCGCGGTTTTCTCGCCCGCGCGATCCAGCACGAACTGGACCACCTCGACGGAATCCTCTACGTTGACCACATGACCGCCGTCGAACGCCTCGCGAAGGCCGGCAAGCTCAAGAAGCTCGCCAAGCAGAACGGCGGCGTCCGCTGATGGTTCTTTACCTCTACGGCCCGCCGGCGAGCGGAAAGACCACGACGGCGTTCGCCCTCGCCCGCAGGTTCGGGCGCATGGCCGTCGATCTCGACGCCGAAATCGTCCGGCGGACCGGACGTCCGATTCCCGAGATCTTCGCCTCGGACGGCGAGGCCGCGTTCCGCCGCATAGAAAGCGAAACGCTCCGCGCCGTCGACGCGCCGATCGTGTCTCTGGGCGGCGGAACGCTCCTCGACCCGGCGAACAGGGAGTTCGCCGAAAAGCGCGGAATGGTCGTCGTGCTGGACGCCGACGCCGAAACGGTCGCGAAAAGGATAGCGGCCGCGAAGGGAACGCGCCCGCTGGGCGACATGCTGGGGAAGCGCCGCGCGCACTACGCCTCGTTCGCGCACCATGCGGACGCCGACACCGCCATTCTCCTGCCGCGCCCGCTGCGCGGCGCGGTAACGCCGCCGCCGTCCAAGTCGCACCTACACCGCCTTCTCGTCGCCGAGTTCCTCTCCGGCGGCGAAATCCCGCCCGCCGATCCCGCCGACTGCGCGGACGTCGCGGCGACGAAGCGCTGCATCGCCGCCATGAGGCGCGGCGGAGCGGAGGTCGTCCTCGACGTCGGCGAGAGCGGCTCGACGCTCAGGTTCTTCGCGCCCGTCGCCGCCGCGCTTGGCTTCAAGGCGTCGTTCGTCAGGCGCGGACGCCTCGCGGAGCGTCCGTTCATCGAGTACGCTTCGCTTGAGCCGGGCGTCCACGAATTGCGAGGCGACGTCTCGTCGCAGTTCGCGACCGGGCTTCTCTTCGCCCTGCCGCTCCTGGACGGCGACTCCGAAATAAGGTTTACGACTCCGCTCCAGTCGCGGGGCTACGTGGACATGACGCTCGACGTCGTGCGCTCCTACGGAATACGCGTGGACGAGACCCCCGGCGGAGGCTTTTTCGTGCCGGGCCGCCAGAAGTTCGTCTCGCCGGGGCCGGTTTCCCCCGAGGCCGACTGGTCCGGCGCGGCGTTCTGGCACGCCGCGAACGCGCTCGGGAGCGAGATAACGGTGAAGGGGACCGCGCCGGAGTCCCGCCAGCCCGACGCCGCCGCGCCCGAGCTCGTCGCGAAGTGCGCCGCAGCAGGCCTCCTCGACCGCGAGACTGTCGTCGACGTTTCGGGATGTCCCGACCTCTACCCCGCGCTCGCCGTCGTCGCGCACGTCAAGGGCGGCGGCAAGGTGCGCTTCACGGGCACGGAGCGGCTCCGCATGAAGGAGTCGGACCGCATCGCGGCGATGGAGGCCGTCTTCGCGGATCCGCGCGACGTCGATCCCAGGAACGACCACAGGATCGCCATGGCCGCCGCGATACTTTCCACCGTCGCCGACGGACCCGTCCTCGTGCACGGCGCCTCTTGCGTCGCGAAATCGTATCCCGGCTTCTGGGACGAATTCGCGATGGACCTCTACGCAGTGACCGGCTGGCCGCTAAAGGCGACGCGCAGCCCAGAGATCCACAACGCCGCGTACGCGAAGGAAGGTCGCAAGGCGGAGATGGTTGCGCATCCGGCGGAGACGGTCGACGACGCGCTCGAGTTCGCCGAAGTCTGCGGCGTGAAGGGGATGGCGGTTACGATTCCGCACAAGCAGGCGATAATGGAGCGGCTCGACGCGGTCGATCCGGCCGCGAAGGAGGTCGGGGCCGTAAACACGGTGGTCTTCCGCGACGGACGAAAGACGGGCTACAACACCGACGAGGCCGGCTTCGCTGAGGCGTTCTGCGCTTTCGCGGGGCGGGAGTCGTTCGCCGGGGAGCGCGTCGCGCTTCTCGGCGCGGGCGGGGCGGCGAAGGCCGTGGCGCACGCGCTCGCGAGGCTGGGCGCGGAAACGGCCGTTTTCCACAGGCGTCCGCTGGAGAGGGGCTTTCGCTGGATAGTGAACGCGACGCCCGTCGACCCGGTGCCGGAGTACGAGTTCGACGGAACGGAGTCGGTCTACGATCTGAGGTACGTGCCCGAGGTCACGCCGCTCATGGCGCGCGCCGCCGCCGCGGGATGCCGCGTCGAGAACGGCTTTTCCATGCTCGAGGCGCAGGCGCGCCTGCAGAGGAGACTCTTCTTCGGCGAGCCTCAGACGGAATACAAAAAAAACTAGTTGCGTTTCGTGTAAGACAGGGGGGCGTTTTTTTGGTAAAATATATGCGATGCAAGAATAAAGGAAAGGAAATGCAATGCTGGATCAAAAATACATACCGTTGTTTCTGGGCGGCTTCGTCGTCTGGATGGCGTTCATAATCTGCGTGGGGTTCTTCGGCAGCCGCGGCAAGCGCGAGGGCGAAAAGTTCCTCACCGGCGGCAGCGACATGAACCTGTTCCTCATATTCTGCACCCTCGGCGCGACGATAATCGGCACGGGCGCCTCGATCGGCGCGATAGGCGACGGCTTCACGCACGGCTGGGGCGGGGCGATCTACGGCCTCGGCAGCGCGCTCGGGCTTCTGCTTCTCGTGAGTTTCGTGCCGATCAGGTCGAAGAACTTCATCACGATGAGCGAAGAGGCCCAGTACTACTACGGCGGCGACCGCCGCGTCAGGCAGCTGATGGGCTTCATGATGTTCGTGATCGAAATCGTCTGGATCGGCAACCACGTCAACGGCGGTTCCAAGTACCTCTCCTACGTTCTCGGCATCGACCCGGTCTGGTGCAAGCTCATAACGGTCTGCGGCTTCGGCGCGTACGTGTTCGTAGGCGGCTACGTCGCGGTCGTGAAGGCCGACGTCATCCAGTTCTGCGCGATCATCGGCGGCTTCACGTTCATCGCGATAAAGGCGATTCCCCTCGCGGGCGGCTACGGCGCGATAGCGGACACATTCGCGGCGGCGGGCAAGCCGGGCGCGATGGGCTTCTACGGCCTCGGCAGCTACGGCGTCCTCGCGGCGGTCGCGCTCGTCTTCTCGACGGTGATGGGCGTTCTGGGAACCCCGACTTACCGCACGAGAATCTACACTTCGAGGGACGAGAAAGTCGCCAAGCGCGCGTTTCTCGGCCAGAGCGGCATGATGTTCATCTGGAGTTTCGTGACCGCTCTTATCGGAATGAGCGCCTACGCGATCATGGTCAAGAACGGCCACACGCTCGACTGCCAGGACTACGCCTTCTCCTACATGGCGACGAACGTCCTCGGCCCGGCCGTCGGCCTCATGTTCCTCATCTGCGGAATGTCCGCCACCATGTCGAGCGGCGGGTCTGACGCGATCTCCGGCGTGACGATACTGCTTACGGACGTGATTCCGTCCGTCACCGGCCGGCGCGTCCCTGAGAAGAAATACGCCCTCGCGAGCCGCATCGCGCTGCTGGTCGCGCTCGCGATCGCGTTCGTGATAACGCTTTTCGTGAGCGACGTGATCGCGTACATCCAGAAGGTCGTCGGCTCGCTTCTCCCGGGCGTGGGCGTCACGATGGTCCTCGGCAGGTTCTGGCGCCGCGTGACGTGGCAGGGCGCCTACGCGTCGATCCTCTCCGGGACGGTGTTCGGCGTCGTCGTTCTCTTCTCGCCGGCTTTCGCCGGCTGGGTGAACGCCAACTTCGGCGGGCCCGCGATCCCGTCCACGGCGATCGCTCTTCTCGCAGGAGTCGCGACATCCCTCGCAACGCCTCGCGCGACGGCGACGGAGGAGCAGCGCCTCGCCGCCGTGATGTCCGCCCGCGAGGGAATCAAGTGAAAAAGGAGAACGGAATGAAGGAAGAAATCGAGAAGTCCGTCCGCGACGGACGCATAATCGCGATAATCCGCGGCTTCGCGCCGGACGTCTGCCTCAAGCTCGCCGAAGCGTACGCCGAAGGCGGGATCCGTCTCGTCGAGGTCACTTTCAACCAGAAGGCTCCCGAGACGTGGAGCGGCACGGTCGCGGCGATCAAGGCGATCCGCGAGCGTTTCGCGGGCGCGGTCCGCGCCGGCGCGGGCACGGTCCTCACCGAGGAGCAGCTCTCGATGTGCATCGATGCGGGCGGAGAGTACATGATAACGCCCAACGTCAACACGGCGCTCATAAGGTCGTGCGTCGACAAGGGGCTCGTCGCGATGCCCGGGGCGCTCACCCCGTCGGAGGCGGTCGACGCCTGGGACGCCGGCGCGAGTTTCGTAAAGATATTCCCGGCCGGCAGTCTCGGCACCGGCTACGTCAAGGCGATAAGGGCGCCGCTCTCGCACATACCGTTCCTCGCCGTCGGCGGAATATCGCCGGAC
>Ga0265298_10009527_pt1 | contig 11557 bp, 3 predicted proteins | sample AusTroGonzalo_MG_3_FD_193486 | JGI IMG/M metagenome (GOLD analysis project Ga0265298, IMG submission 193486) | Bovine rumen microbial communities from tropical cattle in Woodstock, Queensland, Australia - Gonzalo_01 | ecosystem: Host-associated > Mammals > Digestive system > Stomach > Rumen ...
ATAAGAAAATTGCATCAAAATGTTTGCACTTTTCATTTTTTATTTGCATATATCAAAAAAAAAGATTAACTTTGCGCGAGATTTTGAAAAACACACATACCATGAGGAATATTGTACACCTTTCTAAAAAGTCATTTTCCGCTATTATAGCCGGTTTGTTGCTGCTTTGTACGCCATGCGCGTGGGCAGAGACATTTACCATAGATTGCACCACATCGTCAAGCGATGCCTTGTTCGCAGTGTCCGGTAACGGAACGCAGTACGATTACGACAGCCGATGGACGAGCAGCAACTTGATCAAGATGGACCAGGGCGATGCTATCAGCATTACCAACGTCACCGGCGCTACCATCACCGCTATCTCGGTAGAAGGTGTGGCGGATAATAACAGTAATAAAACAGTCAATTTCACGGTTTCGGACGGCACTACGTCTGCCGCCACTTCTTCCGGCTCTTGGAATAACAGGAAATCCGCATCGATGACCAGCAAAGATTTCAACGCAACGAATGTAGGCAAGTTGAAACACGGCGAAGGTCAGACTTATACGATCACCAATAATAGCTCCAGCAGTTATAATGCCGGTGTGCGGTTTGTCATTACGTACACTCCTGCCGCCACACCCAATTATGTATATCTGAAGCCGGGTGTGTGGGATGCAGACGGTGCGCGTTTTGCGGTGTATTGTTATGGAGACGGCGAGCAATGGTATGATATGAGTTCGTTCGAGGACGCTTGTGCCGGTACGATCTATCGGGCCAATGTGGACCCCAAATACCCGTCGTATATCTTCTGCCGCATGGATGGCGGTAATGCCGAGAACATCTGGGAAAACAGATGGAATCAGACCGATAACCTGACTGCGGCGAACGGCATCTACTGCACCATAACCGGCTGGGGATCCGGCAACTCTACCTGTACGTTCAACAAAACGCCCTATTGTATCTCTGTTTCCGGTTCCACCTGGCTGGCCTTCAAAGGCGAGTCCGTCACGCTGACAGCCACCGCTTGTGCCGGTGCAACCCATTTCCAATGGTACAAGGAGAACTATGGAGAGCTGACCGGAAAAACCTCCGCTACGCTGACTTTTGAGCATTGCAATCATCAGGACGGAGGCAATTATTACTGCAAGGCATGGGCGACAGGCGGCGAAGCCGAGGCAGTGTACAGCGATGTCTTTGGCCTCAAGGTTCCTTATCTGGCAATTCAGACCGGTGGCGGCGGCGACCGTCAGGACCTTGACTTTGTCCGCGCCAACACCAGCGCAGAGACAGCCACCTGCGAGATCTACCTCGGCGTGGCATGGGACTATGAGATGATGGTAATAGACGGTATAGATGAGCGCGGCAACACAGGAAAGATGAGCAGCGACAACTGTACCAATTGGACCATGGACCAGCTGAATAACCACAACTGGTGCCGCATCCATACCTCCAAGGAAGGAACCTACCATTTCACACTCACATTCAGCAATACATCCTATGTGCCGGTCAAGCTGAGTGCGACGTATCCTCCGATGCAGCAGGTATCCGGCATAAAGGTCTATATAGAGAACACCCCGGCCATGCAGGCCAATGGCTGGAACACGAACAGCGTCTACTACCGTATCGGAAAAGGCAAGTACGACAAAGGCGATCCGGGTAACTGGACAGCCACTCAGCAGATGACGCTCGTGCCGGGTACGGACCGCTACCTGCAGACCACCACACCGGATTGGAGCAACGATTTCTGGGTATGGCATATAGCCAATAACAAAGGTGATGAGGGTACATCCGCCATCTACCGGACCTATAGCGATGACGGTTATCCGGTTACCAAATCGTCGAACTTCAACGGAGACGAGATAGACAGCGACCGGACCATCTATCTGAACAGCACTTCCGGCGGTTACGGAGCAGACGGGATGAACAATAACTGTGAGTTCTACGGCTATACCTCTTCGGACGGTATGCTGACGCACAGCGCGAATGTGGGAGCCACGACCAACGGTCAGATCAAAGTGAACTGGACCGACTACAACGGCGCGGCGCAAGAGTCCAAGCTCTATACGGCACGGACGCTGAGCGATCTGGCACATACCTGTATATTGACCATAGCGGCTGTGCCGGACAACGGCTACCGCTGCACATCGTTGCAGGTGAACGGAGCGGATTTCACCAGCGGCAGTACCCATATTCTGGCAGAAAACGCCACCATTACCGCCACTTTTGACCATGCCACCTATACCGTGACGCTGCACGAGAACGGCGGTACCATCAACGCGGGCAACGTAACGAGTTACACGCACGGTACGGGCGCCACTCTTCCTTCGGATGTGACCAAAGAGAACAAGGAGTTCGGCGGATGGTACGACAATGAGGGTTGCGCGGGTGATCCGGTAATGTCCATCTCCACCACCGAGTGGGGCAACAAGGAGTATTGGGCGAAATGGATTGACGAAGTGCCGAAAGTGACGTATATCCTTGGTTCGTGCAACGTGACGAACGGCATGTGGACGCAGGGCAGCGACGGTAGCGCCAAGGCATGGCTGTTCCAGGCAGGAGCGACGGTAGCGGAGAACAACCTGATAGCTACCACGGATATATCCTATTCGCCGAATCCCAGCACAGCCGGCATGTACTTCAATACAAAAGACATCACCAAACTGGATGTGGAGAGCCAGTGGAGCAGCTCATCCGGAAGCAACAAAGCCATCAAGGCGCTGAAAGTGAGCAGCGGTTCGACGCAGACATTCAATCTGAGCGGCATGGTAGCCAGCAAGATAAGTTTCTATGTATTCCCCGCCAGCAATGACGCCTATTCGATTGACCTGACGGTGAACGGCGTAACCACGAATCAGCCTATTGCCAAAAACAGCCAGAATAAATGGCATAAATACGCCTACAAGGGCGGTAATTATACCGGCGAGTTCTCTATCCGGAGTATCGGCAAGGAGACCCGCGTGGTTGTGATTGTCGAGGTGCCGTTGGTCACCATCAGGTTTGACAAGAATGCCGCTGCGGCTACCGGTACGATGGCGGACCAGCTTGTGCCGAAAGGATCGCAGCCGGAACTGAACAGCAATGCCTATCAGTTGGCGGATCATGAGTTCTTAGGCTGGACGGAAGATGCGGAAGGAACGGGCATTCTCATTTCCGATGGAGCGGAGTATTCGACGGAGACGGATGTGACCCTGTACGCCCAATGGAGACAGATCATTAAAACGCATATCACACTGGTGGCCTCCGAGGCGTATAACAAATACACGACTTCGGTGGATGCCGTCTATGGCAATCCGATGCCGGAGATATCGGCGCTGCCGAAACGCACGGGCGGCTATGTGTTTGACGGCTATTATACCGAACCGGGCGGCGCCGGCACCAAGTATTACGGCGGTCTGGGCAACAGCGTCCGGAACTGGGACCAGACGGATCCGACGGCTACGCTGTACGCCAAATGGCTGGCTCCCTGCGATCTGGTACCGACGCTGAGCAATGTGGTTCCGGTTGTAACCATCTGGGACCAGAAAGAGGTGGATCAGGGCATCGTGAAGCTGAGTTATGATTACGATGCCAGCGGAGTCGAGTATTCGCTTCAGTCCGCTGTGCCTTCGGAGCCGATCACCGGATGTACGTTCCAGTATTTCGACGACCATATTCACATCATGGGTACGCCGAATCTGAACAATACCACTACGAAAACGATCACCGTGACGTTCACCATGACGAACAGTTGTGACCCGGCGACGGTATATAACATCGTTTCCACCATCCGTATCTATCCGGCGGACCAGAAACCGAAGATCGCATTCATCATCACCGGTACGAAGGGCGGTGCGTTCGATGCGTACTCGGCGTCGGATGCGACATCGTGTAATGATCTGGTGACATACCTCGGCGGTTATTACGACATCACCTTCGTGAACGGCTATGCGACCAAGGACGCGGATGCCATCGCCGCATACTACGACCAGTATGACCTGCTCGTTGTGACGGACTTCCTCAATACAGGCGAGGGGTATACGAACGTCATCGGTACGCTGATAGACAAGAAGCCGATCCTCAGTTTCGAGGCTTATGTGGCGAACCTGTCCAACTGGCATATCGGCTCCAACCCCAAAGACCCGAAACCGAAAGTACAGGACATGAAGGTGCTCTGCGCCGGACACGCCATCTTCAAGAATGCGAAGTACAATCCGGGCGATGCAGAAGAGACGACCGTGGTCAATGCCGCCGACACGACTGTACATGTATTGAGCACGCTCAGCAGCAACAAGGATGCCAAGGGTCTGCAGGGCTTCACCATCAATGAGGCGCCGGACTTCGTCTTCCTTGCCACCGTCCGGGATGAGAATAACGGCCGTGACCTGATTGTATGCTGCGAGCGCCAGGTAGTCTTCCCCGCCCGTCTGCTGCTGTACGGCATCAACTTCTACGAGATGCCGAACCTGTCTCCCGCCGGCCAGATCGTCATGCGCCAGATGATCGATTATCTGCTGATGACGAATGAGACGAAGGTGGCGGACTGCTCGCTGGTATTTGACAACCATAGCGGAGACCACCTATGGTCCAACCCCGGCAACTGGGCTCCGGGTTATAATATCGTACCGACGCCGTACCACGGCACGCGTATCATCGCCGAGTGTCACGTGACGAACGATGACGCGCACGCCGGCAGCGTGAAGATCAACAAGGGTCGTGACGAGCACGGCAATCCGGTGAACGGCAACCTGATCGTGATGCCCAGCGGCGGACTGACGATCGCCGGTATGGTGGCCAAAGTGAACGACACGCGCTATGCTACGCCGATCGCCATCAAGGCGGACGAACTGCTCATCCAGGCCGATGCGGGCGGTAACGGCGCTTTCGTCTATGGCAACAAAGAGTCGGACGTACGCGCGACGGTACAGTATTTCAGTCTGGGCAACAAGGCCCTGACCACCAATCCCGAATGGCAGTACATGGGTATTCCGTTCCAGGCCGGACATACCGCCATCGAGATGTACCGCAATGCATGGATGTGCCGCTGGACGTCGGCTACCACCGATGAGTTAGGCGGCTTATGGCAATGGGTGGAGAACGACGTTGTGCTCATTCCGTTCGAAGGCTACTGCATCACCCAGGAGGCGACCAAGACCTACCAGTTCTCCGGCAAGCTGAACCCGCCGGTAACGACAACCGTCTATCTGGACAACCGCGACGGAGATGGTTACGCATTTGCTGCGAACAGCTGGACGGCGCCGATCAAGATACAGGAGATGGCAGATGCGGATTTCGTCAACGCAGAGAAATCCATCTATATCTACCATACCGGATCGTACGCCAACTGGCTGGAGCACGGCAATCCTGCGCAGATAGCCACCGAAGCTGCGGCTACGATGCCCGGACAGTATGCCGTTATACCTATTCACTCGTCGCCGTACATGACAGGCGCCGACTCCGTCATCCCTGCCATGCAAGGCTTCTTCGTCAAAGCCACCGCAGCGGATGCCCAGTTGAAGCTGGTATATAACAGAGTGGTGTACGACGCCACCTATTTCAAGACCTCCACGCAGCCGATGCGTGCGCCGAGACGGAACGGCTATGCACCGGAGGTGATGGTGCTCTCAGCGACAGGCGCTTCGTTCGGCGACCGTGTTCACCTCCTGTCCCGCGGCGATTTCTCCGAAGAATACACGGACGGTTGGGACGGCCGCAAGATTGACGGCGATGCGAACGCACCCAGACTGGCGGTGGTAAAAGAGTCGGGCGAGATGTCCGTAGCCGCCGTAGAGACCGCCGATGAGCATTACCTCTCGTTCCGCGCCGGTGCGGACACCGTCTATACATTCGGCTTCGAGTACGAAGGCGAACCGATATACCTGTACGACCAGCTGACGGGCGAAGCGACGCTCATCCAGACCGGCAACACGTACACATTCGAGGCAACGAACAAGACGCCTCTGCAGCGGTTCCTGATTACGAAGAATCCTCCGCGTGTGCCGACGGACATCGAGTCGGTCGGCGTGGAGCAGGAGCACCGCTCGCCGGAGAAATTCATCCACGAGGGTCAGATGTTCATCCTTCACCACGGCGCCGTCTATGACGCCTTGGGCAAACGAGTCATTATGAGAAAGGAGGCTGAGCTATGAGAAGTACACGCATCAAATGGGTGATTGCCTTAGCCGTTGCAGTCAGCGGCATATGGTTCATGGGCGTGATGTACGTGCTCACCTACAAGCCCGATGTCTATGTGGCCCCGGGTAACGTAGGCGCCAACCTGCCCACATCCGCGCCGGTCATGCCGACGATCAACTCGTACACGCCTTCCCGCGCACGTAATATCTACCGTCCTGCCAACTACGGCGCCCATCGGACCCAGCGTCCGGCCTCTGTACCGATGCAGTCGATGCGGATCCGCACGACCAGCAGCGCGCAGGTTCATTCGATAGGCGGTGGCGGTAACGGCGGCGGAGGTGCTGTATCCGGCGGTTCGTCCTCGCATCGGGGTATCGTCTATAGCACCGCGTCCGTAGCGATGCCGCAGACGAACTTCCTCGCTCTCGCCTCGACCCGCCAGATGGCGGCTCCTGAGGCCAGCGAAGCGCCGTCCATGGCGTCCATGGCATCGATTTCAGGTATGCGTCGTGCGCCCGGTCCTCCGACTCCCGGCGGCGGCGAACTGCCCGACGAGCATCAACTGACCGAACAGCCGGTAGGCGATGCGGTGCTGCCGCTGATGATGCTCGTGATGCTGTATTGCGCGGTGCGTGTGTATCGGCGCAAGAGCACGGCGAACGATTAACCGGTTAATATGAAAAAATGACCCGCTGTGTGGCGGGTCATTTTTTTGTATCTGAACGGTGGTCAGAAACGGAAAGTTGCTCCGAGCAGGAAGCCGATGCCCTGACTGCGGTAGCCGTACAGGTACTCGTTCTTGCGGTGCAGCCAGTTGTCCAACTGGAAGAAGAGCGTCAGGTTCGGTTCGGGTTCCGGGCGAAGCACCTGTTCGCCGCTGTTCTTCACCTTCACCTTCTCGGTCTTCACCACTTTCTTGCCGACGAACATATCGTACTGCACGCCGAGATTGAGGTCCACAATCGGCGCCAGGGTGTGCTCGCCGTCGGTTGCCAGCGCTATGCGGCTGCCGATGAAGCGGTTGTCGGAATAGAGCGACCAGTTCTTGTCGATGCGGCCGTCCACACGGAGCCCCATCTCCCATTTGGCGTGGTCATAGACCGTCGTGTCGCCTTTCCAGAAATAAGCGTCTCCGTAGAAATGCACGCGTACGATGTCGCGGTAGTGGTAGTTGATCTGACCGCCTATCTTGCCGCGCTGGTAGTTGGTATGCTGATGAATGAAATCACCCAAGGGGCGGATGATGCCCAGTGACGCCAGCGGCGTGACCGTGTCCGCCGTCGCGATCCAGTAGTCCTCGTCCATCATGTAGGCATAGCCTCCGTGCAGCTCGATGAGCAGGTCGCGGTGCGGACGGATGTGGAATCCGACCTCGGCATCCACCGGCACGTACGCTCCGCAGGGATGGACGATGCCCGCGTGGATGAGGCTGTAGCGGTTCTCCTCCATGTAGCTCTGCAGCGAACCGACGCCCTGATAACCCATGACGTCCGCATAGACGGTGAGCCATTGCTTGGCCACCTGCGCCTCCAGATTGATATGCGGCGACGGCGCAAAACTCAGCTTGTCGTTATTGGACAGATGATGATGGCCGCGACCTATATTGAGGTTGAGGTTGACGCCCACGTGCACGCGCACGCGCTTTCCTTCATAGGCATAGTAGGGCTCGATGCGGAAGTTATGCCGGTTGTTGTCGTACATCGAATCGGGGATGACCTTGCCGATGGAGCCTAACTGTAGGAAATTATTCTGCACATAGATGATGGCACCCACATGGTGCATGTCCTGGTGCCAGTCGAAGGAGGCATGTGTGCGTACCTGATGTTCGCTGACTGCGCCGGGCTTGGAGAAGAGCAGATAGCCGGTCTGGAACTTGTACTGCACGTCCTGCTTGGCGTTCGCCTTGACGCCGATGAAGGCCTCAGTGGTCCAGAGGGCGGTCTTGTCCTTGTCGCCTAACTCGTGCGGCTCGGGGTACGCCGTGCTGTTCTTCGCCCACAGGCCGTGACTCCGGCTGTAGTCGTAGAAATGGCCGTACTTATGGTAGTAAATATTCCCGCCGTTGACGCCGAAATAGAGATCGCAGGTACTGAAGGGGTGCTTGAAATCAAGCCCGACCTTGGTCTTGCTCAATGCGGCGAGTCCCCATTCCGCCTTATGATGCGCATAGACATCGAGGATGGATTTCTTGCCGTCGTCCAGATGGTACCCGAAATCGAAGAGGGTCTGCGGATGGCCTATGCCGCCGCGCACGTAGCCGTTGTACTCGGTGCCCGGCTCAAAGCGCACGGGCTGCGAGAGCATGGAGTTGATGCTCGCTTCGGGAGCCACCTCCGCCGTATAAGCGGAGTACTCCACCGGCGCGGGTTCGATAGTCGTTTCCACAACAGCCGGCTTGGTGGACACCTTGCCAGCCGCCTGAATCACCGGCTGAAAATCCCGCTCCACCGTCACGCTCCGGTTGAGCGCGGAGTCGGATTGCGCGAAAGCCGTAGCGCTCATGAATAGCGCTATCCCCATAACCGGTAACCGGTAACCCGTAACCATATGATTAGTCTTCATCTTCTACCTCCTCTTTTACAATCGGTTTCTCCAATTCGTTGAGCTGCACGAGACGTTGTGCCACCAGCACGGGGATGTCATCGCTCGTGAGGGTGTAGTTCTGCTGGAGCACGAGCAGGTACTGGCGTGCCTGGAAGAGCTCGCCGCGCTCGCGGTTGATGTCGCTCAGGAGGATGAGCGCCCGTGCCAGCCAGTACTGCTGCTGGGTGTTCATCTGGGTGAACGAGATGACCTCCGCTTCGGCGTCGTCCATCTGCTTGCCGTCGAAATAACTCTGCGCGAGCAGGTACTTGGCTTCGGCGCCTTGTGCCGTACGCACTTCGGCAGCCAGGACCTTGAGATCCGGCTGTGCCTTGGCGCGGTTACCCAGACCGAGGTTCGCCTTGGCGCGGCAGTAGAGTGCCTCCGCCTTGGTCTCCTCGTCGGGATTGTCGCTGAGTATCTGCCCGGCGATGTCGATGGTCGGCTGATGACGCTCCAGACGTTGGCAGCATCGCAGGATACCCAGACGCGCTATGAGCGTGTTCTCGCGGCTCGAAGCGAGTGCGTGCAAGCGATAGAAAGCGTCCAGCGCGCAGGTGTAGTCCCCTTTGTCATAACAGATCTCCGCTACGCGGGTAGCCGCCTCTTCCTGGTAGGGGTTGGCCGCCATCTCCGCGAGGATGATGTACTGCGACAACGCTTCGCTGCTCTGGCCGAGACGGTAATAGGAGTCCGCGAGGTAATAGCGCGCCGTGGTGCAGTAACGTCCGCCGGCGCAGTACTGCGTGAGGTAGTTGCTGAGCGCCACCGCCGCTTTCTGATAGTCCGCCTGCATGTACTGCATCTCCGCCGAAGCGTAGAGCAGGCTGTCCTCCTGCGTGGTGACGTTCATGTTCATCTTCGCCAGCCCTTTCGTATAGGCCATGTACTCGTCCACCTTGCCCGACTCGACGTAGAGCGCCTGCAGGGCGTCGAGCGCCGTGTAAGCCTCTTCGGTAGCGGGGTATTTCTCGATAGTGGCGCGATAGGCGCTGATGGCAAGGTCGTTCTCATGCAGGTTGCGGTAGAGCATGGCGCGCTCGAGCGATGCCTTGCGTGCCAGCGTCGAGTGCGGATAAGTCGCCAGCAGCGACTCGTAGGTGCTGATTGCGCCGCGCTCGTCGTCCATCTGCAGCTGCGCACGGGCTATCTCATAGACGCCGTCGTCCGCGTAGTCCGACCGGGGGTAGCGTTTGATGAGCTCGCGCAGCACCTCCGCTTTCTCGCCGTACTTATGCTGCAGGCCCAGGGCATAACCGCGTTGGAAGAGCGCATAGTCGGCGCCGGACGCCTGCAGGTTGCTCACCTGGGTGTAATAGGTAATCGCCTGCTGGAACTGGCGGGCGTTGAAATAGCAGTCGCCGATGCGGTTGAGCGCGTCGGCGTAGGTCGGTTCGGTAGCCAGCGCGGCGTCTATGTACGCCGAGAAAGCATCCCGCGCCTCGTCGTAATGCGCCTGCGAGAACGCACAATAACCGTTCAGGTACTGCGCAATGACGTAGTTGCCGGACTGACGCGCATCGGGACGGGCGAAGAACGCCTTGAGGTCCCGCTCGCAGTCGATATAGTTACGCAGGCGGTAGTTCGCCTCGGCGCGGATGTAGAACGCCTCCGTGGTGTACTTGTCCGACTCGCTGTTGTGGCCCACGACCTCCGTCATCCATTCGACCGCCTGCTGCATCTTGCCTTGCAGGAAATGGTCGGCACCCAGCTGGTAACGCAGGTACTGCTTGGTCTCCAGCATCTTAGGCGTCGGTTGGGGGATCGAGTCCAGCGTGGCGATTGCTGCGGCGTAGTTCTTGCTCTGCATGAGCGCGTCGCTCAGCAGCTGATAGACGCGGTTCTCGTACTTGGAGTCGGGGAACTGGCGCAGGAAATCGTTGAACGCGCGCACAGACTCGCCCAGCGCGCTGGACGACTGGTAGGTGCAGAGCGTGTAGTTATACGCCGCTTCCTCGGTGATTGCCGGCGTGAGCTTGTAGTTGGCGGCTGCCTGGAAGGACAGCTTGGCCTGCTCGGGCTGACCGAGTTGCACATAGGCGTTACCCATGGTCAGGCACGCCGACTCGGAGATCGAGTCCTGCTCCTGCTTGACCTGCTTGAGCGACTGCACCGCCGCGTCGTACTCGCCTAACTGGAACTGCGCCGCGCCCAGCATGTACATGTCGCTGCGCAGCAGCGGCTCTTTCTGCGCCGTGGCTGCCTGGCGGTACTGCTTGAGGTGCTCCGACGCCGCGGCATAGTCCTTCTTGCGGTAATTGATCTCACCTAATATACGATGCAGCTCACCGTTGTTAGGTGCGTCCGGATAATCGCGAAGAAGGGTCTCAGCGCGCTGTTCTGTTTCTTCGTAGTTATTTTGCGTGTAATATATCTGTACAATATAGTACGGTACGGTCTTCGCATAATCGGCGTTGTGCTCCAGTTGCAGCAGCGACGGCAGGGCGGCATCGTACTTGCCCATTTTGTACATACAGTAGGCGTGGTAGTAGTTGCCGAGGGTGGCATACCGGCTGTCACCCTTGCCCAGCTGCGCGAAATAGATGGATGCGCGCTGGTACTCCTGCTGCATGAGGTAGGCGTAACCGCGATAGAACGAATAGTCGGTCTGGTGCGGACGGGTCAGCGCCTTGGCTTCCACCTGCTCCAGCACCTTCAAACTCTGTTTGTAATGCCCTTTCTCCACCTGCAGCACGCCCTGCATGAAGTTCACCTCGTCGGCGAAGGTCGTGTAAGGGTAGGCCTGCAGGTACGCCTTGAGGTCGCGCTGCAACAACTTGTCACGGCCGTCAAAACGCGCCGCCAGGGCATTGTAGCGCTCCTCCATCTCCGTCGTCTGCGCAGTCAGAGGACTATAGACAATGGACAATAGACAATCGAC
>Ga0265298_10009528_pt1 | contig 11556 bp, 11 predicted proteins | sample AusTroGonzalo_MG_3_FD_193486 | JGI IMG/M metagenome (GOLD analysis project Ga0265298, IMG submission 193486) | Bovine rumen microbial communities from tropical cattle in Woodstock, Queensland, Australia - Gonzalo_01 | ecosystem: Host-associated > Mammals > Digestive system > Stomach > Rumen ...
GAATGTCATGGCTTAATGGAACAACCTTTCGACGGCGGGGATGGCGTTGGGCAAGGCCAGCACCACCACTTGGTCGTCGGTCTCGATTTGGAAGTCTTCGGTGGCGATGTAACTCTCGCCGTCGCGGGTGATGCCGCAGATGATGGCATCGTTGGGCATGGGCAACTGGCCTATGGGTTTGCGTGTCACCGCCGAGCCAGCCCTGACCTCAAACTCCACGATGTCGGCATCGATGCCGCTCAAGCTCTTTAGGGTGGAAACCTTTGCGCCAAGGGTGTATTTCACCATGTAGCTGGCCGCGATGAGTTTCTTGTTGATAATGGAGTCGATGCCGATGTTCTGCGAGATGTCGATGTAGTCGATGTTCTCGACGAGGGCGATGGTCTTCTTCACACCGAACGACTTGGCCTGCAGGCAGGTGAGGATGTTGGTCTCGGTGTTGTCGGTGACGGCGATGAAAGCGTCCATATCTTTGATGCCTTCGTCTTCAAGCAGGTCGAGGTTGCGAGCGTCGGCATTGACGACCAAGGCCTCGGAGAGGTAGTTGGTCAGGTCCATGCAACGTTCCTTGTCCATCTCCAAAATCTTGATGTTCAGCTCGCTCTCCAAACGTTTTGCTGTGATGCGACCCACACGACCACCACCTACAATCATCACGTTGTGGACGTTGATTTGCTTCTTGCCGCTCAATCGGATGATGTCCTTGATGGCGTGAGGCTTAGTGACCACATACACCATGTCGCCCACCTGAAACACCTCCTCGCCATGCGGGACGAAGGTGCTTTGGCGGCGGTGGATGGCGGCCACGCGGAATTCGATGTGCTCGTATTGGTCCATGACCTGATCGACGGTCTTGCCAAGGATTTCAGCTTCGGCCTCCAACTTGACCATGAAGAGTTGCAAGTTGCCTCCTGCAAAGTCGTAAGTTTCCGATGAGGCGTTCTTCTTCAGCAACGATATAATCTCCTGAGCAGCAATGTCTTCTGGTGATAGCAATCCGTCGATGCCGAGGTCTTGGTACATGCGCCACACTTCTGGGCTCAAGTTCTCCATCGTGTTGACACGGGCGATGACTTTCTTCGCACCGAGTTTCTTGGCGATGATGCTTGTCAACAGGTTGATGTGCTCGTCGTGCAGCACGGCGATGACGAGGTCAGCGCGTTTCACGTTGGCGCGTTGCAGCACGGCGGTCGAGGTGGAGTCGCCCGTGATGGTCATCAGGTCGCTGTGCGATTCCATCATCTTCAGCAGTTCCTCGTGCGGGTCCACAATGGTGATGTTGTGGTTGCTGCGCACCAGGGCCTCCGCCAAGTGCATCCCTACTTCTCCGTCTCCAGCTATTACTATGTTCATAGTGCGTTTCTCTATTTGTACAAAAATGCAAAGTTATGCAATATTTTGATATTGCCTTGGTTTTTTCTCGTTTTTCGTCGCGTTATCTGAAATTTGTGTAATTTTGCGGTATTAAAAACATAGCAAAATGAATAAGATCAAATCTGTCGTAGTGCTGCTTGCAGTATTTGTTTTGGCTTCTATAGTGTCTTGTAAGAAAGAAGGGGTATACAGCCCGTCGAAGAAAATCCAGAGAGTGTATGCTTCCTCTTTTTATGCTTCTAAGCATCTGACGGAGTCTTGGGATTGGGACGACAATCTCGTAGAATCTATCGACCATTACTATGCCACTGGCACCCTTTATAGAACGGAGAATTTCACCTACGATGGAAATCGTCTCACCCGTGTCGATGATTATGCAGGTTCGTGTTACACTGCCTATGAGTATGATGGCAGCCATTTGAAATCGTCCAATTTCTACCGCAGAAACAATTTGGAGATAGCGGCATCTTATACCTATAGTGGAAACAAGCTGAGCCAAATGGTCATAACCTATTATAATTATGTTAAAAATGGCCAACCTGAATTTGCCTATCTTCCTTTCTCGGCAGAACTGAACAAGGCTATTGACAAATGCTTTGCCCAAGTGAGTGCCGACAATATGGAAAAAAGAGTCATGACTTTGACCTTGCAGTTTACATGGGATGGTGAAAACATCAGCAAAATCGTGTCAAAGGAGGATGCTTCGACGGTTACTATTGGGCTCCAATACGACAACAAAAAGAATCCGTTGCAAGGCTTCCACTGTCTTAAGTCTGAAATGACTGATGAATATAATCCTGCCGGAATACATTCGAAAAACAATATCACGGCAATGGTGATCTATTACAGTTCTGGGAGTAACGATGTGATAACCTATACTTATCAATATGACAGCAACGGTTATCCCCTTACAGTGTCGGAAAAGAATTCGAGCGATTTGTTCGATTATCAGATTACGACATATTACGAATACGAATAAATCACCAAATATCCGACCAAGTGACCGAAATCACATGGTTGGTCGACTTTCCGCCTTCCTTGAAAACGTTGGCCATGCCGAAGGTGTAGCGCACTTCGATGAACCAATAGCTCAACGCAGCCGTGAGGCCGTAGTCGATGCGGTTGAAGCTGCCTTTTTCCCACGGGGTGACGTATCGCTGTTTGTTTTTGCCTTTCACTTCCACGACATCGTTTCCACCAATGCAAAAACCAACTTGTGGCCCGATGCGCAGTCTTGGAATCATCGATTCGTCCTCGTCGTCTTCATCCCATCTTCGCAGGTAAATATTGAGTAGCAGCGGCACGTTGATGTAATGGGATTTCTCCATGTAACGGATGGTGTTGCCGCTTGCGTCCAATCCTTTCCTGGTGCTCATGCCTTGTCGTGAGTAAATCACGTCAATCTCACCTCCGATGATGAAACGCTTGGGAATGAGGGCAAGGCGCACGCCTCCACAAAAGTCGGCGCGGAAGGAGGTGGTATCGATGTTGCTCATCTTCATCGTCGATAAGGTAGGACCGACTAAGAGACCACCGCCAAATCTTTGGGCCATAAGGGCAGAAGCCAGTAAGAGAAACGGGAGTAGTATGAGGAGTCTTTTCATCTTGTCTTGGTGTTTCGGTTTTGGTGGCAAAAATACATTAAATTAATGGAATGTTGAATCTAAAAATGTTTTGTTTTGATGAGAAAAGTAATTACTTTTGTGGCATGAAATACTACCTTTGCACCAAGAAAATCATTAGACAATGAAACGCACAAACTTTTTGGCAGCCCTCCTACTGTTGCCCCTATTCCTAAGCGCACAAAGCGCCAACGACTACACCCAATACGTGAATCCTTTTATCGGCACGCAGACCGATGAAACGGGTGCCCTCAGCGGGAGCACCTTCCCTGGTGCCACGATGCCGCAAGGCATGGTACAGCTGAGTCCCGAGACCGAGTTGATGGTGACCTGGGATCCTTGTTCAGGCTACGACTATAACAAAGATGTGATTTATGGTTTCACCCACACGCATTTGAGTGGCACGGGTTGCACCGACTTGATCGATGTGAGCCTGATGCCCATGACCTGGAAGCCGACACCCGATCGGCTCAAAGCCGGTAATTTTGGCCAGCATTATAGCCACGATACTGAATCGGCCCGCCCAGGATACTACCAAGTATTGCTGACAGAAAAAAGAGCGAATTTCGAACACAACGTAAATGTAGAACTCTCGGCTACCGTCAGGACGGGCATCCATCGTTACACCTTCAGAAAAGGGGATCCCCAATTTGTAGTCCTTGATCTCGACCGTGGCCCCTTCCGTGGCGAGGCCTATTATTCCAAACGTCGCACCTACGACGTGATACAGTCCCAGATCCGCATCGTCGATGACCACACCATCGAAGGCTATCGGATCGTCACTGGATGGGCCAAGTTGCGCAAGATCTATTTTCGGGCAGAGTTCTCCAAACCTATCCAAGAACACCTGCTCATGAATGGCGATCTCAACGTCGGCAAGAGCGATGTGGTGAACGGCCGAAATCTTCGTGCCGCATTCCACTTTAGCCAGAAAGGGAGCCAGGAACTGATGGTGAAAGTGGCCATTTCGCCCGTGGACATCGAGGGCGCAAGGAAAAACATGCAGGCCGAAGCCAGCAGTTGGAACTTCGACGACTATGTCCAAGCCGCCCACGATGCCTGGCAACAAGAACTCAGCCGTATTGACGTAGAGGGTACCGACGAACAAAAGACCATCTTCTACACAGGTCTCTACCACGTTTTGATGCAGCCCAACACCATGAGCGATGTGGATGGCCGCTATATGGACACCAACTTTGAAATCAAGCAAATGCCAAAGGGACAAACCTATCACAGCACCTTCAGCCTTTGGGACACCTTCCGCGCTGCACATCCGCTTTATACGCTCATCGCGCCCAACATTGCCGCGCAATTTGTCCGCGACATGGTGCTGCACCATCAAACTTACGGCTACCTGCCTATCTGGGACCTTTGGGGACAGGACAACTACTGCATGATTGGCAACCACGCCATCCCCGTGCTTGCCGACGCCATCCTCGCCGAGATTCCTGGCATTGATGTTGAGGAAACCTATAAGGCGATGGTGGAGAGCAGCACGAGAAGTCACTACAACTCACCTTTCGAGATTTGGGAACAATACGGCTACCTGCCACAAACTCTTCAAGACGAGAGTGTTAGCATCACCATGGAACAGGCATTCGATGATGCTTGTGTGGCTTTGGTGGCCAAGAAACTTGGTAAGATGGACGACTACGAGCGTTTCTATCGCCGCAGCATGTTCTACAAAAACCTCTTCGACCCCGAGACGGGATTCTTCCGTCCCAAAGACGAAAACGGCAACTGGATGGAAGGCTTCGATCCATTGTCGTACGAACAACCTTGCTTTGTGGAAGGTAATGCTTGGCAATACATGTGGTTTGTGCCGCAGGATCCGCAAGGCCTCATCGACCTCTTTGGCGGCAACAAAGGCTTCTTGAAAAAACTCGACGAGAACTTCAGCCTTACTGCCACCAGTGGCGAGGTCAACGGTAATGCGAGTGGTTTCATCGGACAATATGCCCACGGCAACGAGCCGAGTCACCACACTGTTTATCTTTACAACTTCGCGGGCAAGCCCGAACGTACACAAGAGTTGGTGGAGCAGGTGAGGAGCGAGTTCTACCGTGCCACGCCTTGCGGCTATGCCGGCAACGACGACTGCGGCCAGATGTCGGCTTGGTACATCTTCTCGGCTCTCGGTTTCTATCCTTTCCATGCGGGTTCAGCCGAATATGTTATCGGTACGCCTTTGTTCACCAAAGCCATCTTGCATCTCGAAAACGGCAAGGACTTCGTCATCAGTGCGCCCAATAAAACGCCTGACCGTATTCATGTGAAAAGCGTGAAACTAAACGGCAAGTCGCTTAAGGACTACACGCTCACCCATCAGCAGATTATGGAAGGCGGAACGTTGGAGTTTAGGATGAAATAGCTTTAATAGTCGGGTAAGTCTTCGGCGGCCATCGGTGCGGATTCTTCTTGGAAGTCGTAGGACACCACTTTGTGTTGGTGCAGGGCCAGAAAATGCTCGTTGAGCAGTAGCTCCACTTGAAGCATTGTTTCTTCAATGCGTTTGGGTGTCAGTTGACATTCCCAAACTACAATCACCTGCCAGCCATTGTCGTGTAGCACTTGGTAATTCTGTTGGTCGCGCTCACGATTGCGGTTGATTTTGTTTTGCCAGAATTCGACATTTGTTTGCGGTATCTTGAATTTATCACAACCATCATGACCATGCCAAAAACAACCATTGACGAAAATCGCCGTCCGATACCTCCGCATGACGATGTCGGGCTTGCCTGGCACGCTCTTCACGTTGAGTCGGTAGCGGTAGCCATGCCGCCACAGCCACTGCCGCACCAACTTTTCAGGCTTGGTGTTGCGGCTGCGGATGTGCGACATCACTTTGTGGCGCTGGGCAGGGGTGAGGCGGTCAGTCATGGCGTTACCAGATAAAAGGCAAAACCTTGTATTTCACCCGTTGTTTGTATTCGCTGTAACCCTCTAATCCTTGTTCCAACACGGCTTCTTCGTTGCGGATGCGTTTGGCTATCAAGGGAATATATAACAGCATGATACCGAAGGATATGGGTGAGGCTAGCACTAAGGGCATCATCAGGAAAAGGATGGTAGTGGCCATATACATCGGGTGGCGGACTATGCCGTAGAGACCCGTGTCGACGACTTTTTGGTGTTCTTGCACCTCGATGGTCCGTGAGAGGTAGGTGTTTTCGCGCAGCACTTCAGCATAAAGAAGGTAACACACCAAGAAAAGCCCTGCAGCCACCCACACGGCCCAATCAGGCAGAACGCACCATTGGAAGCGCCAGTTGAGCCCTGCAACGACAAATGTCGCGATGAACAACAAGCCGCTTAATGCCACGACGGTCTTCTGTTCTTTTTCCTGTTCCTTGGCGTTCAGCCGTTTACGGAGCAGTTCAGGGTTCTTGGCCATCATCACGAGTCCCGCGACGAACATGGGCACGAACAGAATGCCCATCAGCAGCCAGCCCTGCCAATACTGGAACGAGCCTGCGGGCAAAAAGATGAGCAGACCTAAGATGATGACGCCTAGGAGGAATTTGGTTAGGGATTGGAGGAAGAGGTTGGTGTTCATAGGTTTCAACTTTAATTCAATGAATTGCGGACTTTTAAATATAATCGTCTGATTTTGCGAGCAAAAATGTGAAAAAATTCTCAATTCTGTCGGAGAAAATTCTCAAAAGTTATCAAAAAAGTTCTCAAATTGCCTTATAGCATTAGGTTGCGATTGATTATCGCTAGCAGTGGAAAGATGATAGATGAGACGAGAGACATAACAGTAGTCAATCTTTGCGACAGTGTCGCAAGAATCTTTGGATTTTCTGCGAAGATAAAACTTCACTTGAAAAGGCACAATAGATAAAAATTCTCGAGGCTGTTGATTACTATTAGCATAGGAAAATCATTGTTGGGAAGACTTGGAGGCAGGAAAAGGGGTTTATAGTTTTATCGTTTGTAGTTTTTCAATAATCTCTTTATCTGCAGGAAGCCATTTAACGCTGTCCAATTTTTCTTTGCTAAGCCATCGCGCATCTTCATGTTCTTTCAACATTAAATTACCGTTTTTGATATGACATAAATAGCAATGCATGGTCAAGTGGAATTTGGGATAGTCCCATTCTATAGTGTGGAAAAAGCATTCTATCTCTATGCGAGTTCCCAACTCCTCCAATATCTCTCTTCGCAAAGCTTCTTCTGCGGATTCACCTGATTCAATTTTACCTCCAGGAAATTCCCAATAGTCTTTCCAGTCACCATAGCCTCGTTGTGTAGCTAGTATTTGACCTTCTGCATCGTGAATAATTGCCGCTACAACTTCTATGTACTTCATATTTCTTGGAATCCAAGTAATTTCAAGTATAAATATGTATCATCGTAAAACTCAGGCAAACGTGTGTGATCTTTTGGGTTGCCTTCGGGGACACAAATGACCATCCCCTGACGTGCGCGAGTCAAAAGAACGCGATAAGCGTTTAGCTGGTAGGCTTTGCGTTCTTCTTTATTGATGCGATTCCATTTACTACCACCATTGAATTCAAAATAATCCCAAGTAGTACCATTATAACGCAAATCTCCATCCCAAACAAGACAGATCCAATCCAATTCTAAACCCTGTATGTCAAACTCACTGGCTGCATCTTCTAGGAACAAGGACGAGCGGACATCGTTGATGTCATCTAAAAACCAATGTACGGTATCGGGTTTACAACGTACATCAATTGCTAATGGTTTCAAACGATAGGCCTTCGAAGAAACAACTAAACCATATCTTTCATTACCACGTGCTTTATCGCGCAGCCATTTTTTGGCTTTTTCAAGATCTCTTGTAAGAACGATAGGATAACGGTCTGTAATACTTTCATAAACCTCTTTGGCCTTCTCTGATTCGCCATCCAATAAATAATGAACCATGTTTGACAAGCTTTCAGCACGAAAGCTACGCATAGAAACTGCAAGATGTAAGTTGTCAGAATAAATAACATTCCTGTTTTGATTCAGTAACTCCGACACCTTGCCTTCTGCATATTCTTTAGCTGTTAACTGGCTGGATATGTAAATTTGCCAATCAGGGAACGATTCGTTAAGAGCTCGTATCCACTCACCGATCCCTGCTTCTCCAGTGTTGATTTCTTGACCACCTCCAACAAGACACACAATCACTGCCCAATCTTTGCGTTGGTCCAGCGACCAAATCAAGAACTCTCCTTCTGACATCGGAAACTCAGCGAAGCCTTTTTTTCGATTAAGCCATGCTGCAATATGTTCTTTGTCCCATGAACGTTGTGCCTCGTCGAAAATGGCAATATTCTCAACTTCACCGTAGCCCGCGATATGGTCCTTCAGTTCTTTTGTGGGGTCTATTTCGATATGACCATTAACAACCCGAACTTTGCCAAGCATATTGTCGCGGTAACGATGAATGATTTGAATAAAACGCTTCACTTCACGTTCCGCATCTTTCTTGAGTATTCTGTTGCCGCGAGCCTTTTCTTGCGCTTGTTTGTCACGTGTCAAAGCCTCAGTGAGAACAGCAACAAGAGGGCCGTTTCCTGACAAATATACAGCTAAATCTTCGTTAGATTCCTGTTGTACGGCAACGTTAAGCCCCACCAGTGTTTTACCCGCACCTGGTACTCCTGTTACAAAGCAGATACTTTTCCCTTTTTTGGCTTTTGTTTCACGAATAACCTGCTGTACATAACGAGTGGTACGTTCCAATTGTTCTCCTTCAGCCTCATGACGAGTAATTTCTTCCACACTATGATTCAAATATAGCGATCGGGCTGCTTCGATAATGGTTGGCGTAGGTGAATAACGACTACGAGCCCAATTCTCAATAGCAACAGTGAAAGTCTTTTGTTGCATGCAGTCAAGTAAAACCATATTAATAACGTCGCCCAGATGTGCGGAATCTGTCATCAATGGCTCATAGACACCGTCATCATAATGTGATGGCTGACAAACAGTAGAGTACTTGTTGCTTTCGGTTGCAACTAATACTGGAACTATCAAACGGTCAATGCTGCCTTGATGAAAGTTTTTCAAGTCCAATGCGTAATCCATGACTTGGTCCACGTCCTGGTGCAGAAATTCAGTTTCCCCTGCCTTAAACTCTATCACAAAGACTCTTTCACGTAACAAAACAACAACATCGATTCTTTTTCCCAGACGGGGAATTGAGTATTCAAAAATGATTTTTGCAGTCTCATGTTTCCATGGCTGCAATGCTCTTTTCATGGTTTCTATTTCTACGACCCATGCGAATTTTTGTGTGGACATAGTGTCCATTTCATCAGCACGCGAAATCTGTCCGAAGATAAAGTCAGTTGAAGAACTGATGAATTCAGATATTGATGATTTATAGAAATAGCGGTTAATCATTTTAGGTGAATGATTCGTACAGGATTATTAAATGTTATGTCTTGCTAAAGCCGTCTATACTTGCGAACAAGTCGATGAATGTATATTTTTTCTTTGGCATAATTTGCAAAAATAAGCATTTTCCCCGAACCCCTTCCATTATTTCCGATAAAAAACACAACCCATCACATTTTCCCCAGCAGCGCATCAGCCTCAATCTCCATGCGGCTGAAGGCGAACCATTTCTTGCCCAAGTCCTTCAGAGATGCACCGATATGATAGACCGTGTCGTCGATGCAGAGGAAGCGGTCGTGGGCGTTTTGGAACTCATTGATGGCAATAGGCTGGTATTGCGCGTTGTGGCGTTGTAGGTCGAGTGCAAGCTGTTGCGTGATGCTACGCGTATAGATTTGTGCGCTCACCCCGTTGGTGCGCTTGTCGAGCAAAGTCAGCACCGTGTCGTCCACGTAATTGTCGAACAAGATGATGCAGCTCTTGGCACTACGGATAAGGTCGCTGACAAAGGTGTAGGCATCAAAGAATTGTCCGTTGTAGAAGATGCCTTGTGTGGGGCGTACGCTGCCATCATCCAGCCGCTTGAAAACTTCATCTAGCCGGTGGTCGGTATCAGCTATGTGGGAGGCTAATTCCAACTGATGATGCTCTATGACTTCCAGTCGTTGGAATACTTCTGCGTTGGCCAAAACAAAGTGCCGAAGAGCAACAAACGCATCCATAATCTGGATACCTACTTTAATCGCTGTCGGGCTGTTTAACACAGATGAAAGCATGGCAACTCCTTGTTCGGTGAAAACATGTGGGAGAATGCTAGAATGCTTCAAATTTTGCAACCGGTCACAATTTGTGACCAGTTCATTTGTCTCATCTTGAGACAATTGGAATCGAAACCGTTCAGGAAAACGCTCAATATTGCGATTGACAGCTTGGTTTAATACCTTGGTCTTAACTCCATAAAGGAAGGCCAAGTCATGGTCAATCATCACTTGAACACCCCTGAAACTATAAATCATGGTCTCGATGTTGGCTGAGGCAACTGGGGTTTCGCAATCTGCGACAACCTCAATAACATCCGGGGTTTTCTTTTTCTTTTAGGCCATAACCTAATGAATTTGAATTACGCCGCAAAGATGCAAACCTTGTCAAGAAAAAGCCGTTGATTAAACGTTTGTTGTCGACAGTAGTCGTTTGTTGTCGTTTGCTGTCGGATAAGTTACTGGAAAAGAAATTGATAGCAATTATTTGCTTTTAAGCGAGACCGGTCCAAACCGCCCCGTCCTCATGCAATACGCCTCATACTCCTCACCAAAATCCCTGTGGAGCCGCTTCTCCTCGCTGCGCACTTGCAACAGCATGATGCCGATGAATGTGACATACACTAGCAGCGCCTGCCAAGTCCAAAGCCACACGCACACGCCAGCAAAATAGACAAAACTCCCCGTCAGCATGGGGTTGCGGCTCAGGCGGTAAGGGCCTTCCGTCATCAGGTGCTTGGTGCGGGGTGCTACCTCATGTCCGAAGGCGTCCATAGGGTTGCCGTCGCCCTTGTGCCGCATGTAGACGATGGACCACACGCTGAGTGACAGCCCGAGAACCGCCAACACGAGGGCGATCACTATCCTTGCCATAGGAGCCGCCAACAGATTAGGCATCCCTGAAACCCACCACATCAAGGTTGGAATGAGCAACACGAACATCAGGCCGCCCAAAGCGTAACCGAAGAGTTCTTTTAGTTTTCGCATACAACCTCCTTCAATCGCTTGTAATCCTCTAGCACATTCCAAATTGCATCCTCACTCAACACCCCACGTTTGAGGTCTTTGGGTAACTTGCCAGCCTCGTCGGCCTCGAAGTCCTTGCGCCATTGCGGCGAGGTGTAATAGGCTTCCAATTCAGCGATGATGGGTGCCAATGCATTGAAGTCCTCAAGGGCTTGCTCTAAACGACCAATGACTTCCGTGCTTTTATCCAGAAGTCCCTCCATATGGGTAATGCGGTCGATACGTTTCATGTTAGTTTGTGGTGTTATTTTTTGTTGTACTGGTTCATCGTTCGGTCGGGGCCTTGGGTGACGAAGCTCTTGATGATTTCCACCGCTATGTCGCATTTCTCGTCGACGATAGGCTCTTCCGAAGCTTTCCACTGGCCCAGAACGAAGTCGATCTGACGGCCGCGCGGGAAGTCGTCGCCCAAACCAAAA
>Ga0265298_10009529_pt1 | contig 11556 bp, 7 predicted proteins | sample AusTroGonzalo_MG_3_FD_193486 | JGI IMG/M metagenome (GOLD analysis project Ga0265298, IMG submission 193486) | Bovine rumen microbial communities from tropical cattle in Woodstock, Queensland, Australia - Gonzalo_01 | ecosystem: Host-associated > Mammals > Digestive system > Stomach > Rumen ...
AGATGTCCCGTCTCATAGGCATGGAGTACACGCCACGTCTGGAGTTTGCCAACGTCATCATCAACGGAGACTATCGCGGCCTTTACATGCTTTCGGAGAACGTGAAGCGCGACAAGGACTGCCGCGTGGATGTCGATAAGGAGGACGGCTATATCATAGAGCTGAATTCCTACTTCTGGAACGAGACGTTTTCCATCCCATCGAAGTTGACCAGATTCCTGCAATGGACGCTCAAGTATCCCAAGGTCGAGGACTTGACCCCAGAGCAGGAGGCCGATATCCGTAGCGACATCGCGCGGTTTGAGGCTTCCGTGAGCGCATCTGACTACCCCGAGGTGATGGACGTACATTCTATAGCACGGTGGATACTGCTGCACGACATTGTAGGTACCCACGACTCGGGAGGCTCCAATATCTTTGTTGCCAGAAAGAATAGGGAACCCTCCTCGCTGATGCGAATGCCCGTGGTATGGGACATGGGTTCCTCGATGAAATACCCTGATAATTATTCCCGTACGCATACGGAGCGGGGATTGTTCTTCTATCGCCTCTTTGCCAACGAGCAATGTCAAGATTTCAGCGTTGCATACGTGAGCGAATGGAAACATGTCTGCCAATCGGGAATAATAGAGCAGATGCGTCAGTTCATCCAATCGTTTCCCTCTTCGGCTGTAGGACAGGGGTTGAAGCGTTCCTATCCGCTCCACACTACGCGCTGGCATTTCGGGACTGCCGATGTAGATAGGATGACGCAGGAGGCTTTGGATTGGTATGCGGAGCGTGAAGTCTGGTTAGACAGCCACATATCGGAGATGGCAGATGGTATAGGAGTTGTGTCGTCAGACTGGCAAACCTGTAATCGCAAAGTCATCAAGGACAATCACCTCTACATCATCAAGAACGGCATAGCATATACCATCGATGGACTAAAATGCCACTAATTATCACATCTTCTATAAAAGATGACTCGAATCATGTTAAAGTCTGTGCTTTTGTGCTAATGATTGAAAGAAAAGTTGTAACTTTACATCGCAAAGTTTGTTAATCAGACATTAAGATATGGCAAAGATAACTGTACAGAACACACAGATAACCGTCGTAAGTATCAATGAGCGTGACTATATCTCGCTCACAGATATGGTGCGTAATATAGAAAACGGGCTGGCACTTATAGAGAAGTGGCTCCGTAACAAGAACACCATCGAGTTCCTCGGAATCTGGGAGTCTATGTATAACCCTAATTTTAATTCCCCCGAATTCGAGGGAATTAAAAACGCAGCAGGTCTGAATCGCTTCATCCTCTCTGTAAAGCAATGGGTGGAGAAGACCAACTCACGTGGAATCATCGCCAAAGCTGGTCGCTACGGTGGCACGTACGCCCATAAAGACATTGCTTTTGAGTTTGCCACATGGGTTTCACCCCAATTCAAACTCTATTTGATTCAGGAGTTCGAGCGAATGAAGACAGACGAGCAAAAACTGCTCGGATGGACGGCAAAGCGTGAATTGTCAAAAATCAACTACCGCATTCATACGGATGCCATCAAACAGAACTTGATTCCAGAAGAGGTGACCGCAGCACAAGCCAGCATCATCTATGCTGAGGAGGCGGACGTGCTCAATGTGGCCATGTTCGGACAAACGGCCAAGCAATGGCGAGAGGCTCATCCAGAATTAAAAGGAAACATCCGCGACTATGCCTCCATCAATGAGCTGATTTGCCTTGCCAACATGGAGAACATCAATGCCGTACTTATTGATGAAGGTGTTCCGCAGAGGGAAAGACTGATACGTCTCAACCAGATTGCTATCAATCAAATGCGTGTGTTGGAGAACGATGACAATAGAAACTTGCTGAAATAATATGAGTGGATGTGTTCCACCGATTGCAAACTTGCCTGACCTTGGGGAACCATGTTGTCTTTCTGTTTTCCATGCCTGTTTGCTTGCATTTTACATGCATGAGGTAATGCTTTTACATCTACCATGTAAACATTTTACATCATCGGTGTAAAAAAATTACACGATAAGTGTAAGGGTCGTGTAATTACCAGTCGGGGACCTCCACAAAGCGCCGGTAGTTGACGGGACCCTCGATGCCGTACTTGCGGAAGGCAGCCTCGATGATGTCCTGTTCGCGGGGCGTGATGGGGCGGCGCTCGTTGTAGTAGTGGTAGTACATCGTGTTGCCCAACTGATGCCAGATGTCGAAGTAGAGTTTTTTCTTGATGGCGGAGGGCACCTGGTCGTAGATGTGGCGCAAACCGTATGCGTGTCGCACGAATCGTGCGGGGCGGAAGTCGCGGCAAGAGCCCGTTTCGGGCTGCACAACCAGCAGGTTCACGCTCATTGCGTAGCGCACATCCTTCCCCAGATGTTCTGCGGCCTGCCGCCTGAGGCACGTTGCCGCCAAGGGGCAAGTGCGATGCCAGCACACAGCGTAGTTGTGCGGCATGGTCGAAAAGTCGATATTGTTATGCATCCTTATATAATGGCTGTTTTCAGTCTTTCAATCCATTCCCTGAAATGTGGACACTTCTGAAGAATTATGTCTATGCCTGTATATTCTATTAAGCTGATGCCGTATGCAACTTTGTTATAACCTGGTATCAGTTTTTTCATACGTTTGGAGGGAGCTGTGTCTGGCGAGTCGTTGATGTCTTCTGGATTGGAGTAGCTGTCAATCACATCTTTAATGCCTTTGTAATCCATCTCGTTAGCTTCAAAAAGTGTTTCAAAACTGTTGATTGATGAGAATGCCAACGCCTCGAACTCATGAAGTTGTATGTAAGGGATGTAGTTGTTGAATGACTCACCTTTACTCAAGTTCAAATCCTCCTTCATCTTTGACTCCAAAAATGTAACCCGTTCCAAATGGTTATTGATAGTCTTAGCTTCTGTGTAGCCGGGGAAACTTGATGGCAAGGCGTATAGGTCGAACATGGTTGTGACAATGACATCGTGCTCGTAGATGGTGTTCAGAACATCGTTACGGACGTACGAATACTTGTGCATCCCTCCTTGTGTATGTTTGATTTTGAAACACTGCACGGGATTGTAGAGTCCACAACTTTGGAAATACGGACGAAGGATGTTGTTGACGAATGCCTCTTCCGTTTCGCCTTCCACAATAAAGACAAGTCTTTTCATAGCTCTTTGGGTTGTCCGTTAATAATGCTCTTCGTCCACAAATCGCCCAGCGAATAGTCGTTGAGCCATTTCTCCAGTTCTTTTGAATCCAGACGATTGAATACGGACTGACCGTTCTGGCGGTCAACAGTGATGACATCTTCTGCCTCGAAGTTGCTAATTAAGTTGACAGACTGAGTAGATATGATGATTTGACATCCCCTGTCTGCTGCTGACTTGATAAGTCCCGACAGCTTGGTAATAGCAACAGGATGCAGGCCTAATTCTGGTTCGTCAATGATAATTACTTTCGGCAAGATGGGCTGCATCAGCAATGTTGCCAATGCCATGAAACGGATACTGCCGTCGGAAAGGTCACTGGCAGAGAAGTATTTGTCTGGAGCATTGACATCGTTCCATACCAAATTGATTTTATTGCCGAAAGGTTGTGGCTGCAAATCGAAACGCTCAAAATAAGGCATAACGGAACGTATAGTCATTTCTATGCGCTTCAGTGTCTTAGGATATTGAAGCTGCATCAGATACAGGAATGCCGGCAAGTTCCCACCATCGGTCTTGAGCATACGGTTGTCGTTGACATCGGCATCACTCCTGAGCGGCGACCCGATGCTGGTGTCATGAAAGTGATAAATTTTATAACTTTGCAAATATGCTCTTAACCACTGGTCTCTTGTCTTTGGGGATTGCTTGATGATGCTCTCCTCTCTATTTAAGAACACATTAGCGTATTGTCGATAGTGGCTTCTTTCTTCTGCCATAAACATAGCACCATTATCACGAGGTTGGAGCGTAAAAGAATATGCATTGGACGAAAACTGAAGAAAACCATTAATCGTCTTAGAGTGCTTAACACCATAATGCAACAAAGATTCTGCTCTGTTTTGCATGGTGTAGTTCTGCAGCCGTTGTTCATATATGTTATTGACCAGTCGGAAAAAAGAAATGAAATTGGTCTTGCCCACACCATTTGAGCCGATTAAAATGTTTATCGGTCTCAGTGACAAGTCTATGTGTTTTATTGACTTGTAGCCATCAATGATGATTCTGTCTAACATAAATTGTAATATGTTGCTGCAAAGGTACAGTTTTTTTCTGAATTACGAGTGTTTTTTGCATGAAAAGTAGTTAAGAGGTAGGCTTTTCGTAATTTATTGTAACTTTGCAGCCGTCGCCGTACCCGCCTGCCACGCCACGGCATATACATTAAGCACGGCAAAAAGCTATTGACAAAATAGTACCGCATCTGGCACTATCTATCTATGGATGTCAGGTTTTAGGCCGGTGTTTTTCACTGGTTGGGACTACTTGGGACGCGAATTTCTTTGTCGGTTTGCTAAAAAGCTGTATCTTTGCCAGCGAAACCAAACTATATTCCCATGCGAGCACTTTTAATTATAGTCTCTCTCTGCACAACTCTCGTTGCTTCGGCAGACAACACGTGGCAATACATTGTTGGCAAGTTCGGCAGCAACCCTGCCACGGTCAATGACCTGACGGAGTCGGCTAAAATCAAGATTGCCGAACCGCGTTGTGCCTACGTCAACATCACGGGCATCACCCAAATGCCATCCACGAAGACACAGGACTTGCAGGCCTGGCTGGAATGCTATGACGGGAACGGCAACTACTTCAAGAAACGAGTGGTTCTGAATGCACAGGGTAATTACACGATGGTCTTTCCGAAGAGGAACCTCTCCGTCAAGTTCTACGAAGAGAATTGGGGCGAGGGCAAGGAGACAGACTTCACAATCGGGAACTGGGTCAAGCAGAATGCCTTTCATCTGAAAGCCTTTTATGTGGACTATTTTCGTGGATGTTGCAAAATAGCATACGATGTCTATGACGACATCACTTCCGACAGGGAGAAGCCCATCCCCTGGCAGAAGGCAGGGATTACCACAGCTTCTGAAAAAGCAATGTGCCATCCCAACGGATTCCCGTGTTATGTTTATCTTAATGGCAAGTTCTATGGCCTCTACGTATGGTCATTAAGGAAGAACTACAAGAACATGGGGCAGGAGAAGGACAATGCCTCGCATATACATCTGGACGGGATATTGGCTGCTGAAACAATCTTCAATGGCAGAATAAACTGGAGTCAGTTTGAGGTTCGGAATCCCAAGGGCCTGTATTGCATAGAAACAATGGAAGATGCTGCCACAAACACGGTTCAATACAAACCGTACGACGGCGACAACCCAACGGAACTTATCGACTCTACAATGTCCTACTATGACCCTGACAATCCGGGGCATGTCTTGACAAACAGGGTAAAACAGTCCATTATCAGACTTAGCAAGTATTACGCAGAACTTCAAAGGCTGGCCGACTCCAATATAGATGCCGATACTTTCAAGAGGCAGTTCTCGCAGTATTTCGACACGGAGAGTATGACGGACTACTATGTACACTCCATCGTGACCAATAACTACGACGGTCATGGCAAAAACTGGCAATGGTTTACATACGACGGCACCAAGTGGTATTTGGAGCCGTATGATGTGGACGCCACTTTCGGGCACCACGCATCAGGCGTTATGCTTCTGCCTCCGGAATGGAATGTCCATACGGGGAAGCACTTCTATGAGTTCGAGGGGAACAGCGGCATACAGAAGCTTTTCCTAAAATACTTTTTCGACGACATGAAAGACCGATACATCACCCTGAGGGAAAAACACCTCATTGACATTGAAAGATATACATCTTACTTTAGGCAATGGATGGACAGATTCGGTTCAGAGGGATATAACTTGGAATATACGAAATGGGGGAACGCCCTATGCATTAGGGGGACAATCGTAAATCCTAACTGGGAGACGGAAGACAACTGGGAGAACTTCACCCAATATCCTGTGTATTCGGAAGACGTCACCTACCATGCCGGCGACAAATGTACCCTGATATTCCGTATTTGGACTGCAACTGCAACGACCCAGGGGGTACGGCCCTACGACATATACGGACATGTTGATAGTCTGGAAAAAACGTCAGGTTGGATAAGCGGACGTATTGAACTGCTTGACCAGTATTTCTCATACGACCCCGACAGCATAAAAGAGACTCCGCCGAACTGGTACGCAACGAAAGCACGCAAAGTCATCCGCGCAGGGCACCTCTACATCATAAAGGGAGATAGAATCTATACCCCCGACGGGAAAATAATAGAAGGTTAAAGGGTCTAAAGATTATGAAATTCAAGCCACTCCTGCATGTCATTGTGGCAATGGTCGCGGCAATCCCGATGTGTGTCGAAGGGCAGACACCCATGCGCATCCTTTGCATTGGCAACAGCTACTCTGCCGACATGGTGGAGTCGTGGCTGTCCCCAATGGCAAGGACAAGCGGCATCGAACTCGTCATAGGCAATGCCGTTGTCGGCGGATACGGACTCCAAGAACATTGGCAAAGCATCGTTGATGGCAATGCCAAGACAGAGTACCGAAAAGTAACCAATGACGCATACACCCTTACACCAAACCAGACACTGAATGAAATAATCAATGATGAGTCCTGGGATGTTATTACGTTTCAGCAGAACAGCCAGAATTCGGGCATCTATAGCAGCTACGCGCCATATTTGAGATGTCTCATCGATTATGTGAAGAGCATCCATCCTCAGGCCAAACTCGGTTGGATAATGACATGGGCGTATGCACACGACACTGAACACGGAGGCTTCAGTCTCTACAATCGCGACCAGATGACAATGTACAATGCCATCGTGGATGCCACCACACATGTCATGCAGGATTATCCAGACTTTGATTTCATGGTGCCCTGTGGCACTGCCGTCCAGAACCTGCGCAGCAGTTTCCTGGGCGACAGGGTGAATCGCGACGGCACCCATCTGAACCTCTACTTCGGTCGCTACCTCGTGTCATACACGTTTTTTGCAACATTGTTCGGAGAAGAAACCGCCAGACAGAACAGCTATCGGCCTCATTTCCTAAACGATGCCACTATGCGGGTTGTCAGGAGTGCCGCCTTGGATGCCGTCGGGAACCCCTTCGCCGTCACTCCGCAAACCTATCCCGAGTACATTGGGGACAACCCCATTGCCCCTGCTGACATCCAAATCAATTTCACAACGGAAACCAAAGAACCTGCCGGCTGGAACAATGTGGGCGTGCACCATAACTTTCTGGCAGGACTGAAAGATGCCGATGGTAAAGACCCGGGCATCTTCATCTTTTCCAATGCCGAGTTTTCGGGAGGAACCTACAATGGCCCCGCTGTCACCGACACGCCCCTGAACATACCAGCTGCCGTCTCCATCACGCAGCTTTATGGTTACAGCGAGGGCGACATCTCGGGTGTGAAAAAGAAACAGAATGCCGTCATCCAGTTCCACCACCTCAACAAAGCACTTGCCTACGACTTCACCTTCTTTGCATCGCAGGAGAATGTAGCAGACAATCGCGAGACGCAGTTCACGCTGGCAGGAGCAAACAAACTTGTGGCTACTATAGATGCCTCGGACAACAGGAGCGACATTGCCAGCATCTGCGATATATGTCCCGACGATAACGGTTCTGTCACGCTGACAGTATCCGCTGGACCGAACAACAACAACCCAAATAAGCTCTATCTGCTCAATGCTCTCTGTATCTCGGCACACACCCCCGACAGCATAAAAGAGGTTGGATACACAAAGAAAGCACGCAAAGTCATCCGTGCAGGGCATCTTTACATCATCAAGGACGACAGAATCTATACCCCCGACGGGAAGAGAATAAACTAATTGAACATTAAAATATGAATAACAAGCTATTGACCATGCTGCTGCTGCTGTATAGCTTCGTCCCCATGAAGGCTCAGGAGCAGTCCATTGTGCGTATTCTTGCTATAGGCGACAACTTTATTTCTGAAGCCATGGAGTCCAACCTCTATGATATCGCACAGGCATCTGGCACTCGCCTTGTGTTGGGCAATGCCTGTGGAGTAAGCTACAGCCTCCAAGACCATTGGGAAGCCCTGAGTGCAGACCTGGCAGACTTGGAATACCGCAAGTGTGAAAACAGACACTATACGATACGCAAAGGCTATACCCTGAATGCCATACTTTCCGACGAGCCTTGGGACTACGTCATTTTCCAGCAGACGGCTCGTTTGGCGGGACTCTACGAATCATACGAGCCTTGGCTAACCAACCTGATAAGCCATGTCAAAAGCAAAGTTCAAACGCCCAACACCCGATATGGCTTATACATGGTGTGGGCGTATGCTCAGGATGCTACGCTTAGCCAATTCGGCAACTACAACTACGACCAAATGACCATGTACAATGGCATAGTGGATGCTACAGGCAAAGTGATGCAAGCACATCCTGAGCTTGACTTTCTGATTCCATCAGGAACTGCAATTCAGAATATCCGCACAAGCTTCATAAAAGACAACGTCATGCGCGACGGTATTCATCCAACCCCAGACCTTGGCCAGAACACTGTGGCCTATTCCTGGTTCGCCACATTGTTTGGGACGGAAACGATGATGCAGAATCCTTTCGTCCCATATACCCTGAATGATTTTACTGCCGTGATGGCCAAGAATGCAGTCCTTTCAGCAATTAAGGCTCCATATAGTATAACGCAGCAAATCTATTCCAACTATTATGGAGAAAATCTGCTAATCCCCTCCGACATCAATATCAATTTCTCGCATGAAGGCATGGGGACTGATGGCTGGAACGATGTCACGCTGCACCATTTGCTGACTGCAGGGTTTAAGGACATCGACGGCGCAGACTGCGCAATGTACCTTCAATGTGAAGTGCCATTCGAAGGGGCGAACTTCTCGGGGCCGCAGCAAACAAGTACCATGCTTGATATGCCCGCCAGTGTCTCACAAACTGCTCTCTGGAGCTACAGTCAGGGCGACTTCGAGGGTATGCCGCAAAGCCCGTCGGCAATTCTGCATTTCAAACATCTCAACAAGGCATTCGCCTATGACTTTACTTTTTTCTCGTCAAGGGAATACTCAACAGACAACCGCGAGACACAGTACACGCTCGCTGGCATGGAGACCAAAACGGCTGCCTTGGATGCTTCTGACAACAAGTCAGGTTCCGTCACCATTCCAAACATGCGACCAGATCAAGACGGCACTATCACGTTGACCGTACAGGCTGGTCCGAACAACAACAATCCCTACAAGTTCTATTATCTCAACGCTCTTCGCATATCTCTCAGAGACACTATCCCCACCGTGCGCGTCATGGCTCTCGGCAACAGTTTCACCATCGATGCGATGGAGTCTGACCTCTATGATATGGCTCAGGCTTCGGGAGTCCGCCTCGTGCTGGGAGATGCCTGTAGGGGAGGATATAGCCTCGAAAACCATTGGAATGCCTTGGCCAATGACATGGATGTCTATGAATATCGCAAATGCAAAAACCGCCATTATACCGTGAAGAAGGGCTATACCCTGAAGGACATTCTTGCCGATGAGAATTGGGATTACATCGTGTTCCAGCAAACCAGTGCATACGCCGGACTGTACAACACCTACGAGCCTTATCTTACCAACCTGATAAACTCCATCAGCAGTCTCACCACCAATCCCGATGTCAAATATGGCTTCTACATGGTATGGGCATACGAACAGAGCACTGCAAACAAAAATTTTGATTTATACAACCGAAACCAGATGACCATGTGGAACGGCATTGCAGATGCCACACACAGGGCCATGAATGCACACCCGGAACTGGAAATTCTGATACCTACAGGAACTGCTGTGCAGAACATCCGCACAAGCTTCATAGGTGATAACGTGACACGCGATGCCGCTTCTCATCTCACGGTAAATATGGGTCGAGCCATTGCTGGCTATTCTTGGCTTGGGGCGCTTTTCGGAACAGAAATGCTGGAGCAAAACCCGTTTATGCCATACAACCTGAATGGATTCACCACTATGATGGCCAAAAACGCCGTACTATCGGCTATAGAGGCTCCTTACGCTGTGTCACTCCAAAATTATCCTGACTATGTAGGGGCTAATACTATTGTCCCTGCTGACATCAACATCAATTTCTCATTTGAAGGTACCGGGACGGAAGGCTGGAATGACTTCACACTGCACAATACGTTGACAGCTGGCTACAAAGACTCTAAAGGCAATGACAGCGGAATTATCATACAATGTGACAATCCGTTTATGAATGCATTGACAGATGGATATCCTGTGACAAATACAGTGCTCGATATGCCTACTGAAGTTTCCCAAACAGCTCTGGTAGGCTACACGGCAGACAGTTCCGTCCCGCCATCGCCCACGACCTTGTATATCAAGCATCTCAACAAGTCCCTTCTCTACGACTTCACTTTCTTCTCGTCCAGAGCATACTCCACAGACAACCGTGAGACACAGTTCACACTAACTGGTTCAGAGACCAAAACGGTTGCCTTAGATGCCTCCAACAATAAAAAAGTTACCGCCACCATCTCAGACATGCGTCCGGACAGCGACGGCACCATCACATTGACCGTATCGGCTGGTCCCAATAATAACAACCCCAACCGTTACTATTATTTCAACGCCCTCCGAATCTGGCCTTATGACCCAAATGACGCGGACGGCATAAAGGCTCCAGCATTTGACACTCCGCCTACCTGTCGTCCCTCTGCCCGCAAAGTCATCCGCGACAAGCATCTCTACATCATCAAGGACGACAAGACCTATACCCCCGACGGCAAAAGGGTGAGGTAATGTCACAAAAGTATGCTACGTTTGAAGTTTTTCCTGTTTTTCTTTGTGTAATCAGAGAAAATCCGTACCTTTGCAAACAATAACCGCCATTATCATAATGGCCATTATCATTTTTGGGTTATGAGGTTCTATGACAGGGAAACAGAACAGCAGTTGCTGGATGAGGTATTAAGGCAAAGTAAGCGTGAAGCGCGTATGACAGTCTTGATGGGGCGAAGACGTATTGGAAAGACGGAACTTTCGCTTCGTTGTGGAGATGATACCATACTCTATTTCTTTGTAGGGAGGAAGACCGAGGCATTGCTGTGTCGGGACTTTGTTCAGGAGATTACCGACAAGCTCGGTGTGCCGGTCTTAGGACAGGCGAGCTCCTTTTCCGAGGTATTTCGATTCGTTCTCCAACTTTCCGAAACCAAAGCATTTACCCTGATTATTGATGAATTCCAGAATTTTCAGAAGGTCAATCCTGCGGTGTTCAGTGATATGCAGCGTGACTGGGACTTGATGAAGCGTAACAGCCATCTGAACCTGATTATCAGCGGGTCTGTATTCACGCTGATGAAGAAGATTTTCGAGGATTACGAAGAGCCGCTTTTTGGACGTGCCGATGAAAAGATTACCCTCCGGCCTTTCAAGACCGATGTCCTCAAGGAAATCCTGCAAGACTACAATCCCAACTATACCCCAGAAGACCTGTTG
>Ga0265298_10009530_pt1 | contig 11556 bp, 5 predicted proteins | sample AusTroGonzalo_MG_3_FD_193486 | JGI IMG/M metagenome (GOLD analysis project Ga0265298, IMG submission 193486) | Bovine rumen microbial communities from tropical cattle in Woodstock, Queensland, Australia - Gonzalo_01 | ecosystem: Host-associated > Mammals > Digestive system > Stomach > Rumen ...
GTAGAATGTGAAATGGCTGTGGAAAAGGGTGCCGACGAAATAGACATTGTTATTTCAGTTGGCAAGTTCCTCGAGGAAGATTACCAGACCGTTTCGGACGAAATTCTCACAATCCGCCACGCAATCGGAGATGCTCTGCTGAAGGTCATACTCGAAACTGGAGAACTTAAAACTCCCGACAACATCTATATCGCCAGTATCTTAGCAATGGAATCGGGTGCCGACTTCATCAAGACCTCGACTGGCAAGACCGCAGTTTCGGCAACTCCCGAAGCCGTTTATGTAATGTGCTGTGCTATACGCGACTACTACAAGCTGACTGGCGAAATGGTAGGTATAAAGCCCGCTGGTGGAATGTCGGCTACCGACGATGCCTTGATTTACTACACCATCGTAAAGGATGTACTTGGCGAAGAATGGCTCAGCAACGATTTCTTCCGTCTTGGTGCATCGCGCCTTGCAAACTCGCTGCTTACCGACATTTGCAAGTTGGATGGCAAGAAAAAAGAGGTAAAGTATTTCTAAAACAAATAATCTCGGGGGCGAAAGTCCCCGATTTTTCTAATACAATGAAAAAATATTACCGCCTATACAACGAAACCCTTCCATTCGAGGCCGACATCAACGACCTGAAGGAACTTTTGACAAAGAAAAAGCAACTGCTTGAGAACTACACCGAAATCAGTTCCGACCTTGACGATGAAATGTACATCTCACGTGGAAACGGCTTCTGCACCACCAAGTGGGCTCCAGATGTCATAGAAGATAAAATTGAGGAACTCACACGGCAGATTGCAGAGATAGAGGGATGGATAGAATTGCACATGTAGGGGCTGGTTTGAAACCAAACCCTACATGCGCAATCTCAAAACGATTTTTTGCAATCCTTTGAACTGCAAATTAGAATACCATGCAAAAAAGTTTTGCCATTTAAGAAATTTGGTGTACTTTTGTGCGGTTTTAGAACGGACAGGGGGGATGGATTTCCTCCCGTTTTATTTTCTGACGTTGATAAGGAAGGAAGATATAGAAGTTTTAAGCAAACGGTTTCTTTCTGAAACACAGTTTGTTGTGGATATTATTATAAGTGTATCCAACGATATTGCCATATATGTGGATGACATGAACGGAATCACAATCGATGAATGCCGTCGCATAAGTCAGGCAATAGAGGAATGCCTCGACCGCGAAAAAGAGGACTTTTCTCTCGAGGTTAGTTCGCCGGGACTGACAAATCCTTTCCGTGTGAAGGAGCAGTACCTGAAGAATATCGGCAAACTGGTGGAAATCGTTTATGTTGACGGTGAAAAAATTATCGCAACGCTTAAAGCAGTGTCCGACAATACCATTACCGTCGAGACTGCCACCCCTAAAAAAGAAGGGAACAAAAAGGTGGTCGTGACGGAAGTTTTTGATATAGAAAGAATTAATATAAAAACAGTTAAAAGCGTAATTGACTTTAAATAACAAAAGCCATGGGAGTACAGGAAAACTTAATTGACACCTTTGCCGAATTTAAGGAACTGAAGAACATCGACAGATCGACTTTGATTGGCGTAATGAAGGAAGTGTTTTCTTCGACACTTGTAAAATTGTACGGTGAAGACAGCAAGTTCAATGTGATTGTCAACGACAAGACCGGCGACCTTGAAATATGGCGTACAAGAACCGTAGTAGAAGATGACGACTACGATGAAATTGAGGACAAGTACACGAAGATTCCTCTGTCAGAAGCACAGAAAATCGATGAAGACTACGAAGTCGGCGAGGAATATTCTGACGAAATCCGTTTGCAGGATTTTGGTCGCCGTGCCATACTTGCTTTGAAGCAGAACCTTCAGGCAAAGATTATGGAGCGTGAAAAAGATAACATCTACTTGAAGTATAAGGACAGGATAGGCGAACTCATTACCGCTGAAGTTTATCAGGTTTGGAAACGCGAAATCCTTGTTCGCGACGAAGAGGGAACAGAACTTCTCCTCTCGAAGCAGGACCAGATTCCTAGCGACAAGTACCGCAAGGGCGACACGCTCAAGGCTGTAATTTCGAGCGTAGAACTTAGAAACGGAAGTCCGATAATAAAGATTTCTCGTACTTCGGAAAAGTTCCTCGAAAGATTGTTCGAGCAGGAAATCCCTGAAATTGGTGATTCGGGACTTATCACAATCAAGAAGATTGTCCGCATTCCGGGCGAAAGAGCTAAGGTTGCTGTTGAATCTTACGATGAGCGCGTTGATCCAGTTGGAGCATGCGTAGGTATGAAGGGTAGCCGTATCCACGGTATTGTTCGCGAACTTCACAACGAAAACATTGATATTGTAAACTATACCACAAACATGCCGCTCTACATACAGCGCATTCTTAGTCCGGCAAAGATTTCTTCGTTGAAGATAATCAATGAGGAAAAGCGTGTGGAAGTTTACCTGAATCCCGACCAGGTATCGCTCGCAATCGGTAAGGGCGGTCTTAACATCAAGTTGGCTTGCCAGTTGTTGGGCTACACAATCGATGTATTCAGAGTTTCGCAGGAAGAAGACATCGACCTCGATGAATTCAACGATGAAATAGAACAGTGGGTAATCGACCAGCTTAAGGCTGTTGGTTGCGATACCGCATTGAGCGTACTCGAACTCAGCAAGGACGAACTTGTTCGCCGTACTGACCTTGAGGACGAAACAATTGATGATGTAATAAGAATTCTGAAAGCCGAATTTAACAAGTAGAACGCGCAAAAGAGAACAACAGGTAATTATTAGGAGAAAAATATGACTTCGGAAACGAAACCCAAAAGATTAAGCGCCGTAGTTGCCATATATAATGTGGCGACTTCAACCATTGTGGATTACCTCGCAAGCAAGGGTATCGAAATCGAGAACAACCCCAATGCCAAGGTACAGCCCGAATGGTTGGCCTTGCTCGACGAAAAGTTCAAGGACTCGAAAGTCATGAACGAAACAGCCATCAAGGATACCGAGAAGGCAAAGGAGAACAAGGAGCTTAACATTTCAATTGAAAAGCAGCAGAACCTTGAGAAGCAAAAGCAGGAAGCCGACAAGGTGAAGGAAGCAAAGGAAAAAGAGCGTCTTCAGAAAGAGGCTGAGACTGCTAAGCCACAGGAAATGCCTGCCGAGAAGATGCCTGCAAAGGAAGAAGCCGAGGTCGCTCCAAAGCCAAAGCCACATGAGATTCAGCCATTGAAGGAAGAAGTCGTGACCGACGAAAACGGACCGAAGGTGCTTGGTACAATAAATCTTGACCAGATAAACCAGAAAACTCGTCCGAAACCAAAGACTCAGGCTGAGAAGGAAGAGGAAAGAAAGCAAAAGAAAGAGGCCGCAAAGGAAGCTCAGAAGCAAGCCAAAAAGGCTTCAGCTGCAGCAAAGCAGGAAGCCAAAAAGCCTCAAGCAGCACCTGTTGCTAAGCCTGTTGTAGCAGAACCTGTACAGGAAAAGGAAGAAAAGCCTGTCGCTCCTCCTGAACCCGAATTTATCAAGACGCGTGTCGAAAAATTGCAGGGTCCTAACATCATTGGCAAAATCGACATCAGCGAGTACGAGCGTAAGCAGGAAGCTGCTGAAAGGGCTCGCAAGGAAGCCAAGGAAGAACGTCAGAAGAATCGCGAAAAGGAAAAGGCTGAACGCAAGGAAAAGCGTAAACGCATCAAACGCGACAATGTAAAGGTTGATATAAACAAGGTTAGCGGTTCAAACGACTTCTCGAAGAAGGGTGAAAAAGGTGGCGAATTCGGTGGAAAGAAGAAGAAAGGAAAATTAGGTCCTAAGAAGCCTGAAATTAACGAGGAAGACATACAGGAAAAAGTAAAGGAAACCCTTGCAAAGCTCACTGCAAACAAGAACAAGTCGAAAGCTGCTAAGTTCCGTAAGGAAAAGCGCGATATGTTCTCGATGCGTCGTGCTGAAGAGGAGGAAAGACTCGAAGCCGAAAAGAAAATAATAAAGGTTACCGAATTTGTTTCGGCAAACGAACTTGCAACGATGATGGGTGTTCCTGTAACCAAAATCATCGCAACCTGCATGAGTTTGGGCTTGTTTGTTTCTATCAACCAGCGTCTCGATGCTGAAACAATGTCGATTGTGGCTGAGGAATTCGGTTTCCAGGTTGAGTTTGTCAGCGCCGAAATCCTCGACGAAATCAAGGAGAGCGAAGACAGCGAAGAAGACCTTGTTCCACGTCCGCCTATCGTTACCGTCATGGGTCATGTCGACCATGGTAAGACCAAGTTGCTCGACTACATCCGTCATACCAATGTTGTAGCAGGCGAAGCTGGTGGTATCACACAGCACATCGGTGCATACAGCGTACAGCTTAACGATAAGAGGATAACCTTCCTCGATACTCCTGGTCACGAGGCATTTACCGCAATGCGTGCTCGTGGTGCTCAGATTACCGACGTTGCAATCATCGTAATCGCTGCTGATGACGACATAATGCCGCAAACAAAGGAAGCTATCAATCACGCATCAGCGGCTAATGTTCCTATGGTGTTTGCAATCAACAAGATAGATAAGCCGACAGCAAATCCTGACAAAATCAAGGAATCGTTGGCAAATATGAACTACCTCGTTGAGGAATGGGGTGGTAAATACCAGTCGCAGGATATTTCAGCAAAGGCGGGTCTCAACATCGAGGAATTGCTTGAGAAGGTTCTTCTCGAAGCCGAAATGCTTGATTTGAAAGCAAATCCGAACAAGAATGCCAATGGTACTGTAATCGAATCCTCACTCGATAAGGGTCGTGGCTATGTTGCAACACTCATCGTTCAGTCGGGAACCTTGCATGTGGGTGACATTCTGCTCGCAGGATGTGCAACAGGTCGTGTAAAGGCTATGTACAACGAGCGTAACCAGAAGGTTACCGAAGCAGGTCCTTCAACTCCAGTGCTTGTGCTTGGTTTGAACGGAGCTCCGCAGGCAGGCGACAAGTTCAATGTCCTTGATTCGGAACAGGAAGCTCGTAGCCTTGCTAACAAGCGTTTGCAGTTGCAGCGTGAACTTAGCATCAGAACTCAGAAGCATATCACTCTTGGTGAAATTGGTCGTCGTATGGCTCTCGGCGATTTCCACCAGATAAATATTATCGTAAAGGGCGACGTGGACGGTTCAATCGAAGCATTGTCGGACGAATTGATAAAACTCTCGACCGAATCGTTCGAGGTGAACATCATACACAAGGCTGTCGGTCAGATTTCCGAATCGGATGTCATGCTGGCTGCCGCATCGAATGCAATCATCGTAGGTTTCCAAGTTCGTCCATCTACCTACGCACGCAAGACCGCCGAGAAGGAAGGCATCGAAATACGCCTTTACTCCATCATCTACGACGCTATCAACGAAATCAAGGACGCAATGGAAGGTATGTTGAAGCCGGTTGTAAAGGAAACAATCACCGGTTCGGCAGAAATCCGCGAAGTATTCAAGATTTCGAAGGTTGGTTCGGTCGCTGGATGTCTCGTTACAGATGGCAAGATTTCACGCAAGTCGAAAGTTCGTATTATCCGCGATGGTATCGTCATCTACACAGGCGAACTCGGCAGCTTGAAGCGTTTCAAGGACGATGCCAAGGAAGTCATTGCTGGTCAGGAATGCGGTCTTAACATCGACAAGTTCAACGACATTAAGGTCGGCGATATTGTTGAGGCATTCGATGAAACCGAAGTAAAGGCAACATTGGGATAAAAGCAAATGTTTAAAATCGGTAAGACCGAATTTAACGACAGGCCTGTATTCCTCGCACCAATGGAGGATGTTACAGACCCGTCGTTTCGCTATATGTGCAAGAAGTTCGGTGCCGATCTAATGTTCACCGAGTTCATCTCTGCCGACGGACTTATCCGCGAAGCACAAAAGACAGTCAAGAAACTTGATATTTACGACTACGAGCGACCTGTAGGCACGCAAATCTATGGCCATATTCCCGATGCCATGGAAGAAGCCGCCCGTTACATCAACAATGCCGACCCCGACATATTGGACATAAATTACGGCTGTCCTGTAAAGAAGATTGCAGGGCGTGGAGCAGGTTCGGGAATGATGCGTAACTTACCGCTGATGAAGGAAATCACCGAAAGGGTTGTAAAGGTGTCACGTTTTCCAGTTACAGCAAAGACCCGTCTGGGCTGGGACAGCGAATCACTCAATGTGGAGGAAGTTGCATTGATGCTACAGGATTGTGGAATACAAGCACTTACCATACATGGTCGTACACGCGCACAAATGTACAAGGGCGAAGCCGACTGGACTCTTATCGGCAAGGTCAAGAGCAATCCAGCAATACACATTCCAATCATTGGCAACGGCGACATTACAAGCGGTAAAATTGCAGCCGAGCGATTTAACACATACGGCGTTGATGCCATAATGATAGGTCGTGCGGCTATTGGTCGTCCGTGGATTTTCCGCGAAGTGAAGCATTATCTGGAAACAGGGGAGGAACCGCCAACTCCGACCGTTCTTGAGCGCGTCGACTATGCCCGCGAGCATTTGCACAAGTCGGTTGACTACAAGGAAGGTATGCGCGGAATTTACGAGATGCGCCGTCACTTCACAATGTACTTCAAGGCAATCCCAAATTTCAAGGAAACAAGACTTAAACTTCTCACAGCCAATACAGTAGAAGAAATAGAATCCCTACTCGACCTCATTGCCGACAAGTTTGGCAATGTTGAAATCAATAAGGATGTGGCGAATGTGGGGATATATGAGAATTGACAATTAGCTATGCCGAACTGAAGGTTGATAATGAATAATTGACACATTTTCAACTTTTTACTTTCAAGTTTCAACTTGTTTTATTATATTTGTCGGCTTAAACTGCATAAATTTTTCTACTATGGGAAACTTATATAAGAGGGTAATGGGGGAAAAATTGTCCCAAAGCATATTTTCAAAGGTAGCAATCAGTGCTATATTCATTTTTTTTTCCGCATTTGCCTCGTTCGGGCAAGACATAATCTACTCCTGCGACTTCGAGGACAATACCGAAAACGCCAACTGGACGCTTGCGAACTGCGACTATTATAACGGCTGGTACATAGGCACGGCCGCTTACAACGGTGGTTCAAAAGGACTTTACATATCTAACGACTACGGCACAAGCAATTTAGCCGATTACGATGATACATATGTATATGCATACCGCGAAATAAATGCCACAGAAACCGATCAATATCTGATTGTTTTCGACTGGAGGGCAGTTGGTGCAACACCAGATGAAAATTCTGGCGAAGGATACTGTCTTCTTCGCTCTTTCCTTGTGCCGACTACTCTCTCGTCAAATTTAAACGAATGTGACTACAACGGTATGAGTTACGACAACAACATAACTCCATCGGGATGGATAGATGTCAGCAGTAGCGAAAACGGATTGATGTACGGACAATCGAACTGGCAGCATAGTGCAAAAGTCATAAATCTCGATGCAGGAACATATTATCTCGTTTTCTTTTGGAAAAACAATAGTGACAATATAGACCCCCCTGCTGCCGTTGACAATATTAGTATAAGTAAAGTTGTAAATCCTGCTGTTGCTACTTCGGCAGTTTCAAATTTGGGAGCAACATTTGCAACTTTGAACGGCGAAATACTAAGTCAGGGGGCTTCTGATGTAATAGCACGCGGATTTGTGTATGGCACCAGCAGCGAAAACCTTTCAAATACTTTACAAAGCGCAGACAATACCGATGCTTTCTCTTCTGAACTTACAGGGCTTGCCCCTAATACGACCTACTACTACCGAGCGTATGCAACCAACAGCAACGGCACTGGATATGGAGCAGTTAAGTCGTTCAAAACATTCGACACATTCAACGGTCATGCTTATGTTGACCTAGGCTTGGAAAGTGGCACATTATGGGCGACTACCAATGTCGGAGCAAACTCTCCCGAAGAGTACGGCAACTATTTCGCATGGGGGGAAACATCATCAAAGGAAACCTACAGTTGGAGTAATTATGCACATTGTAATGGCGAATCCAATTCGCTTACCAAGTATTGCGATGATGCAAGTTATGGCTATAATGGTTATACCGATGATTTTTACTACCTCGAATCAACAGATGACGCCGCTACGGCAAATTGGGGTACAGGCTGGCAAATGCCTACATACGATGAACTGGAAGAACTGAATGACTATTGCACGGTAACATGGACAACACGGAATGGTGTAAACGGACGCTTATATACTGGACCTAACGGCAACTCCATTTTCCTGCCTGCCGCAGGTGACCGCGACAATGATAATCTTGAGAGTGCCGGTTCAGTAGGCTGCTATTGGTCAAGTTCGCGCCAATATGCCTACAATGCGTGGTATCTAAATTTCTATTCTGGCAATAGCGGTTGTGACTACGATTCGCGCCACTATGGATATTCTGTGCGCCCAGTCTTAAAGGCTATACCAACCGTAGAAACCAAGTCCGCTACCGATTTGGCACCCTCTACGGCAACCCTGCAAGGCAAAATATTATTCGCCGAAGATGCGACAGTCACAAACCGAGGTTTCTCGTTCGGCACCGACAGCGATAATCTTACACAAAACTTTTCAAGCACCGACAATACCGACATTTTCACATACTCGGTTTCAGACCTTACAGCCAATACGACCTACTACTTCCAGGCGTATGCAACAATTAATGGCGACATAATGTACGGTGAAATTAAGTCGTTCACAACTCCTAGTGGCATCTACAACAATCACTGTTATGTTGACCTCGGACTGCCGAGCGGAAACAGATGGGCGACCTGCAATGTCGGAGCAAACGCACCCGAAGGTTTTGGCAACTACTACGGCTGGGGCGAAACCTACAACAAGGAAATCGGCGACTGGCCTACATACATATATTACAATGGTAGTTCTTTTACAAAATATACTCGTTCGGACGGACGGACCACGCTTGAGGCTATGGACGATGCGGCGACTGTCAACTGGGGGGCAGGCTGGCGTATGCCTACAAAGGATGAAGTGAGTGAGTTGCTTAATAATTGCTCTAGTATATGGACAACTATGAATGGTGTAAACGGCAGATTGTTTACAAGTAATATCAATGGTAACACTATTTTCCTGCCTGCTGCCGGCAAAGTAAACGAAGGCGGCTATGCCCCCGACGACCAATCAGGATTCTACTGGTCGAGTAGTTTACGAACATCCACTAATGAAGGGGCTTGGGACTACGAAGTATATCCAGATGTATGTGAATTGGGCTCCTTAGGCTACCGCAAGTACGGACGGTCTGTACGTGCGATTTTTATGTCAGCACCTTCTGTAGCAACAAATTCTGCCGACAATATAACTCTCTCTGCAGCAACCCTGCACGGAAGCATATCATGTATCGGCGCTTCTGAAATTATTGAGCGCGGATTCGAGTACGGAACCGACCGTGGAAACCTTAATGAATCAGTACAATGCACTGATGGAACAAACGATTTTTCTATTACGCTTTCCAATCTTCCATCTGGTACGACATATTACTATCGAGCCTACGCAACCAACAGCGACGACACTGGATATGGCGAAATAAAATCCTTTACAACACCAAGCGGACAGTTTGGCGAGTATTACTATATTGACCTCGGACTGCCGAGCGGTACAAAATGGGCTACTATGAATATAGGTGCCGAAAAACCCGATGACTACGGCGACTATTTTGCTTGGGGCGAAACAACGCCAAAGGATACATATACTTGGGAAACATATATTTATGCAGAAGGAACATCCAATAATAACCCGAAATTGACCAAATACAATAATAATGCTCAGTATGGTAACAATGGATTTACAGACAATCTCACTACCTTGGAATCTACAGACGACGCTGCCACAGCCAATTGGGGTGCAGGATGGCGTATGCCGACGGAAACAGAGATACGGGAACTGATAAATAATTGTGATATAACTTGGACAAGTACTGGCGTAGCTGGAATGGTATTCACCAGTCGTAGCAACGGCAAATCCATTTTCCTGCCCGCTGCTGGCACCTATGGAGTTAATGGTCTTCGCGATCTTGGTTCATACGGCACCTACTGGCCTTCGTCGCTTTACACAAATGCGCCGTCCGACTCATGGCGCTTTATCTTCTATTCGGGAAATCACCTTATGGACAACAACTCACGCTACGAAGGACAATCTGTTCGCGCTATTCTCCGTCTATCACCTACAGTAGCAACAAATTCCGCCGACAATATAACTATTACCGAAGCAACCCTGCACGGAAGCATTTCAAATATTGGCGCTTCTGAAATTATTGAGCGCGGATTCGAGTTCGGTACCGACCGCGAAAACCTTAATGAATCAGTACAATGCACTGATGGAACAAACGATTTTTCTGTTTCGCTCACCAACCTTGCCTTAGGTACGACATATTACTATCGTGCCTACGCAACCAACAGCTATGACACTGGCTACGGCGAAATAGAAACATTCAATACAAAAATATGCCCAGCCGAGGATATGTGTGAAATAAGCTATGAACTTTCCGATCCAGAAGACTCTGGAGAAGGTTGGTTTGGCGCTGCAATAAATGTTGTTGACGATTCAACTGGTATTGTGCTCGCAACATGGACTTTGGAAAGCGGAGAAATATCAACAACAGGAACACTTTCTGTTTGCAATAATAGGGGTATTTCTTTCAACTGGATTGCAGGAGAATATGATCAATACTTGACAGCTTATAAGGTATTTGATGTTAATGGAGATGAAATATTCTCCGGTTCAGGTGCTTTGTCTTCGCCTATACCATATACGATGTCTTGTTCTTCTTGTAGGGTTGTTGCCGACTTTACAATTACCAACATTACTACCGAATCGGCTACAATAAGTTGGAGGGAACAAGGTCAGGCTACAAGTTGGGAACTTATTTTTTCGGAAACAGAACTTGACAACAATGCACTCGAAAGTTACAATAACATAATAACTTTGACCGAACCTTATTATTCCGCAACAGGACTGACTAGTGGTACACAATACTATATATATGTTCGCTCCGTATGCTCGGATGATGACAAGAGCAGCTGGAAAAAAAGAGTATTTAATACAGCATTTTGTGCCCCAGAAAATATGTGTGAAATAAGCTACGAACTTGCCGACAGCTACGGCGACGGATGGACTGGTTGTGCTATCAATGTGGTTGATGTGGAAACAGAAATAGTTATTGCAACTTTGACAATTGATAATGGTTATTCGGCAACAGGAACTGTGGAAGTCTGCGACGGCAGGGAAATTGTATTTGAATGGATTGAAGGCGATTATTCCGGTGAGACTTCATATCAGATATTTGATGCTAATGAAGATGAAATATTCTCTGGATCAGGAACTATGGATTCGCCTTTATCATATACGGTCTCTTGTCCTTCTTGTCGTATTGTTGCCGACTTTACAATTGCCGACATTACTAACGAATCGGCTACAATAAGCTGGACGGAACGAGGTACGGCAGAAAGTTGGGAACTGATTATTTCGGAAACAGAACTTGACGATGATGCACTCGAAGTTTCTGCTCCTACCGCAATCTTGACGAATCCGTATTATTCTGCAACAGGACTAACT
>Ga0265298_10009531_pt1 | contig 11555 bp, 12 predicted proteins | sample AusTroGonzalo_MG_3_FD_193486 | JGI IMG/M metagenome (GOLD analysis project Ga0265298, IMG submission 193486) | Bovine rumen microbial communities from tropical cattle in Woodstock, Queensland, Australia - Gonzalo_01 | ecosystem: Host-associated > Mammals > Digestive system > Stomach > Rumen ...
CCATTTTTCATCAGAAGCCCTGATTCAGAAATGAGTCAGGGCTTTTTTGTGTTCATACAATAAAAGCGGGTCGTGTGCGTTATTATAAGGTATGCAATGGACAGACCGTATTCGTCAGGTGAAGATCCTGCTTGTGGTGGCTGCTGCGGTGATTGCCGTGGCGTCGCTGCTGATTTCCCACTTCCTGGTACGTGACCTCTCGAATGAGGAACGTAACAAGATGGAGGTGTGGGCGCAGGCTTTGCATGCCCTGAACAATGCCGATGAGACGACGGATGTGACGCTGATACTCGATGTGATGCAGGGTAACAACACCATCCCCGTTATCGTGGTGAATGCAGAGGGCGGCATCGATGACTTCCGTAATATCGACGGCATTGACGAGAATTCTCCATTATCCACGATTAATTCTCGATTGGAAAAATACGCCCGCCGTATGCAACAGGCCGGCGACACCATCCGTGTGGACTCTCAGATTGTCTGCTATGATGAGTCGATTATGCTGAAACGCCTGCAGGCATGGCCCTATGTGCAGCTGGGCATCGTTATGATTTTTGTTGTGGTGGCCATCTTCGCCCTGTTGTCGTCGAAGAAGGCCGAGCAGAACAAGGTGTGGGTAGGCCTGTCGAAGGAGACGGCCCACCAGCTCGGCACGCCCATTTCCAGCCTGATGGCATGGGTGGAGATTCTCAAGGAGAACTACCCGCAGGACGAGCTGATACCCGAGATGGACAAGGACGTGAAGCGCTTGGAGCTGATTGCCGAACGCTTCTCGAAGATCGGTTCACTGCCAGAGCCTGTGGAGTCGTCGATGAACGATGTGCTGGAACATGTCATTGGCTATATGGACCGCCGCACGTCGAAGAAAGTGGAGATTGTGCGCCACTTCCCCGACCACGATGTCCGTGTCAAGATGAATGCGTCACTCTTCGAGTGGGTCATTGAGAACCTCTGTAAGAACGCTGTCGATGCCATGGAAGGCTCTGGACGTATTGACCTGACGCTCTTCGACAACGAAGAACAGGTGGCTATCGAGGTGGCCGACAACGGCAAGGGCATTCGTAAGAAGGATGTCGCAAATGTCTTCACCCCCGGCTTCACCACGAAGAAGCGCGGCTGGGGTCTCGGTCTGTCGCTGGCTCGCCGCATCGTCGAGGAATACCATCATGGCCGTATATTTGTCAAGTCCTCAGAGGTCGGTAAGGGCACGACGTTCCGCATCGAGTTGAAAAAATAAAGGAATTATTTGGCTATTTCCCAAAATCTTCGTACCTTTGCAGCCCGTAAAGTGTGTATATGGGTAGTTTAGAGCAGTTTAAGATAGACCTGAAGGGTCTGAAAGACGAGCTGACAAGGCTGGAATTCGACCTGGACAAGGACTACTTTAGTGCCCTTGACGAGACGGACGTGCAGAGCGGAGCATTGCATGTGTCGGTGTCTATACGCAAGGCATCCGGCTTTTTTGAACTCCAGTTCCACACCGTCGGTACCGTAGACATACCGTGCGACCGTTGCCTCGACCTGATGGAGCAGCCTATAGAGACTGACAACCGTCTGGTTGTGAAACTGGGAAGCACAGCCCGTGAGGAAGATGATACCATCGTCGTGGACGAGAACGAAGGAATACTCGACACGTCGTGGTTCATCTATGAGTTTATTGCGTTGGCCATACCCATCCAGCATGTGCATGCACCTGGTAAGTGTAACCCTGCTATGACGCAAGTTCTGGAAGAACTGTCAGCCGACCGAAGCGGCGATGAGGAGTCCAGCCCCGCAGTTGACCCCCGATGGGAAAAATTGAAGAATTTAAAAGTTTAAGAATTAAAGTTTTATAGAATTATGGCACATCCTAAAAGAAGACAGTCAAGCACTCGTCAGGCCAAGCGTCGTACTCACGACAAGGCTGTAGCACCCACACTGGCAGTATGCCCCAACTGCGGCGCTTACTACGTTTACCACACTGTATGCCCCACCTGTGGCTACTACCGTGGTAAGGTTGCTATCAAGAAGGAAGACGAAGTAGCTGAATAAGAATGGGTAAGATTAGCGCGATAATCACCGGTGTCGGTGGCTACGTGCCTGACTATGTCCTCACCAACGAGGAGTTGTCGCGCATGGTAGACACCAACGACGAGTGGATTATGACGCGTGTCGGCATCAAGGAGCGTCGCATCCTCACCGAGGAAGGTCTCGGCACGAGCTACATGGCCCGTAAGGCTGCCAAGCAGCTGTTGCAGAAGACCGGTGTGGATCCCGATACCATTGATGCCCTCATCGTTTCCACTTCGACCGCTGATTACAAGTTCCCCTCAACAGCCAGCATTGTGCTGGGTAAGCTTGGCCTGAAGAATGCCTATGCGTTCGACATGTGGGCCGCCTGTTGCGGATTCCTCTATTCACTCGATCAGGCCGCTATGATGATTGAGAGTGGCCGCATGAAGAAGATCATCGTCATCGGAGCCGACAAGATGTCGTCCATCGTCGACTACAAGGACCGTCAGACCTGCCCCCTCTTCGGCGACGGCGCTGCCGCCGTGCTGCTGGAAGCCAGCGAGGAAGAAGGTATGGGCTGTCGCGACAGCTACTTCCGCTGCGACGGCAAGGGTCTGCCCTTCCTGCACCTGAAGGCCGGCGGCTCTGTCTGCCCGCCCAGTCACTTCACCGTTGACCACCGTCTGCACTACCTCTATCAGGAGGGCCGCACGGTGTTCCGCTATGCAGTGACCAACATGAGCGACGACTGCGCCCTCATCGCTGAGCGCAATGGCTTGGACAAGGACAGCATCCAGTGGGTTATTCCCCATCAGGCCAACATGCGCATCATCGAGGCAGTAGCCAAGCGCTTGGAGGTTCCCATGGACAAGGTGATTGTCAACATCGAGCATTTCGGTAATACGTCCGCTGCCACTATCCCCCTGGCTATCTGGGAGAACGAACACCGTCTGAAGAAGGGTGACAACATGATTTTCACCGCCTTCGGTGCCGGTTTCGTCCACGGGGCCAGCTACTACAAGTGGGCGTATGACCCAAAATGAGAAATGAGAAATGAATGAAATGAGAAATAATTTCTCCATTTTCATTTCAATTCTCTAATTTCTAATTTATCATTTCGAAGACAATGCATAAAGCAGGATTCGTAAACATCGTTGGCAATCCCAATGTAGGTAAAAGTACGCTCATGAACCAATTGGTTGGTGAGCGTATTTCTATTGCCACCTTCAAGGCGCAGACCACGCGCCACCGTATCATGGGCATCGTCAATACCCCTGACATGCAGATTGTGTTCAGCGACACGCCGGGTGTGCTGAAGCCCAACTACAAGCTGCAGGAGTCGATGCTCGCCTTCTCGGAGTCGGCGCTTCAGGATGCTGACGTGCTGCTCTACGTCACCGACGTCGTGGAGACTCCCGAGAAGAACATGGATTTTCTGGAGAAGGTTCAGAAGATGACGATTCCTGTGATTCTGCTCATCAATAAGATTGATATGACCCCTCCCAACCTCCCCGAAGGGGAGGAGGGCCTTGCGGGGTCCAAAACCGGCAGGCACACCCCTCCTTCGGAGGGGCAGGGGGAGGTTTTGGCTCGTATTGTTGAGAAATGGCACACGCTGCTTCCCAACGCAGAGATTCTGCCTATCTCCGCCAAGAACAAGTTCGGTACGGACATTCTGCTGAAGCGCATTCAGGAACTGCTGCCCGAGAGTCCCGCCTTCTTCGACAAGGACCAGCTGACGGACAAGCCCGCCCGCTTCTTTGTCTCTGAGATTATCCGCGAGAAGATTCTGCTTTACTACGACAAGGAGATTCCCTATAGTGTCGAGGTGGTTGTCGAGCGCTTCAAGGAGGATGAGCGTAAGATTCAGATCAATGCCATTATCTACGTTGAGCGTGACTCGCAGAAGGGCATCATCATCGGCCACCAGGGTGTAGCCCTGAAGAAGGTCTCTACCGAGGCCCGCAAGACGCTGGAGAAGTTCTTCGACAAGCACATCTACCTCGAGATTTTCGTCAAGGTCGACAAGGACTGGCGCTCGTCGCAGCGCGAGCTCGACAACTTCGGCTATAACGACATCTGATACCTTATTATTCTTTCTCCCGTTCGAACTCCAGGTCCTGATAGAGCTTGGGCTTTCCCTTGGTGCTCTCTGGCAGGAAATGGAGACGGACGCCACGGATGTGTTCGCCGGGACTGAAGTCCTCAGCTCGGTTGACGACATCGCTCTCAATCTCCAGTTTCAGCAGTCCTAAGTCCTCCAGTCGCACCTTGTCGCCTTGACGCAGGTGACGGTTGATGACATTCGAGAGGTCGGTCATGATGCCGACGACGGTGCCTTCGCTGTATCCCATGGCCTTCAACTCACTGATAATCTGTTCGGTACTGATTTCCTGTTGGTGGCAGGCCACCGCTTTATACTGCCCGTATGTGCTCAGGCGGGGTTTGGTTTCTTTGGTGATTTTATATTTCATACACTACGATTTTTTGTATTTTAGGGTGTCAGGGTGACAAAACGCCCTGCCACAAAGGGTTTGCACCCTGTTGGAGGGTGACAAAGGGTGACAAAAGGGTGACAAGAATGATGTCAGGCCCGACGGGCTATCTCATAGCGCCGACGATTGCCGCCCTGTCCCTTTTTGTAGCCTTTGCGATGCAGGTAACCGCCTATCAGTGTGGCGTTTGCCTGAGTCACGACGTTCACTTTCAGTTCCTCTTTGATGAGGGCGAGCACCTCTGTGGGACTCATCAGCAGCACTTCGTCCCCTCTCTCTGGTTTGCGGAAATGATCCTCAAAGAGGCTGATGACGTTGGGTATCTCGTAGTAGTCCGCATTATGGGCGATAATCTGCTGTTCGCGCTCACCCTTGAAGGCATACTCCTCGCCGTGCTCTATCTCATAGACCGCCTGGGCGTAGAGCTGGCGGTAGTCTATCGCTTTGTCGCCCTGTGTGTCGGTGTCTATCACGTCGTTGACCTCGACCACCATATAGCGTCGCGAACCCGACTCGTCCTTTAGCGGCATCAGCGAATTGGTGGTGGCGCAGAAGGCGGCGTATCGCTGGCTCTGTTCGAAGGTGGTGGAGTAGAGCTTGCGCTCTTTGACGTCGGTGCGCTGGATAAGGTGTTTCAGGAAGGCCGTCTGTGCCCTGCTTACCTGGTCGTACTCGTCGATGTTGATGAGCAGGAACCGGCTGAGTGCCCGCAAGGCCTCCTTCTTGTTGGCAAAGTCGATGCGGTCGATGTAGAACGGCATCAGTTCTTTTGGCAGCAGCATGCGCATGAAGGTCGATTTGCGCGTGCCCTGTGAGCCGACGAGCATCAGTACCATCTGGGCGCCATACAAGGCGTCGCGTCCGGCCCGCCACTGGCTCACCATCGCGCGCATCCATATCTTGAAGTTGTTGCGCCAGTCGGCTGTCTCTGTCTTCACGCGGTCGGCCAGTTCGCCCAGACGGTCACGCCCGTCCCATGCCGGCAGACTGTCGAGCCACTCGCGTACGGGGTCGTACGTCTCCGTGCGGTCGGAGACGAGCATGCGCTCTAAGTCTCTGGGCCACACCTTGATACCTTCACGGATGGCGGCGTTGTTGATGTCGTTCTGTGCCTCCTGCGTCAGCGGTTTCCACTGTAGCGTGTAACGGTGCTTCTCCTGATACTCCAAGTCGCCCGTCACGCTGTTCTTGCGGAACATATAGCGACGGTGCAGGAACGCCTCCAACAGCTGCTGGTGCATGAGCGAGCGTTCCACGGGGTTCTGCATGCCCAGCGGATGTTTCTCGTAGGCCGTGTTGAAGGCAGCGCGCACGAGCACGTCCTTCTGGAAGAACTCACCCATCGCGATGGTCAGCTGCGTGGCCAGTTCCTCGTCGATGCCCGCCTTGCGGCACGCCGTCGCGAGCTGCGCCAGATAGACCTCCTTCTCCAATGCCTTGCCGTAGGCCAGTTCGCGACAGATGAAGTTGAACTTCGTGGCGTCCATCTCGCGTCGCGTGTAGCCTGGCAGTATCTTTGTGTCGAGCGCCACGTCCTCAGCCTGCTCCACGGGCTGTGCCGACAGCTCCGTCAGCGGTTCCGTGGGCTGTGACATCTCAATGGCGTGCGCCTCCGGCTGGTAGTACGCCTGTGGGTCGTACGACAGGCGGAACGCTTCGCTGCCGTCGTGTACCACCTCCTCAGGACGTATGCCTGTCGAGGCCAGCGCGTACTCTGCCGCCCGCTTGTAGGCATACTGCTGGAACAGCGCTACTTGTGCTTCCGTCGCAGGCAGTCCGCCACCAGTCAGGCGGTAGGCTATGACCACCTTCAGCGACTGTCCGCTCGTGCCGACGAACGACAGCACGGTCTGCTCCCACTGGTTCACCATGCGGCGCAGACGCTCCAGCGCTTCGACGCCCTCGCCGATGCGGAACGACAGCAGCACCAGTCCCGTGTAGCCGTCCTTCGCGTCGCTGGCAGCTGCCGTCTGTCCTGTGCCGTCGCCTGTCTTGCCACGTGCCGGCCATACCTTTGGCAACTCTTCAGCTGCCTGTGGTCCGTCGCTCATTCCTCCCTTTTCGGCAACGTCGGCGAGGCCCCTGACGGCCTCCACGCGACGCTGATACTTACCATTTCGTGTCCACTCGGCTATCTCGCTGAGTGTCACCAGCTTCTCCCGTCGCTCGCGGCGATAGAGATAGCTCATTATGACTTTCGTTTTTCTTTCCATATACATTTATAGTCTCGGTTTATGCTTTCCCTGATAACTTTTGTGCTTTTCCAGAGCGAGGTCGGCCTCTCTCTGTTTTCTCTTATGCTCTATCGTGCAAAAAGCATGCCAAACGCCTTGAAAAGCATGCTCCGAGCTCTGAATTCTCTCGAGAATTCAACCCAAAGTCGGCCCCTCTTGATGGCCGGAGGCTGTCCTGTAACATTGCGGCAGCCCCTCTTGGTTGCTACTGACAGCTTGTCACCCTTTTGTCACCCTCTGTCACCCTCAAATAGGGTGCATATCCTTTGTGGCAGGGCGTTTTGTCACCCTGACACCCTATTTTACGTTTTTTCTTAGTGTGAGTGGTTATAAAACGCTTACCCGTTGGTCTAGCAAGGAGCAATAGTCGACCTTCATTTGCTCAGGGATAAAAGAAAGGTTGATGATTTCTTTCCATTTAGGAAGGTGCGACTTCATACGCTCTATCATCTTCTTTGCCATAATATCAGAAATACCGCTTTGGGTGAAAGCAGTCATGAATGTATTACGGTCGAATCCATTTTTGTTACCGCCCACCGTAAAGCTCATAGCCATTTCTTCTGTATCAGCAGGATCAGCCAGCTGCACAGCCAGCAAATCATATGCCGGTGACAGGACGAACTCCCCATGCCCTATGTCTATTAGGGAAAAATTCTTGCAGTGCATATCAGAATTTCCCGTCATCCAAGAAAAGAGAACGATTTCCCAAAAGCGTTGCACGTCAAGCATTGGAGCCGATGAGTACTTCTTGATGGTTTCAGCCAACTGTTGGTAGGTGCCATAGTACTTATGCTCAGTAAGTCGATTGGTAAGTTGGCACATATCCAGCATCGATATCTTTTCACCTTTCTTCCCTCGGTCCATTCTGAGCGTCAGATAGCCCAACTCACCATCGGAGAGTCGTATAAGCGTATGGCGGGCAGTGCGAATATGGGCGACTTCAGCCATTTTCATCGTGAGGTCTTCCAATTCTGGCAGATGAGGATATTTTGAACTTTGGGGTTTGAAGATGTACTTGCCCCAAAGACCGGATAGTAAACTTGGAGGGCTCGTTCTTGCCACCACGCTTCACGTCGAGCGACATTTTAGCTTGTACACCAGTAACAGATGCACTTGTACGAATCACTTGTCTGGCCAATTCTGACATGTTGTCACGCGTATAGGGAAGCAGTGGGACAATCTCGCTGCCAAAGAATTTTCGAGCACAACTCTGATGGAAATCCACCTGCCCTTCTGCTAATTCCTGATAACAATAAAGACACTTACTCATGCTTCCAATGGTTTAACGCTAATATTTCCAATACAATCATTACAACAAGCCATCAAGAGAGACATCCTGTCGCGTGGGTCAATCTTCCATGATGTAGTTGCAACATCCAGGAGCCACCCTTCTGGAATAAGTCCGTCGAAGACGGGAAACATCATTTCCTTATCGTATCGCTCCTGTGTCAGTGGCATGGTCGGGCTTACTGGCATAGCCCCTTCACGGTTCAGATATGTCTCGTCATAGGAGAAGTGAAACCCCTCCTCGTCTTCAGTCAAGATGCCACAGAATACATCGTTTACATAAATCCCTGCCTGCTTCATAATGCGTCAACCTTTACGGGGCCAAGACATTCGCCAAACAATGCGAGGACATCGTTCACCTTGTCCATCCTCAGTGTCTGCTTCCCTTGTTCAAGGTCTCTTACAAATCTAAGTCCTACTCCGGCACGTTCGGCCAGTTCTACTTGAGAAAGGCCGTTTTTCTTCCGCTTTTGTTTTATATAATCTGATAAAGTCATAGCTGTAATTATACCTTAACGGGTGCAAAGATACACATTTATTCCAAATAATATATCAAAACGGGTATAAAATTACATTAGTTATATAATATTATACCCGAACTGGTATATTTTATATCGTATTTCTGCTCTTGAAAGTAAAAAATATAATCTTCTGTTAAGAACAAAAAAAGTGGCATTTGATTGCCACTTTTTAGTTTATTCGAAGTTCTTGAGTTCTGCAAGATTCTGTTCTATCTCCACCATCGTATTCTTATGTTTCTTCCATCCGAAGTAGGCACACGATGCTCCTGCGAGTACGCCAAGACTGACAAAAAACAGTCCGAGTGGCGAAGCAGTGTGTTCATAGAAAACCGTGGCACAGATGCCAAAGACAGCCAGAGGTACACCAATCACGGACTCATAGAAATAGCAACGCTTATAGTTGACCAGATTGCTGAGTTGCTCGGCAGGTGTCTTCATGACATTGAAGCGAGAAAGCACAGCCAGTCGGCAGACTACCATCACTATGCCAAGAACGCAGACGGCCTCTAAGATGTAGAACGATGTGTCGTGGAAGATTCCCTTGTTATAAAGCAACGGTACGATGGCGGCTGCGATAAATAATGTGTAGAAGAAGTTGAATAACCCGCTTTTGTAAAGCTTCTCGTAGGTAGTCTTGTTCTTGCCTTTGATGATTTCTTCCAAGGCACGCTTGTTATACACCTCGCTCTTCGAGAGTCGCTCGTCGAGCATATTCCACTTCTGTTTCAAATCTTGTAGTTCCATAATTGTTTTCTGATTTTAATGAGTTGTTAATGATTGGACATTTCCCTTAGTTTCGCCTTGACGCGGTTGATGCGCACTCCCACGTTCGAGACGGAGATACTGAGGATTTCCGCTATCTCTTCATAGCTCTTATCGTCAAGCCACAGCAGAATCAGCGCGCGTTCCAATTCGCCGAGCTGGCTTATGAGCCGATAAAGTTCTTGCAGTTGCTCCCTTTCCGATTCCTCGGGGAAGAGGTCGGCCATCGACATCGTAAGGCTCACGGTCTCTGGTTGCCTGGTGTTGTGGCGTAGGCGTGAGATGCAGGTGTTCACGCTGATGCGATACACCCATGTCGATGGTTTGCTCTCGCTTCGGAATCGCGGAAAAGCCGTCCAGAGGTTCAGCACTACCTCTTGATAGAGGTCGCTGATGGTCTCGTCGTCGGTGGCATACATGAAGCAGACTTTATATATCACCTGCTTGTAGCTGTCCACCAGGCTAAGAAACCTTTGTTCTAATTCGCTTTTGTTCATTTTGAAATCATTGTTTTCGTTTGACTTCGTCGAACTCCTCCTCGCTCGGCATAGCTCAAACAAGTTTGACTCTGCTCTCGCTCGTTCGTCGTTTGACTCTTTATACCATTAGTCGCACGACAATCAGAAAACTTACACAAGAGGAACAATTTTATATCATCTTTAATATCGCACTAATGCAAAATCCATTGGCAAAGGTACTCCAAATATTTGGAAAGACTCAAATAAATTTGGTTTTTCGGGTGTTTTTTCGTAACTTCGCACCCAAATAACATAGATATGGGAAATTTAGTAGCCATTGTGGGTCGCCCGAACGTGGGTAAATCGACCCTCTTTAACCGTCTGACTAAGACTCGCCACGCTATCGTGAGCGACGAGGCCGGTACGACGCGTGACCGCCAGTACGGCAAGTGTGAATGGAACGGACGTGAGTTCTCCGTCGTCGATACCGGCGGTTGGGTGGTGAACAGCGACGACGTCTTCGAGGAGGAGATTCGTAAGCAGGTCATCATTGCCACCGAAGAGGCCGACGTGGTGCTGTTCCTCTGTGACATCAAGAACGGTGTCACCGACTGGGATATGGACGTGGCGCAGATTCTGCGTCGTGCCAAGCTGCCCACGCTGCTCGTGGCCAACAAGGCCGACGACGGTAAGGACCTCTATGGCCAGTATGACTTCTACAAGCTCGGTCTGGGCGATCCCTGGTGCGTCAGCGCTGCAACTGGCAGCGGCACCGGCGACCTGCTGGACAAGGTGCTGGAGATACTGCCAGAGAAGTCGAAGGACGACCTTGACGACGGTATTCCCCGCTTTGCGGTGGTAGGCCGTCCTAACGCCGGCAAATCGAGCCTGATTAATGCTTTCATCGGCGAGGACCGTCATATCGTGACTGACATCGCCGGTACAACGCGTGACAGCATCTATACCCGCTACGATAAGTTCGGTTTCGACTTCTACCTTGTCGACACTGCGGGCATACGCCGTAAGAACAAGGTCAACGAGGACCTGGAGTTCTACAGCGTCATGCGCTCCATCCGCGCCATTGAGAACTCTGATGTTTGCATCCTGATGATTGACGCCACCCGTGGCATCGAGGCACAGGATATGAACATTTTCCAGCTCATCCAGAAGAATAACAAGTCGCTGGTGGTTGTGGTCAACAAGTGGGACCTCGTGGAGGAGAAGTCGCAGATTGTCATCGACACCTTCGAGAACGCCATTCGCGAGCGTATGGCGCCGTTCCGCGACTTCCCCATCATCTTTGCCTCGGCACTCACCAAACAGCGCATTTTCAAGGTCCTGGAGACCGCCAAGGAGGTTTATCTGAACCGTAAGCTGAAGATTGGTACTTCGAAGCTCAACGAGGTCATGCTACCCATTGTCGAGGCCACACCGCCGCCCAGCATCAAGGGTAAGTACATCAAGATTAAGTATGTCTCGCAGGTGCCCGACACGCAGATACCTACCTTTATCTTCTACGCTAACCTGCCGCAGTACATCAAGGAGCCCTATAAGCGCTTCCTGGAGAACAAGATTCGCGAGAACTGGACGCTTACCGGCTCGCCCATCAATGTCTTTATCAGGCAGAAGTGATGAGGCGGAGGAAGCTGGTAATGGGTCTAATGGGCGTCATGGGCTTAGTGGGCTTGGTGGGGTGTGGCTCTGCCACACCCGAAGAACTGGCATCGCTGGCTGCTGAGGGCTACTACCGCCATCTCGTAGCCGGCGAGTATGAGCAGTTCCTGCAGGGTAGGGTGGGCTGTGACA